>ULQV01022236.1_pt1 | contig 18784 bp, 19 predicted proteins | sample 1954851 | NCBI WGS metagenome assembly ULQV01 (sample SAMEA4835665, study PRJEB28245) | human gut metagenome | biome: gut microbiome; material: fecal sample | place: Denmark | collected 2008 | reverse complement strand
TGCGGGAGGCTCGGGCTTGTCGGCGACCAGCGCCTCGGTGGTCAGCACCATGGAGCTGACGGACGCGGCGTTCTCCAGCGCGGAACGGGTGACCTTGGCAGGATCGACGATACCGGCGCCGATCATGTCGCAGTAGACCTCCTTGTAGGCGTCGAAGCCGTAGCCGACCTTGCGGCTGCTCTTGATCTTCTCAAGCACCACGCTGCCGTCCACACCGGCGTTCTTGGCGATCTGGCGAACAGGCTCCTGCAGCGCGTTGACGATGATCTTCACGCCGGTCTTCTCGTCGCCCTCGACCTTGCCGATGAGCTTCTCGACCGCGGGAACGGCGTTGACATAGGCCGTGCCGCCGCCGGCGACGATGCCCTCCTCGACCGCCGCGCGGGTCGCGTTCAGAGCGTCCTCAATGCGCAGCTTCTTTTCCTTCATCTCAGTCTCGGTGGCAGCGCCGACCTTGATGACCGCCACGCCGCCGGCGAGCTTCGCCAGACGCTCCTGCAGCTTCTCCTTGTCGTAGTCGCTGGTGGTGACGGCGATCTGCGCGCGGATCTGAGACACGCGGTCCTTGATGGCCTGCTTGTCGCCGGAGCCGTCCACGATGGTGGTGTTCTCCTTGGTGACCTTGACCTGACGCGCACGGCCGAGCATATCGACGGTCGCGCTCTTGAGCTCGTAGCCAAGCTCCTCGGAAATGACCTGGCCGCCGGTGAGGATGGCGATATCCTGCAGCATCTCCTTGCGGCGATCACCGAAACCGGGCGCCTTGACGCACACGACGTTCAGCGTACCGCGCAGACGGTTGACGATCAGGGTGCTCAGTGCCTCGCCCTCAACGTCCTCGGCGATGATGACCAGCTTCTTGCCGCTCTGGACGAGCTGCTCGAGGATGGGCAGAATGTCGGAAATGACGGAGATCTTCTTATCGGTGATGAGGATGTAGGCGTCGTCCACGACGGCCTCCATCTTCTCGGTATCGGTGACCATGTAGGGGGTGATGTAGCCGCGGTCGAACATCATGCCCTCGACGACCTCGGAATAGGTCTCGGCGGTCTTGGACTCCTCGATGGTGATCACGCCGTCGGCGCTGACCTTCTCCATGGCCTCGGCGATCAGCTTGCCGATGAACTCGTCGCCGCTGGAGACGGTGCCGACGCGGGCAATATCGTCCGTGCCGTTGACCTTCTGGCTGTTGGCCTTGATGGCCTCGACCGCGGTCTCAACGGCCTTGGCCATGCCCTTCTTCATCACGATGGGGTTCGCGCCGGCGGCGAGGTTCTTCAGGCCCTCGCGGATCATGGCCTGCGCGAGCAGAGTGGCGGTGGTGGTGCCGTCGCCCGCGACGTCGTTGGTCTTGGTGGAGACCTCACGCACAAGCTGCGCGCCCATGTTCTCGAACGGATCGGGCAGCTCGATCTCCTTGGCGATGGTCACGCCGTCGTTGGTGATGAGCGGAGCGCCGAACTTCTTGTCGAGCACGACGTTGCGGCCCTTGGGGCCGAGGGTGACCTTCACGGTATCAGCCAGAGTATTGACGCCGACTTCAAGCGCCTTGCGGGCCTCTTCGCCGGATTTAATGAGCTTAGACATAAGAGTGTACCTCCATTAGAAATTCCGCGGAACGCGAAAATAGTTTAGATTATTTTTGCCGCGACATGTGCGTGGCAAAAATACTTTGACCCAGCCGCCTTGGGCGGCGTCGCCAGTCCGCAGACTGGCGGTGGGGAATCCAAAGGGGGAGCCTGCTCCCTCTTTGCGCATTTTACTCAACGATGGCAAGGATATCAGACTGGCGGACGACGGTGTATTCCTCGTCGTCGACCTTGACCTCGGTGCCGGAATACTTGCTGGTGATGACCTTGTCGCCGGGCTTGACGGTCATAACGACGTCGTGGCCGTCGACCATGCCGCCGGGGCCGACGGAAATGACCTCGGCGATCGAGGGCTTCTCCTTGGCGCTGGCGGTCAGGATGATGCCGCCCTTGGTGGTCTCTTCGGCCTCGAGCATCTTGAGGATGACGCGGTCGGCAAGCGGAGTGAGTTTCATGGGAATGTGCCTCCTTCTATATTTTCACAAATTTGAAAAAACAAATTCACCGTTGGTTAGCACTCATTGCGATCGAGTGCTAACCAACGGTGCTATCATAGCGCAAGGCAAGCAATATTGCAAGGGGATTTTTTGAAAAATCCGGTCGATTTGCAAAAATTCACAGTTTGGTAAAATTCTCTCAGCGCGCCGTCGCGTTCGGGTCGCAGCCGGCAGGGCCGAAGAAATTGAGCTTTTTGTCCGCCAGGCGGAGCGTCACGTCATGCGAATGGGAGCACTCGCCGTCCAGACAGGTCACGATGTCGCCGTCGTCGGAGTGGATGCGCACGACCTTCGCCGTGGAAAAGCGCACCACGTCCTTCGGGAGCTTTTCGTGGTTTCCTGCGGAGTAGTCCGGGAAGAGCCGCGCGAAGCGGAGCTTGCTGATGTTCTTCACCAAAACCGTGTGCAGCACGCCGTCGTTCATCCGCGCCTCCGGCACCGGCGTGGAGCCGCCGCCGTAGTAGCGTCCGTTGCACATGGAGACGAGGGCGAAGTCGTCCTCGATCCTCTCCTCGTCCAGCCAGACCGTCCAATGCCGTCCGATGCGGCCGAAGATGCCGTTCGCCGCCACGCTGACCAGATAGCTGCCGCGCCCGCTCAGGTGCGGATTGGCGCTGAACTTATGCACGCTCTCGGCAATGCGCGCGTCGATGCCCGAGCAGGCGATCGTCAGGCAATAGCGCCCGCTGCAGTCGATGAGGTCGAGCGCCTGCGTTTCGCCGTTCCAGAGATTTTCTGCGTCGAGGAACTTTTCGTAGTCCGCGCCGAAGTTTTTGAGAAAATCGTTGCCCGTGCCGATGGGGATGCAGGTCATCGCGGCGTTGGCATAGCCCGCGATGCCGTTGGCGACCTCATTGACCGTGCCGTCGCCGCCGCAGGCATAGAGCCGCACATCTTCTCCGCTCTCGGCAAGACCGCGCGCGAGCGTGGCCGCGTGGCCGACTGACGCGGTGAGCATACACTGTACGTCCAGACCGTGCTTTTCCCGCAGCGCCTCTGCCATCGTGTAGATGCGCTGGCGGCTGTCGTTCTTACCGGCCGACGGATTGATGATAAAAATGTGTTTCAAGGTACAGGTCCCCCGTTTCGATGACGCGGCGGGAGGAACCTCCCCCGCGCAGACTCTCTTCTTTAAATCATAGCGCATACCGCGTAAAAAATGCAATGAACATTTTATGAAAAAGTGTCACAACCGGAGCGCGGTGCAGAAGCCTTAACGAAAAATTAACACCGGCGTCCCCGCGGACCGCCGGTGTTCGTTTTATCTCAGAGCCGCTTCCCATACATGAACAGGTCGCACTTGAGCATACCGTTGTAGAGCTTGCGCTTTTTGTCGGCTATGCGGCCGAAGCAGCGCTCGAACTCCGTGTGCGACGAGAGCACATAAACGCGCCAAGTCTCCGGCAGCTTATCCACCGCGCGGCCGAAGGCGCGGTAAAGCTCCTCGGCCTCCTTCTGCTCCAGCAGACGCTCACCGTAGGGCGGATTCGTCACAACGCGCCCATACTGCCCGCCCCAGTGGAAGCGCGTCGCATCGTCCACCTCAAAGCGCACCGTATCGTCCACCTCGGCAAGCTCTGCGTTGTGCCGCGCGATCTCAACGGCGCGCGGGTCAATGTCGCCGCCCCAGATCTCGTAGGTCTTGTCGTGAAATTCGTTGTCCATCGCCTCGTCTGCCGCGTCGAGCCATATTTTTTTGTCCACCATCGCCCAGTGCTGCGCGGCAAAGCTGCGGTTCAGGCCCGGGGCACGGTTCCTGGCAATCAGCGCCGCCTCGATGGCGATGGTGCCGCTGCCGCAGAAGGGGTCGCAGAACGGGTCACGCCCGTTGTAATGCGAGAGCTTCACCATCGCGGCGGCCAGCGTCTCCTTGAGCGGAGCCGCCACGCCGACGGCGCGGTAGCCGCGCTTGTAAAGCCCCTCGCCGCTCGCGTCGAGGCAGAGCATCACCTCGTCCTTCATGATCGAGAAGCGGATCTGATAGCGCTTGCCGGTCTCCGGCAGCGTTTGCAGCCCGTAGGCCGCCCCAAGCCGCTCGACGACCGCCTTCTTCACGATGGACTGGCAGGCGGGAACGGAGTGCAGCGTGGAGTTGATGGAATAGCCCGTCACGGGGAACTCGCCCTCGCGGGGGATCCAGTCCTCCCAGCGCACGGCGCGGGTGCCCTGAAAGAGCGTTTCAAAATCCGTCGCGCGGAAGCTCGCGAGCACGAGCAGCACGCGCGCACCGCAGCGCAGATTGATGTTCAGCCGCGCGAGGTCGCGCTCCTCGCCGCGGCACAGCACACGCCCGTTTTCCACCTTTACATCGGCAAGGCCGAGCTTTTTCACTTCATCGCCCACCAGGCTCTCGAGCCCCAGCAGGCAGGGAATGGCAAATTGCAGCATGGCGTCTCCATCGCTTTCCTCTTTCGTTTTTTCCAGTATAGCGGACGCGGCGCAAAAACGCAATCGTCCGCGCGCAAAAAAAGCATGGTAATTCCCCTCGCCCTATGGTATACTATGGAAAAGCCCCAAACGCCCCTCCGGCGGGCAATGTAACGTTAAAGTTGCGCGCCGGACAGGCAAAAACGCAAAACGCAAGCGCAGGTTGGTGGAAAAAAAACGGCGCGGGCGGTAGGATAACCGCACAGAGAGAAACGGAGGAACAGGGAAATGGCCTTTGGCGAAAAGCTGCAGGAGGTCCGAAAGCAAAGCGGCATGACGCAGGAGACCTTTGCCGAGCAGCTGCACGTCTCGCGGCAGGCGGTGTCGCGCTGGGAGTCCGGCCGCGGCTACCCGGAGATCGAAAAGATCCTCTACATCTGCCACCGCTACCACACGACGCTCGACGCGCTCTTCGCTGACGAGCTTCCGCCCATCGAGGCGGAGGAGGCCGAGGTCGAGCAGCCCATCGCCGGCAAGCCGCTCAAGCGTTCCTTTGTTGACTTTCTCAGCAATCTTTCCCCCTATGACAAGCTCATCGGCGGCACGCTGATCTTTATCGTTCTGCTCTCGCTGATGGCGCTTGCCCACAGCATGAAAGGAGGTTCGGGAGGCAACATGACATTCGTATGGATCGCCGCCATCGTCATTTTCGGCATTGCCGAGGCGGCGACGGCGGGACTGGTCTCCATCTGGTTCGTGGCGGGCGCGGTGGCCGCGCTGCTCGCGCTGGAGCTCGGCGCGGTGCTCTGGCTGCAGATCGTCGTCTTTCTGGCGGTCTCCATCGCGGCGCTGATCGCAACGCGCCCGCTGGCGCACAAAATGCTGGATAAGACCATCGTTCCCACCAACGCCGACCGCGTGCTGCACCACACGGCCAAGGTCACCGAGACCATCGACAACGAAAACACCACCGGCGCCGTCTACATCGACGGCAAAACATGGACCGCCCGCAGCGAGGACGGCGACGTGATCGCCCGCGGCTCCATGGTCACCATCGTCCGAATGGAGGGCGTCAAGCTCTTCGTCAGAAAAGAAAGGGAGGAACCGTAATATGCCTATCGCATCCATTTTCAACTACATCGGCGTCATCGTGCTCGTCGTGCTCGTGCTCATTCTTGTTGTGAGCAACATCCACGTCGTGCAGCAGTCCCGCGCCTACGTCGTCGAGCGTCTCGGCGCGTACAGCGCGACGTGGAACGTCGGCCTGCACCTGAAGATCCCCTTCATTGAGCGCGTGGTCAAGAAGGTCAGCCTCAAGGAGCAGGTCGCCGACTTCGATCCCCAGCCCGTCATCACCAAGGATAACGTCACCATGCAGATCGACACGGTCATCTATTTTCAGATCACCGACCCCAAGCTCTATACCTACGGCGTCGAGCACCCGATGAACGCCATCGAGAACCTCACCGCCACAACGCTTCGCAACATCATCGGCGAAATGGAGCTCGACCAGTCCCTCACCAGCCGCGATGTCATCAACGCCAAGATGCGCTCCATCCTTGACGAGGCGACCGACCCCTGGGGCATCAAGGTCAACCGCGTGGAGCTGAAGAACATTCTGCCGCCCAAGGAAATTCAGAACGCCATGGAAAAGCAGATGAAGGCCGAGCGCGAGCGCCGCGAGTCCATCCTGCAGGCCGAGGGTCAGAAGCAGAGCCAGATCCTCGTCGCCGAGGGCGAAAAGCAGTCCACCATCCTCAAGGCGGACGCCGAGAAGCAGGCCGCCATCCTCCACGCCGAGGCCGAGCGTCAGGCTGCCGTGCTGCGCGCCGAGGGCGAGGCCGAGGCCATTATGAAGGTCCAGACTGCGCTGGCGGACTCCATCAAGCTCCTCAACAACGCCAACCCCAACGATCAGGTCGTCAAGCTCAAGGCGCTCGAATCCTTCGAGAAGGCCGCCGACGGTCAGGCGACGAAGATCATCGTGCCCAGCGAGATCCAGAGCCTTGCCGGTCTTGCCGCAAGCTTCAAGGGCCTGCTGGAGGACGAGAAGAAGTAAATCCCGCACCGCGAAGGAGAGCGCTTTTGGCGCTCTCCTTTTTTGTAACCGTTTTGTAGTGACTTCTCTTTGGTGATATGATACAATAGTGACATGCAGAAAAAAGCAGAGGAGGAACGACATGAAAAAAAGACTTTTTGCGCTGCTGCTTGCCGCGGCGCTCGCGCTGACGCTCGCCGCCTGCGGCGAAAAGGATATTGCGGACACGCCGCTGCCCGACGAGCCGCCGGAGCCTGTCGCCGAGCAGCCCGCCGCGGACGATGAATGGACCGTCCTGCACGCGGACGATGTGCTGCTGCACACGGAGCCGTTCACCCTCTGCGAGGGCAGGACGGCGACGCTTGAGCTATACGGCTATCAGGACGGGGAGTATGACTGCGGCGTGAGCCGCATCCACCTCCTGTGGGACGACGGCGGCGAGCAGGAGCTGCGCACCGCCGACGTCGGCGACGACGTCTGGTGTACGGACGGCTACACGAACTGCTGGATGCCGGACGGCGGGCTTGTGACCGGCGACTACAACTTTGACGGCTACACGGACCTCGGTCTGCAAATCGACACGCCTGCCTACAACCTGCCCTATTATTACTGGTTCTACGACGCGGAGACCGCCAGCTTTCAGCCTTATGGCAGCTGGACCTATCAGCTTGAGATCGATGCGGAGAACAAGACGTGCATCTGCCGGTGGCATGTCACGCCCGAGTATTACACCGACACCTACCGTCCCGATGGGGAAGGCGGGCTGTACCTCGCGCGGCGCGACACGGAGATTTACTACAGCGCGGACGGGGTAAAGAGCTTTACCGAGGTCTATGCGGTCAATGAACAGCCGCTCGCCTATGCCGACCTCGACCGCGACGGTGAGTACGAGATCCTCGTCCTCACGACCTCGGAGCCGGATGAATTTGCAAAATGCCGCTACACGCTGGAGGCGAGGAAGTACAACGGCACGGTGCTCTTCACCAAGGAGGTCACCCCCTACTATACCGGTTGGGACACTTTCTTCCTCTGCTACGGAGAGGATGAAAACGGCGTGTGGGGCGCGGATGTGCTGTGCTATCAGACCCATGAGGACAGGGGTGTGGGCAGCTGCTCCTACGATTTGATCTCCTACGCCGGCGGGCGGGAGCGCTACCTTGACGGAAACACCATCACCTTTGTGCTCGAAGCGGACGGCGCCGCGCCGGTCCCCGACATCCGCCGTGCGACGCAGGCGGAATTTGTGCGCTTCCGTGAGGATGTGGGCAACTTGCTCAGCGGGAATGCCACGCTCCTCTTTTCCACCGATCCCGTCGTGTGCGCCGACCTTGCGTACCCGATGGACGGCAGCTATACCGAACAGGCCGTCGAGAACATCCTGAGCGATCTTGACGCGCAGGCGCTCTGGCTCTATCCCGCCGATGCCAAGGGAGCGTAATGTCGGGCATAAGCACATCTTATCGAATCATGTAAAACCATAAAAAGCGCCCGAAAACGGGCGCTTTTCTCTCTCTTTTTTTGGTCCCTCCGTCACCTTGTTTTTCTTGCGCAAATGCTCTATCATACGATACAATATCTACAATGGCAGCACAGCTCGCGCACTTATATTATACGACAGGAGGACGGTCCCATGGAACTGCTCAAGGAACGCATTCGCCGCGAAGGCAAGGTCCTGCCCGGCAACATCATCAAGGTCGACGGCTTTCTCAACCACCGCGTCGACACCAAACTGCTTGAGGCTCTGGCCGATGAGTTTGCGAAGTATTTTGACATCAGCAAGATCACCATGGTTTTAACAGCGGAGGCAAGCGGCATCGCTTTGGCCACGATCTGCGCCCAGAAATACGGTGTTCCCATGCTGTTCGCCAAGAAGGCGAAGAGCGATAACATCGAGGGCGGATTGTACCAGAGCGAGGTCTTTTCTTATACCTATAAAAAGAAGGTCACGCTGATCGTCAGCCATGAGTGGCTGCACGCGGACGACCACGTTCTCATCATCGACGACTTCATGGCCAAGGGCTACGCGATGCAGGGCCTCATCGACCTCGTAAACGCCGCGGGCGCGACACTCGAGGGCATCGGCGTCGCGGTCGAAAAGGGTTTCCAGGGCGGCGGCGACAAATTCCGTGCCTCCGGCGTACCGTACAAGGCCCTCGCCGTCATCGAGCAGGCAGACGAGAACGGCATTCTCTTCCGTGAGGACGACTGAGATGAAAAAGGTACTGGTATTGGATTTCGGCGGGCAGTACAATCTGCTCGTCGCGCGCCGCGTGCGTGAATGCGGCGTCTACTGTGAGATCAAGCCCTACACCATGTCGATGGACGACATCCGCGCCTTCGGCCCCGCCGCCATCATCTTCACCGGCGGCCCCGCGACGGTGTTTGAGCCGAACGCCCCCGCGCTTGACAACGCCATTTTCGAGCTGGGCCTGCCCATCCTCGGCATCTGCTACGGCCAGCAGCTGATGATCCATCAGCTCGGCGGTGCCTGCCGCAGAGCCGAGGTCCGCGAGTACGGCAAGGTGGAGCTGACGCACGACGGCACGAGTCTGCTGTTCGACGGCATCGAGCCGACGAGCATCTGCTGGATGAGCCACGGCGTCGAGGCCGAGCGCCTTTCCCCCGGCTTCCGCGCCATCGCGCACACCGCGGGCTGCGCCTACGCCGCCATCGAGAACGCGGAAAAGAAGCTCTACGGTGTGCAGTTCCATCCCGAGGTGCTGCACACCGTCCACGGCACTGAAATTCTGAAGAACTTTCTCTATAAGGTCTGCGGCCTTTCCCCCGAGTGGAGCATGGCGAATTACGTCAGCGAAGCCATTGAGGAGGTCCGCGCCAAGGTCGGCAGCGGCAAGGTGCTGCTGGCGCTCTCCGGCGGCGTGGACAGCGCCGTGGCCGCCGCGCTCCTCTACCGCGCGGTCGGCGAGCAGCTCACCTGCATCTTTGTCGACCACGGCCTGCTGCGCAAGGACGAGGGCGATCAGGTCGAGCGCGCCATGCACGACTGCCTCGGCATGCGCATCGTGCGCGTGAACGCGCAGGAGCGTTTTCTCACCAAGCTTGCCGGCATCTCCGAGCCGGAGCGCAAGCGCAAGATCATCGGCGAGGAGTTCATCCGCGTCTTTGAGGCCGAGGCCAAAAAGCTCGGCCGCGTCGATTTTCTCGCGCAGGGCACCATCTACCCCGACGTGGTGGAATCCGGCGTTGGCGGCGAGAGCGTCGTCATCAAGAGCCACCACAACGTCGGCGGGCTTCCTGACCATGTGGATTTCAAGGAGATCATCGAGCCCCTGCGCCGTCTCTTCAAGGATGAGGTGCGCCAGCTCGGCATTGAGCTCGGCCTGCCCGAAAGCCTTGTCTGGCGTCAGCCCTTCCCCGGCCCCGGCCTCGCCATCCGCGTCATCGGCGAGATCACCGAGGAGAAGCTGCACATCGTCCGCGAGGCGGACGCCATCTTCCGCGAGGAGGTCGCCAGGGCGGGCCTTGAGCGCAGCATCAACCAGTATTTCGCCGCGCTCACGAACCTGCGCTCGGTCGGCGTCATGGGCGACGAGCGCACCTACGATTACGCCATCGCGCTGCGCGCGGTAGAGACACAGGACTTCATGACCGCCGACTTTTCGCGTCTGCCGTGGGAGCTGCTCGACACCGTCTCCCGCCGCATCGTGAACGAGGTCAAGGGCGTCAACCGCATCCTCTACGACGTCACCTCCAAGCCCCCCGCCACGGTGGAGTGGGAATAAATTGAGAGGTCGAAGAAACCCAGTTTTTATGCGGGTTTTCGGCATTTCAAGAGGTATTTTGATAACAATTTGATAACGGTTGCATAAGAGCTATTATTCTTGTAATCCAGTGGTTTTAGAGTTACAGAATGATTGACAGGCGGCTGTGCAACAAATAAATCCATATTATTTAGAAAGCCCTTAGCTGTGGGTAGTAACTCATGGCTAAGGGCTTTTTGTTGTCTTTATTTATCGGGGTTGAGTTGATCGCTGAATGCTTCAACTAATGCGTCACTTAATTCTTGTGATGGCACTTTCGCCCATCGCTGTGTGGTATCGAATTTCGGATAGTAATAACGCCAGTTGTCGTATTCTTCCCTGCTGATTTCCTCGGAAGATAGCTTGTCCGCCTGTTCTTTCCAAGCACAAAGCATTTTTGAAAGCTCGGCAGCGTCCTTGCCTTTGTCCTTGTTGACTTTCAGGCAGACTTCTCCGTCTGCTTCGCTGACGGTAAGACCGTAAATATCTTCAAGGGTAAATAAGGTGTGCATAAGACCGATGTAGCTGTCAATATCGGGAACATCAAGAGCCTGCGGGGAAACATCAAGTACCTGCGCCAATGCAGCCGTTAAGTCTGCTTTTGGTTTACGGGAGCCAGTTTCGTACTGTGCCAGACGCACATCTGCGCTCCGTTCGGGAAAACCGACAGCTGTGCCAAGATATTTTTGCGTCATACCACGCAAAAGCCTGAAAAAATGTATTCTTTCGCCAATAGCCATAGTGTTTACACTCCTTGCTTATGTACTGCAATCAGTATAAGAACCTGTCAAGCGTCGGGTAGTATTTTCTGCGAAAATCTCCACCCTTTCCTGCTTGACAGAACCTTGTACTGGGCGCAATTTCATTATGCACCCAGTATAGCAGATATGTTTAGGAATTGTCAAGAGGAAATGAAACAAAAAAGTTTAATATTTTCTCGAAAACCTCTTGACGCAAGCGTATTTGCTTAGTATAATAGAAAAAACTAAGCGAATATGCTTAATTTAAAAACTAAATGACCGTCCGAGTAGGATACTTCGCCAAGACCTTTTGATTTCTTCATGAGCGAGCGAGATAACGCCGCTGAAATGGGGGCAGGAACGATATTCGGGGAGAACGGCAACATAAAAATCTTATGAAAGGACTGATGATATGGAAAACAAATTTATTCGTGCCGATGATGTGGCACAGGAACTAAGCGTATCAAAGCCCTATGCCTATAAGCTCATCAGAAAGCTGAACGAGGAGCTGAAAGCACAGGGATTTATTACGATTGCGGGGCGTGTAAACCGCCAGTATTTTTATGAAAGGCTCTACGGAACAGGAAAGGAGAATAAATAATGCCAGTATTCAAAAATGAGGACAACGGAACTTGGTATGTGATGGCGAGGTATGTGAATTGGAAAGGCGAACGCAAGCAGAAATGTAAGCGGGGTTTCGCCACAAAGAAAGAAGCGCAGGAATGGGAGCGAATGTTCCAGTTACAAAACTCGTCTGACCTCGATATGAGTTTTGAAGCCTTTACGGAACTGTATATCAATGATGTGAAAAACCGTCTGAAAGAAAACACTTGGATGACAAAGGAGCATATCATTCGCACGAAGATACTCCCTTATTTCGGCAAATTAAAAATCAGCGAAATTTCCACAAAGGAGATTATCACTTGGCAGAATGAAATGCTTGCCTACCGCGACGAGAAGAAAAAGCCGTACTCACAGACCTATCTGAAAACGCTGCACAATCAGTTGTCGGCTATCTTTAATCACGCTGTACGCTATTATGAACTGCGTTCCAATCCTGCCGCAAAGGTGGGAAATATGGGGAGTGAGGAACACAAGGAAATGCTGTTTTGGACAAAGGAAGAATATAAGAAATTTTCCTATGAAATGATGGACAAACCTGTTTCCTTTTACGCTTTTGAAATGCTCTACTGGTGCGGCATTCGTGAAGGAGAATTATTAGCCTTAACCGCCGCCGATTTCAACTTTGATAAAGAAACGGTCACGATTAACAAATCCTATCAGCGTTTACACGGCGAAGATGTGATTACTACACCGAAAACAAAGAAAAGCAACCGCACGATTAAAATGCCGCATTTTCTCTGTGAGGAAATGCAGGAATATCTCGGTATGCTTTACGGCTTGAAAAAGAAAGACCGTATCTTTACGGTAACAAAAAGCTATCTTCATCACGAGATGGACAGAGGGGCGGAAGCCGCAGGCGTAAAACGCATACGGATTCACGATTTGCGTCACAGCCATATAAGTTTGCTGATTGATATGGGATTTTCGGCGGTAGCGATTGCTGACCGTGTAGGACATGAAAGCATTGACATCACTTATCAGTACGCACACCTGTTTCCGTCCAAACAGACGGAAATGGCGAACAGACTGGACGATTTAGGGAAAGGAGATTTTGAAAATGTCGGCTAAAAACAGAGATAACAAAAACCGTTGGAGAAATATCACAGTAGGGTTTCGGGTATCGCCTGAAGAAAACGAACTCATTAACAAGGCAGTTGCTTTATCGGGATTGCCGAAGCAGGAATACTGTTACCGCCGCTGTCTGAATCAGGATGTGGTGGTGCAGGGCAATCCGAGAGTATTTAAGGCACTTCACAAGGAACTTGCCGCCGTTCTTACAGAATTGCAAAGGATTGAAGCGGGAAACAGCGTAAACGATGAACTGCTGAATGTAATTGAATTGATTGCCGTTATCCTCGGCGGTTTGAAAGGAGAAGACGGGAATGGAGAATAAAAGAGAAGTGACTGCTCCGAATGTATCTGTTGGCGCAGATACGGAACAGCCAATTCAAAAATGTACTGACCATAGTATATCCGACTATGACGAAAATATCAAGAGCTTTGAAGAAATGCAAAGGGAAATGCTGCGGCAGTTATCCCCCTCGTATCTCAAGACAGTATCAATGGCAGCTTTGTATGACACGGTATTTGATATACAGACGCCGCTGATTGACGGTCTGCTCCAAAGGGGAACTTACCTTTTTGTAGGTTCTCCAAAGGTGGGCAAGAGCTTTATGATGGCACAGCTCGCCTACCATATCAGCACAGGAACGCCGCTGTGGGATTATAAGGTGCGAAAAGCAACGGTGCTTTACTTTGCTCTTGAAGATGATTACCCACGCTTGCAGAAACGGTTGTTTCAGATGTTCGGTGCAGAAGAAACAGGCAATTTATATTTTGCAACGGAGAGTAAAACGGTCAATGGCGGTTTGGAAGAACAAATCAGAGGATTTATGCAGGAACATCCCGACACGGGTTTAATAATCATAGATACCTTAAAGCGTGTCCGTGAAGCTGGCGGGGCAGATTACAGTTATGCAAGCGACTATGACATTGTGGCAAGGCTCAAAGCGTTGGCGGACAGTTATAAAGTTACAATGCTTATCGTTCATCACACCCGAAAACAGAAAGCGGAAGATATATTCGATATGATTTCGGGAACGAATGGACTGATGGGGGCGGCGGACGGAGCTTTTGTTCTCAGCAAGGAAAAGAGAACTTCCAATAATGCCACGCTCGATGTGGCGGGCAGGGATCAGCAGGATATGAAAATTCATCTTGTGAGAGATAGTGAGCGTTTGGTGTGGAACTTTGAAAAATCGGAAACGGAGCTGTGGAAAGAGCCGCCTGAGCCATTGCTTGAAAAAATTGCTGCTACTCTTTTTTCGGAAAGTAACAGATGGGAGGGAACAGCTTCAGAACTTTGCGAAAGGCTCGGCATGGATATAAAACCGAATGTGCTTTCACTTAGGCTTAGTATCAACGCAAGCAGGCTGTTTCGTGATTACGGTATCCGCTATCAGAACAGCCGCACGCACGATGGCAGAAAGGTTTCGCTTTGGAAAGAAACTGATGGGGCGGCGTGACAAACGGTGTCAATGGTGACAATGTTTTGAGAGTGGTACTGGTATCTCAAACATTGTCACCATCGTCACACATTGACACCGATTAAAGTTTGGCGGAGAGTGCAGAGAGCGCCTTTTCAAAGGCGGCTCTTTGCCCCTCGGAGAGCGCAAAACCTGCTTGCAGGTTGCATTTTTGTTGGCGTAGCTGACAAAAGTGCTTTTGCGTTACTTTCGCAGAAAGTAACAAAGGCTCGCCGCAAGCGGCGAAAGGATAGAACGGGAAAGGAAGTGATTTTATGCAAAGAACGATAAGCGCAATGGTCGGGAAAGGCTCGGTCAATCACAACAGCCGTAAATTCAAAGCGGAGAATGTTGACGCTGACCGTTCCCACCTCAATATAGATTACTGCAATGAGAGTATTAAAAAGGTCTATCACGAATTGTTTGATGAAGCACTCGAAAGATATAACGCTAAACAGACAAGAGCAGACCGAAAGATAGCAAACTATTATGAAAAAATCCGCAGTTCCAAGCAGGAAAAGCCGTTCCATGAATTGATTTTGCAAATTGGCGATAAAGAAAATATGAGTGCGGAAAGCGAAAACGGACAGCTTGCAAGACAGGTTTTAGACGAGTATTATCGTGGTTTTCAAGAGAGAAATCCACAGCTTAGAGTGTTCTCGGCTCATCTGCATTTAGACGAAGCAACGCCCCACCTGCACATTGATTTTGTGCCGTTTACAACAGGCAGCAAGCGTGGACTTGATACGAGAGTATCACTCAAACAAGCGTTAGCCGCACAGGGATTTAAGGGTGGCTCTCGTGGCAATACGGAATGGTCGCAATGGGTACTTTCCGAAAAAGAACAGCTTGCCGCCGTTATGGAACGGTACGGAATTGAGTGGGAGCAGAAAGGCACACACGAAAAACATCTCTCTGTTTTGGACTATAAAAAGCAGGAGCGGGCAGAAGAAATCGAACAACTGGAAAGCAAAATCATAGACAAGCAGACCGAGTTTGAAACGCTTTCCAAGCGTATTCAAAATTTTGATAAGGGCACGGCTTCGCTCTCGCAAATGCAGAACACACTGGAGAATGCTCCCGAATATCAGTTGCCCGAACCACAAGGTTTTATGACTGCGAAAAGTTATAAGAGTAAGGTTGTAGAGCCGTTAGTTAAGCGGCTGAACTCTCTCATTAAGACGCTTATGGTGCGGTGCTTTCAAGCGATTGACGATTACCAAAGGCTTAATCAGACAAACGCCAGTCTGTACCGTAACAATGAACGGCTTAAAAGTCAAAACAAGCAGTTGACCGTTGATAATAACCGATTGAGGGAAGAGATTAAGGACTATAAGCTGCTGCGAAAGGTGTTCGGTAGTAAACAGATTGACAGCCTGTTAGAACAGGCAAGGCAGTCTAAACAGCGTGCCACACGCTTTAGAAATAAAGAAAACGAAAGGTAGGAACAAACAATGGCAAAGACAATTTTTGAAGAAATGGGCGGCACTTATGTACGGCAAGGGGATTATTTTATTCCCTGCCTTACTCTACCAGCCGAAAAAGAAAACAAGCCTATCGGCATATGGGGGCAGAGGCACAAACGCTATCTGCAAGAGCATAAAAGAGCAACCTATATTACTCTGCTCACAAGCGGCAAGCTGAACAGCTATCTTGCTAATATTGACGGCCAAGCAGAAGAAATGTTTTCTCGGTTAGTAAAGGAATATGCTGACAGGCAGGGAATAACGGAACAGCTAAAGGCTGAAAATCAGCTCTTATGGATTCAAAAGGTGAATAACATTCAGTCGTGTGTGCGGGATGTCGTGGAGAGTGAGATAATCTATTTATAGGATAAGTATGCGGCATTCCTGTGAGTATGGGAGTGCCGCTCGAACCTAAACAAAATCAGTTCGGGTAATTGAAAAATCTGATAATTTTGTGTATAATTAGAAAGCAAATTAAATTGGGAATCGCATTTGGGAGAAAAGTTATGCTTAGAATAAGACCGTATAAATCTACGGACGCAACTGAGATATTATCGTGGTATAAGGACAAAAAAATATTTTATCAATGGACGGCGGGTGTGCTTGGAGATTATCCGATTACGCAAAACGAATTCAAATTTGTTGAATCGCTAATTCCGTTTACTGCATTTGATGAAACAGGAATTGTTGGTTTTTTTACATTAAGGAATCCTAATGAAACACCCAACGAGTTGCGCTTTGGCTTTGTTACAATAAAACCCGACAAGCGTGGAAAAGGTTATGGGAAGGCAATGCTCCAATTAGGTTTGAAATTTGTATTTGAACTATACGGGGCAAAGAAGGCAACGCTTGGAGTTTTTGAAAACAATCTATCTGCTTATTACTGTTATAAGGCTGTTGGTTTTAGCGATGTAGTTCTTGATACAACAGAAAAATATTGTATTCTTGGTGAAGAATGGAAGTGCAAAGAAATGGAGATAAAAAATGATTTGTAAAATTAGAAAATGGAAATTATCCGACGCAGCAGATTTAGCGGCAGCTCTCTCTAATAAAAAAGTGCAAGATAATCTTCGGGACGGATTACCTTTTCCTTATACAGAGAAAGACGGAGTGGATTATATCACGACTATGCTTTCGACAGATGAAAACGAAACCTTTACTTTTGCTATTACCGTAGATAATATGGTGATTGGCAGTATTGGCATTTTTCGGCAGGGCAATATTCATAGGCAAACCGCCGAGTTAGGATATTATATTGCCGAAGAATATTGGGGCAAAGGCATTATGACCGAAGCTGTTAAGCAAATTTGCGAATATGTTTTTGCTAATAGCGATATTATCCGTATCTACGCAGAGCCGTTTGCTTATAATATAGCGTCTTGCAGGGTGCTTGAAAAAGCAGGGTTTCAGTATGAGGGTACATTGAGAAGCAATGCTGTGAAGAATAGCAAGGTGATTGATATGAAAATGTACTCTTTGTTAAAAGAGGAATGAAATGATAATCAAATTAAAGTATGGAAACACAAATACATATTTCGTGCATGGTGTAAATGGTGGTTTGCTGATTGATACAGATTATGCCGGAACTATGCAGGCTTTTTATAAAGCCTTAAAGAAAAGTGGTATATCAATAACCGATATTACTTATATTTTGGCAACACACTATCATCCAGACCATATCGGACTTGTTAGTGAATTGCAGAAAATGGGAATAAAATTGTTACTCATAGATACCCAATGCGACTATGTGCATTTTGCTGACGCTATATTTGAGAGAGAAAAACACTTGCGATATGAGCCTATTGGCGAAAAAAATACTACTATAATTGGTTGTGATGAAAGCAGAGATTTTCTTGCCGATTTAGGGATTGCGGGAGAAATCATTCAAACAGCAAGCCATAGTGAGGACAGTATATCCGTTGTTCTGGACAGTGGGGAATGTATGGTGGGGGATTTAGAGCCAATGGAATATCTTGTGGCTTATGAGGAAAATATCGCTTTGCAGAATGATTGGAAACTTGTAATGAGTTACCGTCCGAAAGTTATATATTACGCCCATGCAAATGAAAAACATTTTGCGTGACAGTGGTTGAGAGGGAAAAGAATATGGACTATAAAATACGAGAAATCAAAGAAAGTGAGTATTCAGTATTATCTGACTTTCTGTATGAAGCGATTTTCATTCCAAAAGGGATGGAAAAACCACCAAAATCTATTATTGAACAGTCAGAGCTTCAAGTATATATTGCTGATTTTGGAAAAGCAGATGATTGGTGCTGGGTTGCGGAAGTGAAAGAAAAGATTGTGGGTGCGGTGTGGGTGCGTATTATGAATGACTACGGGCATATTGATGATGAAACACCGTCGCTTGCTATATCGCTGTATGACGAATATAGAAGTTTGGGTATTGGCACAGCACTTATGGAAGCTATGTTACAATTTCTGAAAGATAAGGGATATAAAAAGACATCTTTATCCGTACAGAAGGCGAATTATGCAGTTACTATGTATCGAAAGATAGGGTTTAAGGTGGTAAGTGAAACTGAAGAAGAATATATAATGGTTTGTGAATTACAGTAAATTGGCGGTTTGAACTATTGATTTTCTAAGCAAAATCGTTTATAATCTAACACGAAACATATTGCTATTATCCGCAGTTGCAGAGCGAGTGTTATCAATGCCGATAACAAAATGATAACATTAGCTCATATAGGCAGGATAATATGGATAAATCAAATAATTAAAAGAACTACAAACACGACAACGAATAATCTCTAAACAAAATTGATTAGTAATTGTCGAGTTTGAATAATTGCAACTTAATACAAGTCGCTTCATGTGGCAGATAATCTATAAGGTTATCTGCCATTATATAAATTGCTTAAATATCAAGGATATTTGTTGCCAGTAAAAGAAAATAATCCTACCTAAAAGATTGCGGAGGTTTAATGATGAATAAAGTATTAATTACTGGGTTGGGAGTTGCAAAGGAATTAGGAATTTGCGAAATATGCAATTTAAATTTTTCATGGTTGGTAAATAACCCGTCGACAATATTGTGGGCTGATCAATTATACATACCTCGGGTATCATATGATGCGCAAATTGCAAACCAAGAATCTAAAAGTGATAAAGTTATAGGTATGTTTTTAGAGATGGCAGAGGAACATGGTATAA
>ULQV01059208.1_pt1 | contig 18854 bp, 20 predicted proteins | sample 1954851 | NCBI WGS metagenome assembly ULQV01 (sample SAMEA4835665, study PRJEB28245) | human gut metagenome | biome: gut microbiome; material: fecal sample | place: Denmark | collected 2008 | reverse complement strand
ATTCTATTTTTTATTATAACACAAAATAGTCTATTTGTCAAGTTAATAAATTGTGAACAAAATAATACTTGACAAATTGCACAAAACATGGTATAATCAAGTTAGAAAAATCGCCAAGGGAAGTAGGTGAGATTATGGTATGGCGAGAGATGAGCTATGAAGTGTATACCCAAACAGGTCAAGAGACTGAACCAGAGGTTTGGGATGAGATATATGAGCCGACTTTAGAAGAATGGATTGGATGGATTACTGAATGAGCCTGTCACGTCAAGTTTTTGCGTGGTCTATTGGGACGGACGCATTTTATGAGCCAATAGAGCAATCTTATCACAAGCAGATGTTGGGGTTGTATCAACTTAGAAAAAAATATAAAGACAAGGATAAATGGGGTGGTAAAGATTTAGCTTGGAAGAAATCTGCTATTAACAGAGTGTTGTCTAAGAAAAAATCCGAGCTATCAAAAATTCTTGATGATAGGGCCGAAGATAGAACGCCAAGAAAACTTAACCCGGATGTTTTAAACACAAAAAATGTTATCTCGTTGTTTGAGAGTAACCTGACTCGTGCGTTACAGTTAAGGCAAAATGAACTGACTGACGCTATTATGGTTATCAATGTTTATTTCTTTCAGGTGTTTAAGAATCTGGTGCTTGATGGATTTGAGTACAATGGTGAGAGATATATATTCTTGACGGCCTCTGCTGGGCAAATCCGCACAAAAAGAGCAGTTTTTGTTAAAGAATCGGCTTATGACGAAGTAGCGGGTCGGTTGACCTGTGGCCTTACCACTGACCAGATAAATTATTGCGGAGGAATCAACCCAAATAAATTCCTTGCTTATCTTGCCCTCAACAACTCTGCAACAGACGTTTGGGAAGATTTCGATATTGACAAGTCTATTGTTGTAGATGACTTTGAAACTCTTGTACCCGGTCTTGTGGACTATATCAGTGATATTACTTACCGGATTGAGCGTAAAGAGATGGGTGTGTCAATTCCCCATACGGATGGTTGTGGCATGGTGTTGGGTGAAAAGACTAGAATGGTAAGATTGCCTTGGGTTAAAGGGCTGTTGGTTAATTTTCCATTTGACAAGTTCATTCAAGAGAAATGCGGGGGCGAGGCCACTGTCTGTGATATTTACGGCAATGAGCATAATATTATCGCTGAGGGCATAAAGTATATCTTTACCAAAAGCCAGTTTAAGATGGCCAAGTATTACAACAGTTGGGAATGTTATAAAGAGAAGTTTAAGCATTTCGGCTGTGAGGCTTGTTATTGCAATATCGAAGAAGATTATATTCCAAAGGCCCGAATCAACTATCAGATGCTTCAGACATTAACTGATATGACAGACGATGAGATAGCTAAGTTAACCAAACAAACAGTCAATGAAATTGAAAAGATTGGCGCTGATTATCAAACAACTATGAGATTGCTTGGTGCCACAGATTATAACACTGACAAGAGTTATTTCCAAGAGGCTTTGACAATATACCCTGAATTGTTTAGAGACCAATATTCACGAGATGTGCTAAAGCAGACTAAAAAGAGCTTGGTTAAACAGGCCAAGGCTGGTCGGCTTAGAGTCAATGGCCACTATACCTTCCTCAGCCCTGATTTGTATGCGTTTTGCGAGTGGTTGTTCTTGGGTGAACAAAGCCCCAAGGGATTGCTAGAGGATGGTCAAGTCTATTGTAGAGATTATCGTGATGGCGATGAATTGGCTTGTTTGAGAAGCCCCCATTTATATCGTGAATGGCCGATTAGGGATAACGTTCGGAATGAGGAATTGGATAAATGGTTTGGTATGACTAAGTGTGTATACACAAGTTGCCATGACACAATCTCAAGGATTCTTCAGTTTGATGTTGACGGCGACAAAACGCTGGTCATTAAAGACAGGACTTTGACCAAGATTGCTAAACGCAATATGCAAAACATAGTACCTCTGTATTACGAAATGAAAAAGGCCAAAGGTGGCGAGTTGAGTAATCGGGCGTTGTATGATGGAATGACCAAGGCTTATACAACTGGTAATATAGGGCCTATTAGTAATAATATCACTAAGATTTGGAATAATGGTCATGTGGGGCAACAAGAGGTTGATGTTGTACGTTGGCTGTGCATGGAAAACAACTTTGTCATCGATGCCGCTAAGACTTTATATATTCCTACTCGCCCCAAGGAAATTGATAAAATTATTAAATCTTATACAAAGGCGAACGTGCCTCACTTCTTTCAATTCGCTAAAGATAAATTACCACATCAAGTCGAGCAAGCGAATGAATCGACTATGAATCGGTTGAGTTTATCTATTCCAGACAGAAACATTCGGTATTGTAAGACGATTGGTCGATTTGATTATCGGATGCTAATGAAACAAGATATTGGTTTTGACATTCGAGAGAATAGTAAAATTGTTGAGCGGTATAAGTATTACAATACTCACCAGAACTATTTGTTTAAGGCCGAAGATGAAAATCACAGCAATCAAGAAGATTTGTTCATGTATCAATACATCCGAGATAAGATTCTTGAAGAAACAGGGGCAGAACTTGATTATGTGGTGAATACACTTGTGGCTTATCTTTATACTGTTCAAAAAACTGGCACAAAGAAAATATTGTGGGCTTGTTTTGGGGATGTCATTGTTGCTAATCTTAAAGACAATGTTAGTGGCAAGGTGTGTCCTATTTGTGGGCGCAGATTTGAGCCGAAGCGTGGCAACCAAGATGTTTATTGCTCTGATGAGTGCTATGCAGAGGGCAACCGCCAAAAAACCAGAGAACGGAAAAGTTTGGCGGTTGTAACCTCTGAAATCGTTGGGGCGCAAGGGATTAATGATTTTAGTGGTTTATAAAGTGATGAAATATTAGGGAAAAGGAGTAAAATATGGGTGGTTATAGCTCAAAAAAACCAAGGTTAACTCAAAAAGAGGTGGCCTATCAAATTTTTCTTAGAACAGGGCTTCAAGCAGATATAATTAAGTCTGTTCTTGATATTTATGGCGAGATTATTCAAGAAGGGCTTTTGGGACAGGTTGAAGTTCCTATTCCGGGTATTGGACATCTTAGTTGGAAACAGGTTGCTCCCCGTGCTGATGTGCGGAGATGGAACCCGCAAAAGAAATGTTATACTGAACCCAAAGATGTTCCGGGTTTCCAGAAAACGGTGTTAAGACTAAGCAACAGATGGGCAGAAAAGCAAAAAGAGGCTACATTGTTTGATGTGGGTGAGGAAAATCCCGCTAACACGAGTTTAGTTAATTATGACGAAGATGACGAAAACGATGAAGAGGATGTAGACGATGGCACAAGTGAATAATTTTCGTGGCATGATGACCACTAATAAAGAGTTCTTCAAACAAGCCTGTCGTTGGAAAGACACCACCTCTATCCAAACCGCTGCTGAATGGTGGTCTGCTTTTCAAGAGGTTATTATTCGTGAAGTGTTTTATAACGGGTGTTGTAGAGTACCGGGGATAGGGACTTTTACGATAAAAGAGGAAGAAAGCCATTATATAAAACAGCGGATGCCAAATGGTAAAGAAGTAACTTACCTTGTTCCGGGTCGGATTGTGCCGATATTTACGCCTGAAGATGATTTTATCAATGATGTAAATATGCAAGGCGTGACAAGGAAATATCGTAAGAGGCTCAAAAAAGGAGCTTTAACTGAACGTGATTATACAAGACAGGTTAGGGCCGATAGTTTGGCGGCGAGTGCCTGTGTTGATGAAATAATTGAACAACGGCGAGAGTCGGCAAAGAAAGAGTTCCAAAAGTTACTTGAGAAAAAGAGGGAAGATAAGGCTAAGACCAATAAAAGAACGGCTGGTCAATCAACCACTGCTCGTGCTGTAGTCCAAATGGATATGGACGGAAATACTATTGCTGTGTTTGAGTCTATGACTGCTGCCGGTATTGCAACAGGAATTGATAAAATTTATATCTCTAATTGTTGCAGCCCGTTTAGAAAGCAAAAGACGGCTGGTGGATATAAGTGGAGATATGCTGAAAAAGAAGAAAAGGGATAATAGGATATGACATTATTGAGCAAAGCGCAGATAGCGACTCAAGAGCTTGAGGATAGAGTCATTAGCTATCAAGATTGGGCCGAGAAAGTGCTTGGCTCAGATTACCGAGATGTATTTGCGGATGAGTATATTCGCAGAGGAGCAAAGGTTTTTGGTATCTTTTTGAAACATCTTGAGGATATGGGAGACGTTGAGGCCGAGGATATTGATGAAATTCAAGAACTGACCGAGGCAAAAGAGCAACTTATCAAAGAACGCAAAAAATTACAAACGGTCAATCTTCAAGCACAAGAATATTATCGAGCCATTGGTAGAAATGAACTGCTTATTGAGCAATTAAAAGAATCTATTGCCGGTTTGTCTCCTATCGAGATTAAACATTTTAATCATACTAACCCAGCAGAGAAGATTGGATTGCTTGTAGTAGCTGATGCTCATTACGATAGCAATTATACTGTTAAAGGTCTAATGGGCGAAGTTGCGAATGTATACAACAAAGATATATTTAAGACAAGAATGTGGTCTTTGCTGGCAAAGATGGATGCTGATGACCTTGATATTGATAAGTTAAAGATTGTGTTTGACGGGGATTCTCTTGAAGGTCTTATTCGAGCCTCAAGTCTAATCAAGTTACGTCAGCCAGTGATTAAGTCTACGGTAGAGTTCGCCGAATTTGTTTCTAATTGGCTTGCTGAAGTACAGAATCGGCTTGGAGTACCTATTGAGGTGGCCTTTGTTCCCGGCAATCATACGGTTCAACGCTATCTTTCTCAAAAGCCAGAGTTTCCAGAAGAAAACCTTGAATATATTATTCATGCTTTTGTGTCTTTAAGATTGAAAGATTGTGAAAATATTAAGGTTGAGCCTTATGATGATGTGTATTTCACAACAGTTTTTAATGAAAACCTGTTATTCGCTCATGGGGAAACAAGAGACCTTGAAATGTTAATGAAATATTTTGAGGATTTGTATAATGTTACCATTGATGCTTGTTATGGCGCTCATTTTCACAGCGAATCAAGCAAGGCAGTTGGAGTTGGCAATGTAGGGTCTAAAAGAGTGATTCGTGTTCCGTCTATGTGCGGAACCGACCCATTTGCCAAGAGCATTATGAAAAATAATCGTGCTGGTGCTTATTTTGCTTGTTTTGACGAAGATGGTGAATGTTTTAACAAGATTTATTACCTAAATTGATTCATCCCGCTATGCGGTTTGAATATCTTACCAACCGAAAGGTAAGACATTAATTAAATTCTCAAATGAGAGGAGGGTCACAACCTTGCGTCCAACTGTCAGAAAATATCTGACTAAAGCATGAAAGGAGCGTGATTCTAAGGGCTATGCCCTGTATCTCTGGTAAGTGGTCTAAAGCCAAACTATCAGCAAAATTGAATATAAGGAATTATTGGAGATTCTTCATGGGATGTGTGGGCTGAGGGGGACAACTTGGCCCACTCTTTTTCTATGTAGAGAAAGGGGAAACATGGCAGAGTTTAATAGGACTACACAAACATGGTGTGTAGGCTGTATGAAGCCAAAAGAAAAGAAGGCCTTTATTCAAAGCCTCAACCCTCATCATAATATATATCTACCACTTTGCCGTGCTTGTCTTAACATTAGATTTAAGCAATATCAGGAAGAATTAAAGTCTGAGGGCGGGGCATTGTGGTGTCTGTGCGCTGAGATGGGTTATCCTGTTATTAGAGAATATTATGATATGGCTATTAATCGTAAAAGTGGAATGCCCAATGGGTCTACTTTGTTTATGGCTTATCACAATACACTCAAGGAATTGGGTTTTGTTATAGAGGGCTTTTGGCAGAGTGATATGAAGTTGAGTGACTTTGTGGACACTGGCAAAGAAAGAGAAGAAACAGAGGATAAGCCGCCTTTGGACTTGACTGAGATGGAACGTCTTTGGGGTAAGTTTGAGGTTGAGGATTATGAACTGTTAAACGCTTTCTTTGATATGTATACACAAGATTTGCCCAATATGGATACTGCTCTTGAATTAAGATACAGAGATTTATGTAAGGCTGAATTGCGTAAACGTAAAGCTGATGAAAACGGTGATATTGGTGAGATAACCAAGGTCGAAGAAAGTTTGCGTAAGAATATGGCTTTGCTCAAACTTGATAAGTTCCAAGATAATAAACAGAGTGAAGTTGAAAAGCATATTGAACGTATGTGCTGGATGGTTGAAAATACCAAGCCATGTGAATGTGAAGATTTAGAGAAATATAAAGATTTCAGTGGTTTTGGTATTAAATGGGCTGAAATTATGAGATGTATGAGGAATTTAATCGCCAATACTCGCGACTACCCTGAGATTCAAAAAGGTGAAGAATAATGCGTAGTCGGATGGGTGGACTGCGTAGACAGTTCATGGAAAACAATCTTATAACCACTCAATTACGTTCATCTCATAAACTCACATCTCAAGAAAAAGAAGATAACATCATTAACTGGGTTACTCTGTTTCGCCGGAACTGGCATATTTTTGTAGACTTGGTATTGCAGATTAAATTAAAGCCGTTTCAGGCTTTGATGATATATCTGATGGGTGTTAGTGATGTATTCTTTGCTATTTGTAGCCGTGGCTTGTCAAAGACCTTTATGGTTGGCCTCGCCGCAATAGTAAAGATGTTGCTTTACCCATATTCTGAGGTTATTATTACTGCATCAACCATCGCCCAAGCCAACGTTATTGTAGAAAAAAAGATAAGGGACGAATTGATTAAAAAACTATCGCCTTATTTACTTTTCTTATATGAGAAAGAATATTTGGTTATTACCAAGAGTGATGATGGTTACAAGATAACTTGTGCTTTAAATGGTTCTACACTTGAGGTGTTACCAGCTAACGAAGGGTCTCGTGGCCGTAGAGCTACGTTGTTGATTTATGAAGAGTGTCGTTTGTTAAAGAAAGGTATTATTGACTCAGTATTTGAAAAGATGGCACACCCAAGACAAGCGAAGTATATCATTGAAAACCCTGAGTATTCTAATAATAAACGATGGACTGAAGAATGTCAATCTATTTATATTACGTCTGCTCGTTATCGGTTTGAGTGGTTTTGGCGAACATTCAAGGGGTGTGTAACAGGGTATTATAATGATAAAAGGACACAATACAATGTTTTTGCTGGCGATATATTCTTGTCTATTGCGAATGGCCTAAAAACGTGGGGCGATTTGCGCCGTTCAAGGAAAATGTCAAGTGATATGGATTATCGCATGGAGGACTTGAATGAGATGATAGGCGAGGCTGAAGATGCTTTCTTTAAGATACAGAATTTTAAGGAAAATCAAACACTTGAACAAGCGTTCATACCGCCTACCAGTATAGACATATATACAATGAAAGACTTAGGCAATATCCCTAAGAAAGATAATGAGTTGCGTTTGGTAATCACAGACTATGCTTTCGCTAATACAACCTCTCGTGAAGCAAACGATAATACCATTATTATGCTGATGTCTTTACATTGGAAAGGTAACCGATTCGAGCGTCATGTAGACTACATTGAGGGACACCCGGCCAGTGATAGCTTAGGCGCTGCTGACCGAGCAAGAGAGTTGTTTTGGGATTATCAGGCCGATTATTATGTGCCCGACCTTCGTAGTGGCGGCGAAGTCCTTTATAACCGCATGACTATGCAATGGGAACACCCTGAACGTGGTAATATGTGGAACTCTTGTGGTTTTACTGTTGTAAATGACAAAGATTTACACGTTGTCCCAAACAATAAGATAGATGACTTGGTGGGGCGAACAGTTGATAAAAACGCCTTACCTTGTATTGTTCCTGTTGTTGGCACAAGTGAACTCAACGCTATTATGTGGGTTGAGTTGAAGAAACAGCTTGAAAGCAATAATGTTAAGTTCTTGATACCTACTCAGAATAGACAAGAGGTGCTTGAGGATAATGGCCAGTTTTTTGAGTTGTCAAGTGAGGATTTAGCAAAGGAGCTTGCTCCATATGGCCAAGTTGACTTGATGATACAAGAGGCTGTTAATCTAAGTGCTGAGTTTAAGGATGGCAGGGTGAAATTAAAAGAACCCCGAATGGGGACTAAAGACCGTGCTGTCTGTCTATCTTACGGCAATTATATTGCTAGTAAACTTGAAAACAAATACAACCAATCTATGCAAGAAGATGATGTTGATATAGATGATATTCAACTTGTCTTTTAATCTAAAAGAAAGGAGTGTGACAAATGCCTGAAAAATTAACTAAATCCCAAGTCCAAGATGTTATTGATTTTGCTTCTGGATTGGCTTATGGCGAGATGTATAATGTATGGTCGCCTTGGCTGAGTAACGCTATTCTGCAAAACCTTAACAATGATGCAAGAGAAGCCACATCTAAGGCCGTTAGACAAGCACTATCTGATTATCGTAATAATGCAGAAAATATTCAGAGCTATATGGAGTATCTAAACTGCTTTGATATGATTTTCGCCAAAACCATCAAAAACTATGCCAACTCTTTGGCCTTTGATTTACAATGTGTTTGTATCAATGCTGACGAATCTGATTACGATACAAAGGTATATAAGGACGATAAACGGCGAATTGATGATTTTCTGTTAAAGTTTGACTATAAGGGCGAGTTTAGAAAAGTAGTTGAGCAGGTTTTGTTGCATGAAGTATATTATTGCTGGTGGCGCAAAACCAAGTGGGGCAATAAAGGTCAGATGCGGTATGCGTTGCAGATGCTACCACAAGACTATTGTATGATGACTGCCATGAGTGATGTTGGGCCGTTGTTTGACTTTAATATGCAGTATTTCTTAAATCCGGGCGTAGACATTGATAGTTTTGACCCTGCTTTTAAAAAATATTATAAGCGTGTATTTAGTGAAAACGAGTCTTTCAAAGACTATCGCCCTACCAATCCGTTTGCAGACCGTGTTGGCACTTATGCTATGTGGACACAGACAAGCCCTAATGATGGTGCTTTCGCATTTAAGCTGAATCTTAGCAACTTTAATACCACGCCTTATCTCGCACCTCTGCTGAAGAACGCCATTACTGATGATGAAGTTCAGCAGTTACAGTTGGATAAGGACATAAATGCCGCTTATGGTATTTTGGCCGGTGCTATTCAGTTGTTTGATAATGCTAAGTCTGGCACACAGAAAAACCAGTTCGCAATCGACCCTAAGACGCTGGGCGCTTTTATGTCTAAGGTGAAGCAAGGTCTTGGTAACACAATTAAGGTTGCGGCCATGCCTACTGGTGACAATAAATTCTTCCAGTACAACGATAGCAACCCCTCAATGTATACTACTCAGGTAAGCTCTACTGCTGGCGTTGGTAGTAATGTAAGTCGGGTTATTTATAGTTCTGATAGAATGTCTAATGCTGAGATTGAAGCAGGACAAAACGAAACCTATCAAACTATGCGCCCTCTATACGACCAGTTTAGCAAGTTTATGAATTTCTTTGGCAATCAGCTTACTAAGAAATTTAAGTGGCAGTTTGTGTTTAATGGGTCTACTTATCGCAGTGAACGTCAACAGAGATTTGATAATGTAATGAAATTGGCCGATAAGGGAGTTGTGTTTGATAGTTCTGTTTATGCGTCTTTGATTGGCATGAACCCTGTTGTATTTGAGAAGAGCTTGATGGCCAGCAAGAATAGTGGTTGGCTTAATAAGTATAGTCAACTCATGTTGAATACAAACACAACGGCTGGTGGAGACATGGGTGGTCGACCTGAAAAAGACAGGTTAGATAAATCTGATTCAGCAGAACTTAATGATGACCAGTAAGAAGGTGAAAGATATGTTAGTGACACAAAATACGATTAACGCTGTTACAGAGCTTATTGGTGAGTGCTTTAAGATGAACCGTCATTTGGATAGACTGGTTAGTGTGCTGGGCGTTAAGTTCGCATATAATCAGACTGCTAATTTGGTGCATCATGGTATTGCTCATTATTATCCCGCTTTGTCTGATTTGATTGGCGAGAAATGCTTAGAACGTTACAATATCCCTGTTTACTATGCGGCAACGCCTGAAGGTGGCCAAGATTATAGTTCTGTAATTGAGATTATTAAAGACCTTGAAAAAGTTAATATTGAGTTTCAGTCTATGATGATGGGTTGTGCTAAAATCGCCTTTAACAACAATGATATTCATATTTATGCAGATTTGCTTGATTTGCTTGAAGATGTGAATAAAATCATAGAGCAAGTAATATTGCTTAGCGATAAGATTGATGTTTATGGTGATAATCCCTCTTTTGACGCACACATCAAGGATAACTTTTGGATTCTTGGGGAGAATAAATAATGGTTATTAGAGATACACCATCTAATCTAAGTAAATATTTTATGGCTGATGAGGATTTAGCGTTTGCTATCCATCAAGCTGGTATCGCCCCTTCTTATATGGATAAAGGGGCCGTTTATTTTAGGAAGTCTAATAAATTAGATAAAGTGTTAAAAAGACTTGGTATTGTCGAGTCTTAAATGAGGTGCAAAATATGAGTGAATTTCAAGCTATAAAAAATCCTGCTGAAGCAAGGCGTTTGTTAAAGCTGGGTAATCCTATATATGATATTGCGCCAAAGAAAGAATATGGTAAAGAAAATGAAACCGTGTTCTTTTTTGAAAAGACGGATAAATTGTATAGGGATTTAGGTTGGAATAAATAATGAGAGAGGATTGAGTGAAAATGAGTGAAATAAAATATTATGTATATTGCCACGTTAATTTAGTTAATAATAAAAAATATTTTGGCATTACTTGTAGGACTCCATGTAAACGTTGGGGCAGTAATGGATGCAATTATAAATCTTCACCTTATTTTTATGCAGCTATACAAAAGTATGGTTGGAATGGGTTTGAACATATTGTTTTAGGAAGTGTTTCAGAAAAGAAAATAGCTGAAGAAATTGAAAGGACTTTAATTAGTGTTTTTCAGACTTGTGACGGACATTATGGTTATAACATAGAATTAGGTGGAAACTATAAAGGGAAACATTCAAAAGAAGTATGCCAGAAAATTTCTGAGTCTAAAATTGGTAAACCTCGTTCTGAGGAAACAAAGAAAAAAGTTTCCGAAGGATTAAGAGGTAAAATGGTCGGATATAAAAATAGTCGGAGCAAGGCTGTTGTTTGTTTGACAACCGGAAAGATTTATGAAAGCATGAATTTAGCTTCTAAAGAAACTGGTATACAGCAATCTGACATAAGTAGATGTTGTTCAGGGCAAATCAAGCAAACAAAGGGTTTAAAATGGCAATATTATAAAGAATACTTGAAAGGAGGTGAGAACGAGTGCGAAAAGACATAAAGTTTGAAAATAGCGGTGAAATCAGAGACTTTAAGGAATACAGCGAAAATAAACTTGCTGTTGCCAAGGTTTGTGTGCTATCAACCGCCCCTAATTCTCACCAACTGAATATTAGCGAAGAAGTTTTAAGGCGTGATATTGGTTCTATTCGTGGTAATTTTCTTGTAGCTCATATGTTTGCTGGGGACGCAACTACGCATACCCCCAGCGAAGTACCTGTAGGGTACTTTTTGCCAGATGAGCCTATTGAGTTTGAAGAAGTGGAACAAGATGGCGAAAAGATTGTTAAGGCGTGGGCTTATGCAGTATTGTCTAAACAGTATGCTAAGTCAGCTTATGATATGTTTGTAGCTGATAATCATAGGGCCACATCTATTGAGATGGCTATTGTGGTGTCTGATGATGACGAACATGAAGTCGTTTCTTTTGACGCTTATGGCTCTACGATTTTAGGCAAGACTGTACTTCCAAGTTGTAAAGACGCAGAAATTAGTTTGGTTCGGTTCGCAGAAGAAGCTAACAACTTTTATGGTGAACATAAGGATAAGCTATCTGTGTTAAAACAATTTGCAAAAGAGAGGGAACAAATGGCTGAGAAAGATAATTATGTAAACCACCCGATTGATACTTCTAAAGACGCTCTGTATGAGGGTGAATGGGATGGCCAAAAGGCTAAACAGGATTTGGTAAAAGAAAAGAACTTTAAGTCCTTAGCGCCCAAGGTTTGTATGAAACTTGAGGATGGTTGGGAAGATAGAGAGGTTACTAAACTTGGTTATCCTGTAATGATGCTTTATGACGGTAAGTGGGTTTATTCTCGTCAGGGCCTTGCCTCTGCTCTTGGTTATGCCAAGAAAGAGAATGAGACTACCGTTGTAAATAAAATTGAAAAGATTTATAAGAAACTTGATTTGGATGACAATGAAGGTGGAAAGGAGGAAAAGATGGCTGAGATTGAATTTAGCGCTGTAAACATTGGTGACCTTTGGGGTCATGTTTATCATGCTATCCATGAACATGATGCTTGGGACTATTGTATTCAGGGCATTTATGAAGAGGATAATCAGAAGTTCGCTATTCTTATTGACCGTGACCAAAAGCTATACCGTCTTGACTTTAGCCTAACTGAGGAAGGTATGACTGCTTCTGATGAACTGGCAGAGGTTAAACAGGAGTTCACCGAAACTGACAATATTAAGAAGTTTGCTGAACCAGAAAATGTTGAACAGTATACCAAGTTCGCTGACCCCAAGGATGAAGATGATGAGTCTGATGACAAGGATGATGAGGACGAGAACGAGCATAAAGAGGAACCCACTAAGATGTCTAAGGACGAGATGATGGCTAAGATTGCTGAGCTTGAAAAGAGCGTTGAGGAACGTGACCATATCATCATGGACAAGGACACTGAGCTTGAGGAACTACGAGCTTATAAGGCCGCTGTTGTTGCTAAGGAAATGGCTTGCCGTGTGGATAGCGTTATGGAGGAAGTCCGTACTTATATCAACGATGAGCAATTTGCAGAATTTAAGGCTGAGGGATTATCTTGTGGCGAAAATGATATTGATGCTTGGAGCAACAAGGTCAAGGCCACTTGCTTTAGTGAAGTAAAGAAAAACATTAAGAAAGATGATAAGGGTGTATTTAGTTTTGCTATGCCCAAGGTCATCAAACATTCTGACCCCAACAGTATTTGGGAAAAACTTGAAAATAAGTAATACTCTGGTTTGAGGAATAGTTGTCCTCTACTAAACTAAAAAATTATTGTTATAAAGGAGAAATTTAATTATGGCTAAGAATCATACCGTGTTTAACGGCACTCATGCAGCTTTCTGGGACGTAGATTCTCTGAACCTTGTCGGCATCGCTGCTACTGAAATTGATAACGGCACTTTCCTGACTCTGGGTGCTATGTCTCCCGCTGGTGACGGTGCTTACGAGTTTACTGTGACTGCTGGCGCTAACCCTGACCTTGTTGCTGGCACTCCACCTCAGGGCTACAATGTGGATGCTCAGGTCTATGATGACCCCCGCTATTTCACCAACGAGGCTGGCAAGCCCATCTCTGTTAAGCGTCTAATCAAGGGCGACTGCATTGAGGTTTCTGTTGGTGCTTTCACTGCTGAACCCGCTTCTTCCGCTACTTATGCTACTGTTCAAGATACTGGTAAATTGACTGCGAATACTACTGAATCTGGCGCTCATTTTAAGGTGCTTGGCGCTCGTACCATGGATATTGGTGGCGAAGCTATCAAGACTTGGGTTCTAATGAAGCTGGCTTAATCTTAATAGTAGACTAAAAAACTGATTAAAATAAAATAATAAAGGAGATTATAAATATGTCTGTTATGCCTAATGAAGTAGTGGCTTTTGCCAAGGGCGATACCACTTTCTATACTGCTTTCGCTGACTATCATAATCACAAGGCCGCCGAAGAGTGGGGTCAGAACATGGGTTCTTATGATAAGTCTCGCACCATTGCTGAGAAGGCTCCTCTGATTCGTGAGGCTTATTTTGCCGAGCTTGAGCGCATCTCTGGTCAGAAGATTGACAAGAATAATATGGATGTGGCTCTGGCCAACCCCATGCTGCGCTATGCCAACTTTGCTCTGATTAACGCCACCATCAACGTGGTTCTACCCGCTTATGTTCAGGCCACCTTTGCTCCCTTCGTGGATTTCCGCACTGTTGGCTATGCTGACGTTGTGAATCTGAAGATTCCTCCCAAGACCCTGTATACTGTGTCTCGTGGCGCTCGTGGTGAGCGTACCTCCTTCCGTCAGAAGAAGTATGCTGGCAATGTTGAAATCAGCCCCGTTGAGCATATCATTACCACTTATGTTGATATGGCTCGTGTTCTGGCTGGTAAGGATGACCTTGCTGAGGCCGTTCGTGCTATCATCATCTCTATCGAGCTTGACATGAACGCTGAGATTATCGCTTCTCTGAACGCTGGTCTGGCCGCTGGTACTTATCCCACTCAGTTCAAGGAGACTGGCGCATTTGACGGCAAGAAGCTGGTTCAGCTTGCTCAGCGTGTTCAGGCTTATAACATGATGGCCAAGCCCGTCATCATGGGTACTGCTGCCGCTCTAATGAACGTTCTGCCCGACAGCACTCTGGGTGGCCGTCTGGTCATTGATGGTCGTGACCCCGTTGTGTCTTATGTGAAGGACTTTTATGGTTTCGGTATCTATGAGCTACCTCAGGCTCCTACCGGTTCTGCTGATTTCGGCATGGCTCTGGATGACAACACTCTGTATGTCGTTTCTGCTGCTGTTGCTAAGCCTGTTGTTATGGCTATGAGTACCACTCTAACCAATAGCAATCAGTTCTATGATAATGCTGACATCTCTCAGAATTTCACCCTTCGTAAGTCTTATGCCGCCGAGTTCGTTGGTGCTGCTTATGTTGGTGAGTACAAGATTACTGAGTAATCTTTAACTTTTATTAAGGGGCCTGAAATATGGCCCCTTTTTTGAATTAAATGGAAAGAATGGAGATTAAATAAAATGGCTAACACTAAGAAAGTCAAGTCCGCAGAAGCAGAGGTTGTTGAGACTGCTGAGGTTACTAATTCTGCTGTTGAGGAGAACGAGGCTCTAAAGGCCAAGATTGCTGAACAGGAACAGCAGATGGCAGACTTAATGGCCCAAATCAAGGTTATGATGCAAGCTCAGGCCGCTACCAATCCTGTAAATATTGAGGAAAAGGCGGCTCGTGGTATTAAGTTTATTAGCCTTGTGCCCGGTGGTCTAACCCTCAAGGGCAATAGAATGTATCACATTGATAAGCAGTTTGGCTATAAGATGATTCCTGAGTCTGAGGCTAGAGCTATCCTATCCAATATGCCCAATACTATCGCAAGTGGTATGGTGTATATTGCAGACAAGGAGTTTGTGAATAAGAATGACCTGAGTGGCGTTTATGAGGAAATTCTAAGTGATAAACAGCTCAAGGAACTGCTTCAGCAGAACGCTAACGATGTTTGTGAGATTTATAAACAGGCTTCTATGGCGCAGAGAGAGATTATTGTGGATATGGTTGTTAATCGTAAGCTAAACGGGCTACCTATTGATGCCAATATCGTTGTCGAGATTGGCAAGCTCTGTGGAAAGGATTTAATGAGCATTACACCTGAAGAAGAGGAATAAGGGGTGATGTTAGTTGACAAGTTTCGACCAGATTGAAACATTGGCCCTCAGTATTGTTGAAGATTATAAGCTGAATAAGCTCTTTGAGAATAGCTATGATAATTTTCAGAAATTCTGTGATGGCCTACTTTTTAACGCCCTTCCTCAATTTACCGAATGTCGGCAAGACCTGACTTATAACGTTGAAACTCGTGAGTTTGACGTTGATTTAACTAATCTTGAGATTTATATTCTTTCTCGTTATTGGGTGATTGCTTGGTGGGAGAGAGAAAACAACAATGCGGCGCAGATTGCGCTAAAGCTGGGCATTAAGAATCAGTATTCTTATAACAGCGAATCTCAGAATTTTAAGGAAAAGCAAAATGTCATTGATAAGCTAAGAGAAGAAGTCGATAGGGCAACACAAGAGTATCTACTACTTGACCTTGATTCTTACGGTTTTTAAGGCGGTGAGGGCATGAGTCAGAATAAAAGGGTAGATGGAATTTATAAAATTTTGCCCCTTTTTGAAGCGGCTATTCGTGAAAAAGATGATTTTGCTTTACAATGTTATCGGTCTTATTTAAGCCGAGTATATATTCAGTATGTTGGGCGGGGCAATGAAGAAATCTGTGATTTAATCAAAGGGCTTATTCATTTAGGAGGCGAGGCCAAACAAGAGGATGTTCGGCGTGTCGTCTTGCACATGATTAAGCTAATTGAAAAAGAAAAGGAGGGCTATCGTCATGCCTATCGAGTATAGCATCATTGGCGGGGCCACTCCAAACGATTATTACCGGGATTTGGCTCAGTCTTTTATTAACCAGTCTTGGGACAATACTGCCGCCAAAACACCTGAGAATGGTGGGGAAATCAAAGAACAAACCGAAATTGGGTCTGATGAATATAAGATTGTTGACGCATGGGTTAAGACAACTGTTGGCGATGTGACCACTGGTATGAGAGATTCAGGTGATTTCATTAAGATTTATTTTCGTGATATTAACCATATTGTGGCACGAGGTTTATATTATCAGTTTTATAACTCTTGGTGGATTTGTAATGAATTTGGCCATTTCAGTGGCATTGCTCAAGATGCTGGATTAAGAAGATGCAACAACGTTCTAAAAATTGTTGACCCTGAGAATGGCTCGGTGTTTAGTGCTCCTTGCGTGGTTGATTATGATATGTCAAGCCCCTCGGTACAGGTGTCCAGATATATCTTAACACCAAACAACCATGCTACTGTTATGGTACAAGGCAATGTCAATACATTACGGTTGTTCAAGACCAACACAAGATATGTTCTTAGCGGTCGGCCTTTTAAGCTGTATGGTTATCAAAACGCTCTGAATCTTAACTTGACTACAGATTACGATACTTTATTGTATCTTGATTTGTATTTGGATGAGATTCATGATAGCGATGATTTAGTTAATGGTGTGGCTTATAATGGAGATTATAACTATAAAGCCAAAATTAACTCTGCCGACATGACATTAAGTGCTGGTTCTACTGGTACTCTGACCGTTGACGTTGTGTTAAATGGTAAAGAGGTTGATAGGCCGGTTATTTGGCAAACTAGTAATCCTGAAATTGTCACGATTGCCGAAACCGGTAATTATACTGTAGTTGGTGAAGTCGGCCAGAGTGCGGATATTGCCGTCACGTTGAGTGGCAATGAGGCCGTTACAGACAGTATTAAGATTACTGTTGGCGAACAAGTTGTTGAGCCTGAGATTTATCTTGACCCGGCTTTTAATAAGATTAGAGAATATCAAACTATTGAATTTGATGTTAAGGTGTCTATTGGTGGAGTAGAAATTAAGCCCGATACAGTTAGAATAAATGCAGACAGTGAATATTTAACTGTCGAGAAAACAACGTCTGGCTGGCAGTTGACTTGTAATAAACGTAGTACCACGCCCTTGACAATGAATGTTACTATTATTGATAAAACATATAATATCAGCAAAACGGCCAAGTTTGATATTCAAGCTGTAAGCATGATGGGATAAGGAGGTAAGTTATGTATAATTCATTATCGGCTTTGCCTTATATTCCATATAATATACTTGTTTATCTTGCCCGTCAAGATGCGGCTGAAGATTTGTGGAAATTGCTGAAATATAATAGTTATGATGCCCTATCAAAGCCTAATTTGACTTTTGACCAAAAGTTAGAGTTGATTTGGCGAAATGGGCCTCAAGAGAAATTTGGTGTATTCTTTACGCCATTAGTAGAGGACGCTATTTGTGAAAGCAAGTGTGTGCTTAAAATCTATGACTATTATATTCATGCCAAAGAGCTATATAGTAACACAGTAGTATATGCGTTTGACTTTTTATATGGGGGGCAAATGAGCCTTGTAGAATATAATGGAATCCCTGTTAGCAGAGGCGATTTGTTTATTAACAAGGTGATGACTGTGTTGAATGGCGCTGAAGTTGGTGGCGTTGGTAAATTAATGTTCTTTGATGATATGTCAAGATATGCGTTAGGCCGTGCTACCATTGGCAATTCTAAAACATTCACTGGCGTTCAGCTTTTCTTAGCTGTTAATGTTGGAGATACAGGTGAGGAGTATGGGTGCGAATCTTAATTTAGACCTATATCGCAAAGCATATTTTTACTTTGACCTACCTGTTGAATATAAAATAAAAGATAAAACATTATTTATTTATCCTATCACTGTGAAAGACAGTGAAATTTTTTTATCGAGTATGTCTGTAATAGATATTGATAAAAATGCCTCAGACTCGGTTGAAATTATCCAGATGTCTTATTTGGCCTTTATCTACAATGTTTTGTTTCAAAACGAAATTAACATAAGTAAATTTGTCAATATTCTCAAATATTGCTTACACGTTGAAAATCCTTATGTGGGGTTTGATGATAATTCAAGGCCATATTTGAAGATAAATGATGACTTTTCAATAGGGCCGAAAGATTTTGATAACATTCGTAAAATCATTATGTATCAGAACTTGATACATTATGACGATGAGTATATCAATCCTGAGATTAAGAAGATGATGACTGAGGTTGACGCTGTAAAAAACGCTGGTGTTGAACCGCCCACTATTGAGAGGCGTATGGCGATTATTACAGCGCATTGTGGGATAAGTAAACAAGAACAAATGAATATGACTTATAGAAGTCACAGTCTGTTGTTTGAGGAAGTTTATGGTGAGGTTGAGTTTGAAACAACTCGGCCTATTTTACTATATGCTGGTAAAGGTAATGAAATTGACCATTGGATTTTTAAGAAAAAGAAAGGTAAATACGATGGTTATATGGCTGATGCTGACAGATATGCTCAATCTATGGGTAGTAATGTAAACGCTATAAAAACAACTTCAGGAACAGAATAC
>ULQV01023905.1_pt1 | contig 18878 bp, 16 predicted proteins | sample 1954851 | NCBI WGS metagenome assembly ULQV01 (sample SAMEA4835665, study PRJEB28245) | human gut metagenome | biome: gut microbiome; material: fecal sample | place: Denmark | collected 2008 | reverse complement strand
AGTTAAGAACATGCCTTGACACAGTTTAAATTACACCCCCTGGCTTAAAGACAGAAAAGGCACAGAGCTAGACTTCAACGCCATCATCCACTATTCCAACATATTGCATGTCTTGACGCAAACTATCTATCTTTCTAAAGAAATAGATAAAATATACATATAATCCTTGCTTCTGGCGAAGCATTACGGCTTTACAGAAGAAAAGCTCGACTTCATTATCAACTACGACATTAAGTATCGTATGGGCGATGAGCTGAACAAGGACGAGGAGTAAAACGAAGAATCCCTGTTACTGATGCTACTCGGTAAGCATCGGCAACAGGGAATTTCGTCGTATTGTTCTATTGTTTTATCCTTCAGAATTATAAAAGTCTAGCAAGGGCGTACAGATACAACCTTTGCCACATGTCCCTCAGGAATTTCTGGTACTACTATCGAATAACTAACAGGATATTTCTTTTCAAACTCCTCAATAGGAAGAGCAAATACTTTTAATTTCTTTTCCTTCATAATTTACTCCTTTCTTCAATAGCATATCAAACTAAGCCATTCTTCTTCAACAAATCTGTCAATTCTTTCCCCTTTATAGTACTCCGCTCCGATTTATCATAAATATAAAGCAAGCCGAGACCATCCTTTATATCGGCTAACACAACTGTTATAATACGGGCACCGCCACTTTTACCAGTTCCTTTCGATTTAATAGCCATACGAACCTTACGCAAGCCGCCACCTAAATCTGCACCCAAAGAAGGGGAAGAACTTAACTCATTCATCAATTCCTTCAAATCAGATTTAAACGACTTATAGCGCTTATTCAATCGTTTAGCTTCCTTTTCAAAAGAAGGGAAAGTAAATATCTTACAACTCATTCAGCACGTCCTCCAATGGTTTAAGCTCTAGCTTTCCTTCACGATAGGACTTCAGCTCATGGAGGGCATTGTCGAAACCCGAGAGTATTTCTTCTTTAGTCATACAAGGCTCTTCTTGAACCATACACGCCTCATTTGCCTCTTTATTTGCAAAGAGGTTTCTTATCCTATCCAAAAGATGGATATCTTGTGTATTAAGCACCTGACGAATAATATCATTCTGTGCTGCTTGTATATTTAATGCTGTCATACAAACTCCTTTTTAAAAATTTGCTTTCTAAATACCGAATATCACTTATTTCATGCAAAATTACACAGAAGTTTTCAAAATACCAAATATTTTCAGGCAAATCTACAAAAAAGCTGGTATTTCCTTTGATTTTCAGCGGATTATTAGTATTATTGCATTATTAAATACACGCAAGCGTATGATATCAAAGGATAATGTGTAAGATACAATCTCAGAATACGGAAGAAGTTGTCGGAAAAGACAGATGAAGTTGTCGGAAAAGATAGTATAGGTTATCGGAGAAGTTAACTCCGTAGGCCGCACAACAGCTGTTGTGCGCTTGCATAACAGCTGATATGCGCTCGCACAACACCTGTTGTGCATGCGCAGACCAGCTGATGGTCGCCTACAGCAAACCAACATTACTCGCAGATGGTTTTATCTATCTGTTTTGTAAAAACTTATAACCGGATTTTTGATATTGATTACTATACAATCTAGAGATAGAAATAGAGCTATTATGCACTTCATTTGCCATATTACCTGTTTTTCTATAAGAGAAAAATCTATAGTTGTACGACTATAACCCCTATAGTTGTACAACTGTAAAGCTATGGTCGTACAACTATAGCACCTATAGTCGTACAACCGTAGAGTTATAGTCGTACAACTATAGGTCATTTAGTCGTACAACTAATGAATCACAGCAAAACCCGCTTTCTAGCGAAAGCCTAACTCGTTGTTTATCAGACTATTGTGGATTTTAGCCATATTTTCAATATTCACAGCAAAATAAAAGCAGGATGAAAATACGGGAATCTCAGCAAGGTATTTGTCAAAAAAACTATAGTCATATTCAGATCAATACTTTGGTAAAACTGAGAACAGTTCACTATCTCAAAGAAACAAAAAAAGGGATGCCACACTAGGTGACATCCCCCTATGAGAATCAAATACTTATTTGAAGCTTAAACTTTACTTGCTCTCAGCCTCAGCCTGCTTGGTCTCTGCTGCGTTAGGACCATAGTAGCCATAGTAAGCCTGGTAACGGGTGTAACCCCAGTTAGCCTGAGCCTTCTCTGGATCGAGCTGCTTAGCCTTGTCGAGAACCTTGATAGCCTCCTGGTAAACAACCTTGCGGCCGTTAGGATCCTGCAAGTTACCAGCCTTGCTGTTGTAGCAAGCACCCAGATAAGTAAGAACAACTACGTTATCCTCCTTTGCAGCAAGAGCCTGCTTCAAACACTTGATAGCGTTGTCTGCATCGTTCTTCTGGATATACATCATACCCTTGTTGGCAAGAGCTACAAAGTTGTTAGGGTTCTTTGCAATAGCTGCGTCCAAAAGTTCAGTCTGCTCCTTCTCCATCTTCAATGAAGAGTACATAGAGTTCAAACCATCGAGAACAACCTCATTGGTCTCGTCCTTTGCAAAGATATCCTTGAGCTTGTTAACATAGGCGAGAGAGTCCTCGTGAGTCTTCAAGCCGTCCTTCATCACATAGAGCTTGAGGTTGAGGGCATCCTTAGCCTCCTTCTCGCTCTTCATAGCGATGTCGCAATACTTCTCGCAACGGGCAGCATCCTTAGCCTGGTATGCATAACGGGCTGCAAAGAGAGCAACCTGACCGATATACTCCTTCTCGCTATCCTTCTGCTTCTGGTCTACAGAAGCGAAGAGAGGCTCATTGTCTGTATCGAGGAATGTACCCCAATACTTCAATACCTCATCAGCCTTACTGTTCTGAGCTGCAGTCTGACCCGCATTAACGAGCTGAACACGAGCACCCCATACACGGCTAGCGTTGTTGTTAAACTTAGGAGCAACCTTACCCTTAGCGTTAGGAAGCTGGTCGTACTTGTAGCACTCAATAGCATTGATCAATGCATTGTAAGCGCCCTCAGACATAGCAGCCTCGTCAACCGGGTCGTTCTTCTTCATGATCTGATTGGTCTGCTGGATGCTCTGCTGGTCGTTGAACTGCTTCATAGCGAGATCAACGAGCTTGTTGTAAGCCTTGGCCTTCTCTGCATCGTTAGCCATCTGACCCAAATTCTGCTTAACCAAAGCCTCAGCCTCGGCATAAGACTTAGCCTTCATGACAGCCTTGAGAGCGTCACTGTCGCCTGCGAATGCTGATGTGGCACCTAGTACCATCATTGCAGCTACTAAAAACTTTTTCATTTTTCTTAATGAGTTTAAAAGTTGTTGTTATTTATTTTTTACGCGTCTTTTCTTTTATTCGAAATCTACGTTGCCCGAATCGGTATCCTCAGCTTCAGATGCTTCGTCAGCGAGATGAGCCTCAGCCTCAGCAGCCTCCTCGGCAGTCTTGGCACCTACTGTATCATTCTCTATCTCCTCGCTCTTCTTAGCCCAGGCAGAACGGCTCTCCTCTTCTACAGAAGCCTCGAGCTCAGAACTCATCACCTTGCATACGCTGGCAATGACATCATTCTTCTTGGTAAGATTGATGAGACGGACACCCTGAGTAGCACGGCCCATGACACGGCAATCGGCTACTGCAAGACGAATCACGATACCACTTTGGTTGATAATCATGAGGTCGTTATCATCGGTTACGTTCTTGATAGCTACCAGTCGACCGGTCTTGTCGGTAATATTCAGTGTCTTCACACCCTTACCGCCTCGCTTGGTAACGCGGTAATCGAGTACGTCAGAACGCTTACCATAACCCTGCTCGCTCACTACCATCACGGTTTCCTTCTCAGGATCGTTGACAACAATCATACCTACTACAGCATCATTACCCTCATCGAGGCGCATACCACGAACACCGGTAGACGTACGGCCCATTGTACGAATCTCATTCTCGTCGAAACGGACAGCACGACCATTGCGGTTGGCAATAATCAGCTCGTTATGACCATTTGTCAGACGAACATCTACCACCTCATCGCCCTCTACAATGTTGATAGCAATCACACCATTGGCACGTGGACGGGAATATGCCTCCAGACAGGTCTTCTTCACGGTACCATTCTTGGTAGCGAATACTACGTAATGGTTGTTGATGAACTCAGCGTCATTCAAACCTCTCAGACGGAGGAATGCATTCACCTGGTCATCGCTCTCGATGTTGAGGAGGTTCTGGATAGCACGGCCCTTGGAATTGCGGTCGCCCTCAGGAATCTCGTAACACTTCAACCAGTAGCAGCGGCCCTTCTTGGTGAAGAACAGCATAGTCTGGTGCATGGTAGCAGGATAGATATACTCGGTGAAGTCCTTATCACGGGTACGGGCTCCCTTAGAACCTACTCCACCACGAGCCTGCTCACGGAACTCTGACAATGGGGTGCGCTTGATATATCCGAGATGACTCACGGTGATAACCACTGGGTCGTTTGGATAGAAGTCTTCTGGATTGAACTCATGGTCATCAGGCTTAATCATGGTACGACGTGCGTCACCATACTTCTCCTTCACCTCGTTGAGTTCATCCTTCATTACCTTCTTGCAGAGCTCAGGATCGTTCAGAATCTGGTTCAAGTAGTCGATAGTCTTCATCAACTCGTTGAATTCATTGTGCAACTGCTCCAGACGCAAGCCTGTCAACTGGCTGAGGCGCATATCCACGATGGCCTTACTCTGAAGTTCATCGAGTTCGAAACGCTTCTCCAAGTTGCGCTGGGCATCAGATGGAGTCTTGCTGGCTCTGATAATATGTACCACCTCGTCGATGTTGTCGCAAGCAATAATCAAGCCCTCAAGAATATGAGCACGTTCCTGTGCCTTCTTCAGTTCGAACTGGGTGCGGCGAATCGTAACATCATGACGATGCTCTACGAAATACTTCACACACTCCTTCAAGTTCAAGAGACGTGGACGGCCATTAACAAGAGCAATGCAATTCACTGAGAATGAACTCTGAAGAGCAGTCAGCTTAAAGAGTTTGTTCAAAAGAACATTGGCATTAGCATCACGCTTTACATCAACAACAATACGCATACCCTGACGGCCAGACTCATCGTTTACGTTAGCGATGCCATCTACTCTGCCTTCCTTGGCAAGGTCAGCAATAGCCATTACGAGCTGCTCCTTGTTTACACCGTAAGGAATCTCAGAGATAACAATTCTGTCATGGTTTTCACCACTTTCAATCTCGGCTGTAGCACGAACCACGATTCTGCCTCGACCCGTTTCGTATGCATCCTTCACTCCCTGGATACCATAGATGGTAGCACCGGTTGGGAAGTCAGGAGCAGGGATATACTGCATCAATCCATCTGTGTCAATGTCAGGATTATCGATGTATGCACAGCAACCATCAATCACCTCACCCAGGTTGTGGGTAGGTATATTGGTAGCCATACCTACGGCAATACCGTTACCACCATTTACCAGAAGATTAGGAATCTTGGTAGGCATCACGGTAGGCTCCTGCAGGGTATCATCGAAGTTGTTGGTCATATCAACCGTTTCCTTGTCAAGGTCATCCATGATATGCTCACCCATCTTGGAGAGGCGGCACTCAGTATAACGCATGGCAGCAGGAGAGTCGCCGTCAACAGAACCGAAGTTACCCTGTCCGTCAATCAAGGTATAACGCATGTTCCACTCCTGACCCATACGCACCAGAGCGCCATAAACAGAAGAGTCGCCGTGAGGATGATACTTACCGAGCACCTCACCTACAACACGCGCACATTTCTTATAAGGTTTGTCACTGGTGTTTCCAATGCCGAGCATACCGTAAAGAATACGGCGGTGCACAGGCTTGAAACCATCGCGCACATCAGGGAGGGCACGAGCTACGATAACTGACATCGAATAATCGATGTAGCTCGACTTCATCTCCTCCTCAATGTTGATTTTCATGATTCTATCATGATCCATTGTCTGATTTTCGTCCATTTCTTATATTAATGTATTATTATTTATTCATTACTTTCAAAACGCCTGTTTTCTATCCGAAAATCGCGTTTAAGGGCATTTCCTTGCGTTCTAAGCCGTTTTACCCTTTTGAAATTCCCGACAAAGATACAAAAAAAAATGATACCAAAACGCTTTAGAGGCGAAAAATCGCATTATTTTAGCATTATTTGTATTTTAACAATGCAAAAAAGTTGGCATATCATTTGCTATTATTGAAAATAATGTGTACTTTTGCACTGAGATATTTAAAAATATAAGCAAATATGATAAATCCGTTTTCACATATACAGGACATACTGAACAGAAGTAGCAAAGAAGCAGCACGCACCTTGGGAAGAGAAATCAGCGTGGAGCATCTGATGCTGAGTCTGATCAGCCAGAACGACAGCGATGTCAACAAGCTTCTGAAGGGCGCAGACATCAGTCCGATGGCTTTCAGCGGAGTCCTTAACAGCAAACTGGAAAAGCGTGTGGAAGAAACTCCTGCCGATAACGTGAAGGAGAACAGCCACATCCCATTCAGCCAGATAACAGACAGCATTATCAGAGACTCTATCCGCGAGGCAAACAACTACGAGCACTCCAAGATTGTAGAGCCAAGACATCTGCTGCTTGCCATCTTGAGAAATGACAAGAACCCTGTAGCCAACTGGCTGAGTCAACTGGGCTTAAGCTACGACCGCGCCATCGAAATGCTCTATCCTACTGACAAGGATGATGAGCAGAAGACAGAAGAGCCGAAGGATTTCAAAATGGAACCCCAAACACCAGATTCAGAAATCCCTGATGCTGACAGGCAGGAGGAAGCAGAGAGCCTGGAGATGGCTGGTGGAATAGAAACAGAAGATGACTACAACGAGCAGAACGACATGATGGAAACTGACGAAGAGCCATTCGATATGGAAAAGGACCAGAACCCGATGAGACTGTCTACCCGTTCAAATGGAACTCCGCGCAAAAAGAGCAGCACCCCTACCATCGACAAATTCAGTTTCGACCTGACCAAGGCTGCAGCCGATGGAAAACTGGATCCTGTCGTGGGCAGAGAGAAGGAGATTCAGCGTGTGCTCGAGATTCTGGGTCGCAGAAAGAAGAACAACCCAGTATTAATAGGTGAACCGGGCGTAGGAAAGAGTGCCATCGTAGAAGGACTGGCACAGCTCATCAACAACCAGGAAACATCGCCTATGTTCTTCAACAAGCGTCTGGTAAGTCTCGACCTGACTGCCATCGTTGCAGGAACCAAATTCCGCGGACAGTTTGAAGAGCGCATCAAGAATGTCATCAAGGAACTGGAGGACCATCCGGAGATCATCATCTTCATAGATGAGATTCACACCATGATAGGCGCCGGTTCCGGCGAAGGAAGCATGGATGCCGCCAACATTCTGAAACCAGCCCTGGCAAGAGGTATCATCCAGTGTATCGGTGCCACCACGCTCGATGAATATCGCAAGAGCATTGAGAAGGACGGAGCCTTGGAGCGCCGTTTTCAGAAGGTTATCGTTGAACCTACTACACGCGAAGAGACCCTGCTGATACTGCACAACATCAAGGAACATTACGAGAAGCATCACTGTGTGAGATATACAGACGAGGCTCTCGAGACATGTGTCAAACTGACAGAGCGCTATATCACCGACCGCCACTTCCCGGACAAGGCTATCGACGTGATAGATGAAGCCGGCTCGCGCGTACATATTAATAATGCAAGTGTTCCTGCTCCATATATCAAGCTGGAAAAAGAACTGAAAAAGATAATCAGCAAGAAGCAGCAGGCTGTAGCAAACCAGAACTTCGAGATGGCAGCCTCATGCAGAGATGCCCAGACCAAGATCGAGAAAGAGATTGAGGACATGAAGGCGCAATGGCAGCAGGGAGAGATTGGCGAATATGTTGAGGTGACAGCCGAAGATATTGCCAACGTTATCAGCATGATGACCGGCGTACCGGCCCAACGCATGACAGAGGGTGAAAGCAAACGTCTGAAAGATCTGGAACACAACCTGAAGCACAAGGTGATTGCTCAGGATAATGCCATCAACAAGATGGTAAAGACCATTCTGAGGAACCGTGTAGGCTTGCGCGACCCTAACCATCCTATTGGCGTATTCATGTTCCTGGGTCCTACAGGTGTAGGTAAGACCTATCTTGCCCAGAAACTTGCCGAGGAAATGTTTGGTTCGAAAGATTCACTCATCAGAATAGACATGAGCGAATTCTCCGAGAGTTTCAACACCTCACGTCTGGTAGGTGCACCTCCAGGATACGTAGGCTATAACGAAGGTGGACAGCTGACCGAAAAGGTACGCCGCAAACCATACAGCATCGTATTGCTCGACGAAATAGAGAAAGCCAACAGCAAGGTATTCAACCTGCTCTTACAAGTACTCGACGAAGGCAGACTTACCGATGGCAATGGCCGACTCATCGACTTCCGCAACACCATCATCATCATGACCTCTAACGCAGGAACCCGCCAGCTGAAAGATTTCGGCAGAGGCGTCGGCTTTACTTCTGCTGGTATAAAAGGCGGATTGGCGATGGATGAGAAAGACAAGGAGTATGCTCGCAGCATCGTCCAGAAGAGTCTGAGCAAGCAGTTTGCTCCAGAGTTTCTGAACCGTCTCGATGACATCATCACCTTCGACCAGTTGGATCTCAATGCCATCAAGCGCATCATCGAGCTCGACCTGGAAGGACTGGTCAAGAGAATAGAAGAACTGGGATACCATTTCCAGATTACCGAAAAGGCAAAGGAGATGGTAGCCAAGAAGGGATACGATGTGCAGTTTGGTGCCCGCCCACTCCGCCGCGCCATCCAGACCTACATCGAAGATTCCGTTTGCGAGATGTTACTCGATGGCACAATGAAGCCAGGCGACACCATCTCGGTAGGCAAAAATTCGAAAAAAGAAGAATTGACATTCAAGAAACTATAATCTGAAGAGGGACTATCCACTGGCGATAGTCCCTCTTTTATGATGAACCCGGTATAGCAACCAACGAACTTTAGTTAATAAGAGTTAACCACGAGAAAAGTTTAGGCAATAATTTCTTATTTCAAAAAATATTCATTACCTTTGCATCTGCTTTAGGGCAAAAAGCCATGATGGCTCAGTTGGTAGAGCAACGCATTCGTAATGCGTGGGTCGCGGGTTCGAGTCCCGCTCGTGGCTCTTTCTTGTGAAAGGAGTTAGTATTTTCCTTCGCGAGATTAGCACATCGGTAGTGCACGGGCTTCCCAAGCCTGTGAGGCGGGTTCGACTCCCGTATCTCGCTCAGAACATCAGTAACCCAGGGTTGACCCCTGGGTTTCTTGTTTTAATTAACATCTTTTCAGCCTTCTATAGCAACAAAATCACTTTTTTCGAGTTATTACATAAATATAACTAAGATAATAGAACAAAAATGAAGAAACATATCATACTTGTACTGGCGCTCGTCCTGTCTTCAGGACCTCTTTTCGCACAGAGTTCACACATGACCGATGATCAGGTCATGAGCTTTGTGGTGAAAGAACATGAGCGTGGCACAGCCAATTCTCAGATTGTTACCAAACTGATGCAGAAGGGCGTAGACATCTCCCAGATTCGACGTGTACGCAATAAGTATCAGAAGATGTCGCAGCAGAACGAGCTCTACAGCACAACCGCTGCAGGAAATGCAGGCAACAAGAGAATGCGGACCAACAATGGTAAGCATAGAGAAGATTACCAGGACAAGGACAAGGAGAAGCAGGCTTCAACCTATAGCAATTATCGCATCCAGAGCAAGCAGAACGACAGCTACTACTCATCTTATGATGAAACCAACCCAGATTATGAAGATTTCAGCAAGGAAATGAACGCCCTGGTACCCGATACCGCTACCATGGTAAAACAGCTGCAGGCTGAGCTCAACCAGAAGCGCAGTAAGGTTTTCGGCCGTGACATCTTCAATAACAAAGACCTCAGTTTCGAGCCAAATATGAACATCGCTACCCCACAGAACTATCGTCTGGGGCCTGGCGATGCCGTCATCATAGATATCTATGGCGCCTCTCAGAAAACCATCGAGAGCACCGTTTCGCCAGATGGTGAAGTAACCATCGAGGGTTATGGACCGGTCAGCGTTTCAGGCTTAACCGTAGCTCAGGCTAATGCCCGCCTGCGCAATACCGTGGGCAGCAGATACCGTTCAAGCCGCATCAAGCTTACCGTAGGACAGACCAAGACCATCATGGTAAACGTGATGGGCGAGGTTAAGATTCCGGGCACCTATACCCTCTCAGCCTTCGCTACCGTATTCCATGCACTCTACATGGCTGGCGGAACCAACGATCTGGGTACATTGCGAAACATCAAGGTATACAGACACAACAAACTGGTAACTGTTGTTGATATCTACGACTATATTCTGAACGGCAAACTGACGGGTAATGTCCGTCTTGCCGACAACGATGTCATCGTAGTAGGTCCATACGATTGTCTCGTAACCATCGCCGGAAAGGTTAAGCGCCCGATGATTTACGAAATGAAGAAGAACGAGAGTGTCAATTCCCTTCTGAAGTATTCCGGCGGTTTTACAGGCGATGCTTACAAGAAATCAGTAAGACTGAACCGCAAGACGGGCAGAGAACGTGCCGTATATAATATAGAAGAGTTTGACTTCTCCAGTTTCCGTATCGATGACGGCGACTCAATCAGCGTAGACAGCATCCTGCCACGCTACGCCAACACCGTAGAGGTGAAAGGAGCCGTATTCCGTCCGGGCATGTACAATCTGGGCGAGCAGATCAACAGCGTACGCACCCTGGTAGAGCATGCCGAAGGATTGACAGAGGAAGCCTTCACCAACCGTGCCGTAATGCACCGCATGAAGTCAGACCGCTCACTCGAAGTAGTAAGTGTAGACATTGCCGGCATTATGAACGGCAAGACTCCAGATATCCCATTGAAGGAGAACGATGTCCTCTTCATCCCTACCCGACAGGAAAAGATTGTAGAGCGCACCCTCACCATCCGTGGCGAAGTACAGTATCCAGGCGTCTATCAATATGCCGACAATGAGACCCTCGAAGACTTCGTTCTTCAGGCAGGCGGCTTGACCGACAAGGCTTCAACCGTTAATGTAATGGTAAGCCGTAGAGTAATGGATGCCAAGGCTTTACGTCCAGACAGCGTTATCGCCAAGACCTACACCCTATCTCTTAAAGACGGCTTCGTTATCGACGGCACCCCTGGCTTCAAGCTGATGCCATTTGATGAAGTAATGATCCGTCAGAGTCCGGCGTATGTAGAGCAGCAGAACGTATCTATTACCGGTGAAGTGATGTTTGCCGGTCTCTATACATTAGACCGTCGCAACGCCCGCCTGAGTGAACTCTTCAAGAAGGCAGGTGGAGCTACCGACCAGGCATATCTCAAGGGAGCCCGCATCATCCGCAAAGCCAACGAACAAGAGAAGCTGCGCATGGAGGCAGTATTGAAGATGCAGCGCGAAGAGATGCAGAAAAATCTTCTGCAGCTAGCCTCCAGCAGCAACAATGCCAGTGCCATCTCGCAGACCTCTAAGGATGTAGAGCGCACCAACATAGAGAAGTTCAATGTACCTAGCGAGTATCCGGTAGGTATCGATCTTCCTGAGGCACTGGCGAACCCAGGCAGTGATGCCGACATCATCCTGCGAGAAGGCGACCGTCTGGTCATTCCTCAGTACAATGGTACGGTAAAGATCAATGGTGCCGTAATGATTGCTAACACGGTAGCCTACGAAAAGGGCAAGAAGGCAAGCTATTACATCGACCAGGCAGGTGGTTTTGCCTCAGATGCATTAAAGAGCAAGGCATACATCATCTATATGAATGGCAAGGTAGCCAAGCTCTCTCATGGTGCCAAAGTGCAGCCAGGCAGCGAGATTGTCGTCCCAGCTAAGCTGAAGCGCAAGATGAGTACCGCCGAAATGATGAGTATGGGAAGCAGCATGAGCAGCATCGCCGCCATGATTGCTACGATTGCTAATATGAGTAAGTAAACAAAAGAATAACGAAGAAAATGGATAATAATAATTCAGTTAAACAAATTGATGTAACAGCCATCATAAAAGCAATGATAAAAAACAGGAAAGCTTATTTTATAGGCATACCTGTCTCATTCATTTTATCTATCCTAATTATCATGTGCGTGCCTAGACATTACAAAAGCACAGCTAAACTTGCTCCTGAGTTATCAAGTTTTAGTACTGGTTCCTTGGGGGAACTTGCCTCTTCTTTTGGTTTCGACATAGGTAGCTCTTCTTCTAACGAAGATGCCATTTTCCCTGAATTGTATCCAGACTTGATTGAATCTAATGATTTCCTTACAAGCTTATTTGATGTCAAAGTCAAGTCACTTGACGGGACCATCAACACCACCTACTATGACTATCTTGCAACAAAACAAAAATATCCATGGTGGACTAAAACTATTAATAGTATAAAAATATTGTTTACAACAAAAGATACGACAAGCAGGACTAGTAGCAAAGTAAATCCTTTCAGACTAACCAAAAGACAGGATCAAATAGCCAAGACTATTGCTGATAATGTATCATGTACCGTAGATAAAAAAAACTATGTGATTTCTATTTCTGTAGAAGCACAAGATCCACTTATTTGCGCAACATTAACAGATACAGTACAAAACAGATTACAACAGTTCATCACAGATTACCGTACAAGTAAAGCACGCAAAGATTTAGAGTACTATCAAAAACTCTGCTCTGAAGCAAAAAGCAAATATGAAAGGGTTAGACAGACATATGGTAGCTATGCTGATGCCAACAATGATGTCATATTGGAATCTTACAAGTTGAAAGAAAATGACTTGGAAAATGAAATGCAGTTACTCTATAATAATTATACTGCATTACAAGCTCAAGTTCAGCAAGCTCGTGCAAAATTAACACTTCAAACACCAGCTTTTACAACGCTACAAAGTGCCTCCGTACCTTTAAAACCCGCAGGTCCAAAAAGAATGTTGTTTGTAATTGGAATGACTTTTTTGACCTTCATGATTATTACATTTTTTTCTATTAGAAAAGTTATATTTGGAGAAATCGATTAAATATGTATGCAAATTGCAAAGACATACAAAACCGTTCTAAGCGAATAGCATCCAATACATTGGTGCTATTCGCTAGAATGCTTATTATCACCTTCGTCAATCTCTATACGGTACGTTGGGTATTGGCAGGACTTGGCACAGAAGACTATGGTATCTTCAATGCCGTGGCAGGCGTGGTGACAGCAAACACATGCATCAGCAGTGTACTTGCCCTATCCACCCAACGCTTTTATTCTTTCGCAATAGGTAAAGGAGAATCAGACAGATTAAAGGAGATTTTCTCCGTGAGCCTCAACATAGTCGTGATGATAGCTCTCGTTCTGTTTGTCCTATTTGAGATTGTTGGTCCCTGGTTGATATCTACACAACTCACCATTCCTGTGGAACGTATGGAAGCGGCACAATGGATTCTTCAGTTTTCCCTGTTTTCTTTCATATTCACCCTCCTGCAGATACCATTCATCGGTGCAGTCTTTGCCAATGAGAATATGGGATACTATGCTCTGATTTCTACTATCGACTGCATTGTGAAACTCCTTATTGCCTACTGCATCGGCATAACTGGTGGAGATGATTTAGTGTATTATGGAGCAGCATTAATGCTCGAAGCATTTATGGTTATGATGCTTTACGTTATCATTGCCAGAAGGAAGTATCCTGAATGTAAATATACCATCGTAAAGAAGAAGGCTCTATACAAGGAGCTTTTCTCTTTCTCCGGCTGGTCATTCTATGGAGCTTTGGCAGGAGTAGGCATGACTCAGGGAAGCACCATTATTCTGAATGTGTTCTTCGGACCAATCATCAATGCAGCCTTTGGAATCGCCAATCAGATATACAATGCCATCAATACGCTTACCAACAGCATAGCCATTGCCTTCCGACCTGCGATGATCAAGTCATATTCTGCAAAAGAGAATAAATATTTGGAACAGCTTTTCTTCGCAAGCAGCAAGGCCATACTTTATCTGCTGGCGATGGTACTCATCCCATTCATATTCGAGGCAGAGACATTGCTCACGCTGTGGCTAGGAGAATGTACACCAACCATGGTCTTGTTTGCTAGGCTCTATGCGGTCTATACAATATGTCTAGCGTTACATAATCCGATAACAACCATCATACAGGCAACAGGCAACATCCGTAAATACAGCATGTATGTTGAAAGCATGACAATACTATGTCTGCCTGTCAGTTGGCTCTTATTCAAGCTAGGAATGCCGCCCTACTTTGTATTTGTCACTATGATTGGACTCTGCATTTTGGCGCATATCATCAGACTACTGATGCTGCAGTCAAGCATCTCCGTCTTCACCATCAGCAAATATCTAGTGAGATTGGTATTACCAGGCATTCTGATTATTTCGATAACCACGCTGATAGTATATTGCATAGAGACATTGCACGTAAACAGGATCTTTCAGTTCCTCTTATCGTTTGCCGTTTCTGCTATAAGCATATCCATCCTATTATATGCAGTGGGTATTTCGAAGAAAGAGCGAACCCTCATCAAAGAGTTAGTAAATAGAAAATTAAAAAAATAAAGCAATATGGGTTACATCTTATTGGCATTGTTTCTAATCATTGCTATACTTTGTTACTTGGAAGACTATATTAGGAAGTATCAGAAGTCATTATTCTTCCTAATAGGGCTTGTGCTGATTTTTGTGGCAGGATTTCGAGAAATCGGTTTGGATCCAGATTCGGAAAATTACGAATATACATTCCAGAATTATTTCAAGAATGGTACGGACGAGATGATTGAGCCATCCTTTCTACTCATATCTTACATTTTGGGACTCTTTACCGATAATGTACACATGCTGTTCTTGATCTATGCAATATTCGGAGTGTCTCTGAAAATGTTTGCCTTCAGAAAGATGAGCGAATTCTATTTTGTTCCGCTGCTGTGCTACATCAGTTTCTACTATGTACTGCACGATCTTACCCAGATAAGAGCAGGGGTTGTATCAGGAATCTTCCTTTGCACACTCCCACTCATAGCAGAGAACAAAAAGAAAATAGCCTTCTTTATTTTGCTCGGAGCATCTTTGATACATTATTCTTCATTAATACTCCTTCCCGTCTTGTTTCTCAACAACAAGCCATTCTGCAAGAAGACAACCATTCTGTTTCTTTGCGCCATTCCGCTGGGATATGTAGTATATTATGCAGGAGGTAGCATTCTGATGAACCCGTCACTTCCATTCATCGGAAACAAACTAGCTATCTACCAGGCAGCAGTGGAAAAGGGTAAAATGACAGTAGGCATCAATATATTTGATCCGCTGCATATCATGTCGATTATGCTGTTTTATTACCTGTTCCTCTTTAAGGATACGCTGACAAAACTATGCAGTAATTTCCCTATATTGCTCAAGACATCTGCAATAGGATTATCCCTGTATTCGGCGTTTGCCTTTTTGCCGGTATTGGCTTTGCGAACCAGCCAGCTGTATTGCATCGTGAATATCCTGCTTTACACATATATATTATACACTTTCAAGCAGAAGTGGATAGGCATCAGTTTTGTGCTAATCATCTCCCTTCTCCTGCTCTACGTAAGCATTCCACATTACGGACTAGGAATGATGATTATACTTAATTAAAAAAATAGAAATAGAATATTAATAAAAGAACATATTAAATGGAAGCAAGAGTTATAGCATATTATTTGCCACAGTTTCATCCAATCCATGAAAACGACAAAGTGTGGGGACCAGGATTTACTGAATGGACCAACGTAGCCAAAGCCCGTCCCGTATTTCATGGGCACTATCAGCCAAGAATTCCAGCCGATTTAGGTTTTTATGATCTTCGATTGCCAGAAACACGCGAACAGCAGGCACAGTTGGCACGCGAAGCTGGTGTGGAAGGATTCTGCTACTGGCATTACTGGATGGGTAACGGCAAGCGTTTATTGCAGCGTCCATTCGATGAGGTTCTTAATTCCGGCAAGCCAGATTTTCCATTCTGCCTAGCATGGGCAAACCATGATTGGAAAACCAACACTTGGAAGAACAAAGGTGGCAACCAGATGATCTGTGAGCAATTGTATCCTGGCGATGAAGATTACATTGCCCATTTCAACTATGTGCTCAAGGCATTTAAAGACCACCGTTACATCACCGTAGATGGTAAACCACTTTTCTTGATTTTCGATCCATATCATTTCAAGGATGTTCGCCACTTCATGGAACTCTGGAGAAAGATGGCAAAGGAGAATGGGTTGAAAGACATCTTCTTTGTTGCTATGTGTGCTTCTACAACAACGGTCAAGAGAAACGAAGATGGCACCATTAGCCGTGTGATGCCAAACCTTGAAAGCAGTGCAGACATCTATAACTCATTCCTGGAATTAGGTTTCGATGGCATCAACCCGATGGGAAAAGGTAGAGCCGAGATGATGTATCAGGGAAAGTATTGGCGTATTGCAAGAAAAGCGATGCAGAAGGCATTCCCTTTCATGCCGGCACTGAAGTATGATTATCCTAAGGTGATGAAGCATTTCTTTTCACCAGAAGACAATTGGGACAACGTGTTCCCTACCCTTTTCCCACAGTGGGACCGTACACCAAGAGCCGGTAAGCATGAAGGCATCTACGTGAATGCAACTCCTGAAAACTTCGAGCATCATATAGAAGATGCACTGAAGCTCATCAAGAACAAGCCAGAGCAGAGAAAGATTCTCTTCCTCCGCTCATGGAACGAATGGGGTGAAGGCAACTATGTGGAACCAGACACCAAGTATGGTCATGGTTTCCTGGATGCCATCAGAAATACAATTAAGAAATAAAAGAATAACTACATCGATAACGAAACATGGAAGTTAAAATCATACCAACAGGAGGACTTTGTAATCGCTTACGTGCCATAGCCACAGGAGTGGCTGTGGCAAAGAGCTACCATTGCCCTTCTGTCATTTACTGGAATAACAGTCTGGGCTTAAAAGCAGATTATTGCGAACTTTTCAAACCGATTCCACAAGAAGACGTGAAACTGGTAGAGAACAAGCAATGGCTATACAACATCAATGGCAACAAGGACTACTTGATAAGATGGCCCCTGCTGAAAACAATGTTTGAGAAAATCGTGTTCAACTTCAGTATCTACCGAGATGGCGAGATATACAGCAAATTGAAAATGAGCTATTCACGCTCGCTCCTTCTCATCTCGTGCTATCCGATGTGTACAAAATATACCATCCAGGGGATGTTCATCCCACAGGATGATATCCAGCGCAGAATAGACGAGGTAGTGGTTGGCTTTTCTGAGCGAACTATCGGTGTACATATCCGCAGAACAGACAATGTGGTTTCCATTCAATCCTCTCCATTAGAGAACTTTACCAACATGATGAATGCGGAAATCAAGAAGAAAGCCAATACCAAGTTCTATGTAGCCAGCGATGATGATGAAGTAAAGGAAAGTCTGAAATCAAAGTATCCGAACCGCATCATTACCCTGATGGATGATACAGACCGCAATTCCTTGGAAGGAATGAAATTTGCAGTGTTAGACTTATTCTGTCTTAGCAAGACCAATAAGATTATAGGAAGCGTAGGTTCTTCTTATTCACAGATCGCAGCAGAGATAGGAGGTATTGAAGTTGAATATGCAAAATAAGTAACAGTTATGGCAACTAAAATAAGTGTTATTATACCAACATACGCTCCCAAGGACTATCTTTGGGAGTGTTTAGGAAGTCTTGAGAATCAAACTTTATCAAAGGATGAGTTTGAGGTAATCCTCGTGCTCAATGGTGAAAGAGAACCTTATGAAAGCTTGATTCGTAAAAAACTACCAAAATACTCCTTTGCCAGCACACTGCTTTACTCAACCCCTAATGGTGTATCAAGAGCAAGAAATCATGGAATGGAAATAGCCCAAGGTAGCTATATCTGTTTCATCGATGATGATGACTGGGTATCAGACAACTATCTAACGGAGTTGCTTTCTAAAACATGTGACGACGGAATTGTTGAAGCCAATGTAAAAGCAGTGGATAAGGAAACAGGAGAAGAATATGAACAGCATTTTCTGAGTCGTGCTTACAGAAACTATCAACCGGAAAAGGAATCAAGCCGCTATTCCAATCGCAGTTTTTTCTCATCTGCATGTTGCAAGCTGCTTCCTAAAGAATGTATTAACGGACAACGTTTCGACACAAATATCAAACGTGGTGAAGACTCCATATTTATGTATGGAATATCCTGGAAGGTCAAACACGTGAAAGTGGCCGCACCTAGTTGCATATACTACATCAGAAAGAGAAATAATTCTGCAGGAAGACATAAAATCAGCATCGTGACCAAGATATATGAATTTCTGTCTCAAAGTTCCAAATATACAGGCATGTACTTGAGGCATCTTACTCATAACGATCCCCTATTTTATCTAAGTAGAATAGCAGGTACTTTTTACAACAAATTTATACAACAACATTAATTTTACTTTTGAAATTTAGAAAAAGACCTAGCCTTTTAGCATAAAATAACGCCTAAAAAAGCAAAAAATAGCAGAATGATGCTTTTATTTTGAGTTTCAAGTGGTTGTGGCAGCCGTTTGCTTTTAGTGGCATAGACGAGGAAATGCAAAAAACGCAGATTGATGAAATAGAAACGCTTTCAAATCATTACCTCGCAGAAACGCCCTAATAAGCATTTTTTAACGGTGGTGGTTCATATTTCCCCATTCTGCGTAAGTTTTGTTTTTGCCATGCAACTCTCATAGTTTAATTTTGCACCGAACAAAGAAGTAAGAATTATGAGATGCACTTTCAAGACAGTCTTCTAT
>ULQV01034979.1_pt1 | contig 19077 bp, 19 predicted proteins | sample 1954851 | NCBI WGS metagenome assembly ULQV01 (sample SAMEA4835665, study PRJEB28245) | human gut metagenome | biome: gut microbiome; material: fecal sample | place: Denmark | collected 2008 | reverse complement strand
GCCTTCAAGGAAAAATTTGGCGATGCGGATCTCGCCACGGTCATCGGGGTGGAGAGCTATGTACTTGGAAGTGATAGTGACTATATTTACCTGCTCGTAAGACCATCCGATGTACAGTTTCTTGAAAATGATGATACATCACTAAAACAGTACAAACAGCTTCAGCAGGAGTCCCAGGTAGTTCTTGCAGGCTTTCTGAAGGACAATAGCATTACCGTAAATGAAGACTGCCCCAACAGTTCTTGTTACAAAGTGGCTCATGGCGCAAACAAGTAGTGTTCAGAGTATAGTCGCACGAGGTTGGCTTAAAGGCCTCTATTTCGGCAGCTGAGTTCTATGTGCCAAGCAAAATATGGTACAGACACTCTGAATCGACAAGGATTTATCGACTCGCCCGGTTATTGGACAAACAATTATGGTAGATTTCTTTACTATATATGGTTCTTCTGTAAGCGTCAAACCTACCCACGTATAAAAAGGTCGCCATCTCAAGGAGCTTTTGCTCACCGAGATGGCGGTCTTTTATTTATGAGGCATATAGCATTCTTCCGGGGCATTTGCGGGAAGCAGGCTTTCTGCCCATGGTTTGTTAGTTTCACTCAGTTGCGGCGCAGTCTGCAGGATCCACAACAAGTATCGGTACGGATCCAAGCTGTTTTCCTTCGCCGTTTCAATCAAGCTGTAGATCACGCTGCAGGCCTGTGCGCCGCCCGGCGTATTGGCAAACAGCCAGTTCTTCCTGCCCATCACAAAGGGCTTAATGCTGCGCTCGGCACGGTTGTTTCTCAGCTCCAGACGGCCATCCTCCAGATACCTTGTCAGGTATGGCCACTGCTCCAACAGATAGTGAATGGCCCTGCCCAACGCGGATTTCGGCGCGGTTTTCGCCTGCATCTCATTTGCCCACGACAACAACGCGTCTAAAACAGGTTTCTCCTGTTCCAGCCGCTTTTCATATCGTTCCTCCGGCGTCAGCTCTGCAAACGCCTGCTCCAGCTTGAAAAGTCGGGAGCAATAGCATTCTCCAATCGCTGCCGGAGCGTCCTTCTGTATCTCCTTGGGCAGCGTTTGCAACGCCTCGTCAAATTTTCGCCGCGCGTGGGCCCAGCACCCAACCACCCGGATATTCTCAGGAAGCTTGTGGTAGCCCTGGTACCCATCCGCGTGCAGCCAGCCCGAGAAGCCTTTCAGGAAGGCCTCCGCATGCTCTGCTTTTCGGGTGGGCTGGTACTCATACAGCACAACCGCCTGTTTCGCGCAGCCGCTGGTGCGGTACAGCCACATGTAGGACTTGCTGGTGGAGGAACGTCCCGGCTCTTTCAACACCTGCAAGGTCGTCTCGTCGGCGTGCAGCACCGGCTCCTTACAAAGCTGCTCGCGCAGCGTATCGTAGACCGGCCGCAGCCATTTCTCTGAGATGTTCAGTAGCCAGTTGGCCATCGTCTGCCGGGACAATTTCAGACCCTGACGCTCAAACTCCTGCTGCAACCGGTACAGCGGGGAGTACATGACAAATTTCTGCGCTGCCAGATACGCCACTGCCTCCGCGGAGGCAAAGCTGCCGGGCAGCAGCGCAGGCTCTTTCGCCGCCTTCACAATGTTGGCTTCACCGGTCTCCTGCTCACAGTTCTTGCAGGCGTAGGTGTAGTACACGTCCTCACGCACCCAGAACTCTGCCGGCTTCATCATTAAGCTGCGGCGGACCTCTTTGCCGATCTCAACCATCTGGCTGCCACAGGCAGAACAAGTCAGTTCGTTCTCCGGCAGGCGGTGCTCCACTACCTCGGTGGGAGTACCCTCCGGAACAACATCCAGCACATTGCCGGACTGCCGTTTGCGCTCGTGCGCCTTCACGGCGACGGGAGCTTTCCCAGCGGAATTCATGCCGAAGATGTAAGCCTCCACCTCGTTCATGGTCAGGCTCAGCTGGTCCATGACCAGCTGAGCCGCCTGTTCTGAAGAACGGCCAAACAACTTCTTTTTGGACAGCTTCAGCTGCTCCAGCAGCCACTCATTTTGCAGCGTCAGGCTGGTGATGACCTGTGCCTGTTCCTAGTCACGGGCGGCAAACTTTGCTTCCAGCTGCGCATTTTCCTGCTGCAAGCGCTCATATTCCGCACGGGAAATGGTCACCATTTCTTCCGTGTTACTTGTCTGCATTTCTCTGTTTTCCATGAGGAAATTATACCACAAGGCAGAGAGAAAAGCCAGTATTTTCAATGGTTTTGGACATTCTTCCTTGCTCAGACTGTGCTCAATCCTGTCACCGGACGGTGGGCTTTCGGTTGTTCGATTTGCAATCCCTCCATGAGCCAGCGGTACTGCTGCGGCGTTAAAGTCTTCACCTCAGATTCTGAGCGCGGCCATTGATACGCGCCCTGCTCCAGTCGCTTGTACAGCAGGATGAAGCCATCCTTTTCCCAGTACAAGCCCTTGATACGGTCTCGCCGCCGTCCGCAGAACAGGAACAGCGTGTTGGTAAACGGATCCAGTTCAAACTGCTGCTGGACGAGCCGCGCCAGACCATCTATGCCTTTACGCAGATCCGTGTAGCCGCAGGCGATGTAGACTTGATCTGCACCGGTGAAGTCGTTCAACATAGGCGCAGGAGCTCCACCAGCAGTCTCAGCTGTTCCGCGTTACAACCGGGGTAAATGTCCAGACTGGCCTTCCCAATATGCAGTGTGGCGCAACGTTCCGCTACGTTGCATGATACCTGTTTCGGCGCCGGTAACTCCGCAAAGGTCACGGCCGTTGATGGCGGTGCTCCGTTTTTCCGCACGCCTGTCAACAGTTCGCGTTCCCAACGGTAATAGGTGGCTGTCGTAACACCCCGCTGCCGGCACCATTCACTTACAGAGAGGCCGCTGCCCCTGCATTCCTGTATAGACATGCTCCATTCCTGCTTCTTGGCTTCATGTTTCAGCTCATTGCTCGTCATTTACTTCACACCCTGAACATTATAGTGGTGGAAAGTTTCACAACTCCCCACCACTATTGTCCCATGTCTGTCCAGCCGCTGCCTGCTTTGACGGTTACAAGGTCTTTCTGATTTAGTCCTATTATCCCACAATAATCTTGATGTTCTGCTGTCAGCATACTATCATTTGAGGAAAAAGTATGTTGTTATACAAACATCGGAGGAGAAAATGGGAATTGATCTTACCAAAACGCAGCTTTTCTGCGGCATTGCCCCTGCGGAACTGGACGCGCTGCTGCAATGTCTGGATGTGAGGAAGCGGCAATATAAAAGGGGGGAGCATCTTCTTTGGGATGGTTCTCCTACAGAACAGATCGGTGTGATTTTGTCCGGAAGGGCCATCATTCAGATAGGAGATGTTTGGAGCAACAACAGCGTACTGGGGAGTGTTGGCCCGGGTGAGACCTTTGCCGAAGCGTTTGCCTGCGTCCCGGGCGAACCTGTGCTGGCCAACGTAACCGCGGAGGAGGACGCAACGGCGCTGCTGCTCAATGTTGGGAGGGTAATTGCCGTCTGTTCCCGTGGATGCGGCTATCATATCCGGCTTGTCCAGAATCTTCTGGCGCTGTACGCACGGAAAAATCTTCAGCTCTCACGGCGGATTCTTCACACGGGTTCGAAAACTATCCGTGGACGGGTGCTTTCCTATTTTTCTGAGTGTGTCAAGCGAATGGGCAGCTATTCGTTCGACATCCCCTACAGCCGTCAGCAGCTTGCCGACTATCTCGGCGTCGAGCGCTCGGCGCTGAGCAACGAGCTTTCCAAGATGCAGAAGGATGGGATCATCCGTTATGAAAAAATCATTTTGAGGTCATGGCCCCCGGTGAGATGTGCCCGAACGCAGTTAATTAGCGGCATCATCGAAAAATATTGCAGGGTTTCCGTTCCAAGGCAGGGACGCCTATCCGACCCGGATGCCAGCTGCTGCCCAGACAGCAAGTTCCCCTGTGGGTCGATGTGACCCACAGGGATTCTTTCTTTGCCTCCCGCGGCAGACCGCCTTATTTCAGAGCGGAAAAGCCATAGCTGTTGGCCAGTGCGTCGATTTTCTGTCCGGCTCTGCACAGCGGGCAATCAGGCACAAGGCTTGTCATATAGCCGGGGATGTCCTCGGGGGAGAAGATGCTCATCACCGGCACCTCGTCCACCTTTGCAATCGCGCTGAATACTGCGGCGATCCCCTGCAGGCTTCCGCCGTAATACTCAATGCACTCCATCGCACGGCGCGCCGTTTTACCGGAGTTTACGGTGGAGATCAGAAGCAGCACGTTTTTACCGGAAACCATGCCCGTCAGATTGTCGCGGAAGATGAGCTGGCCGTTGGAGTCATATTCGGGCGTGACGACGTAGACGTTCCTGCCGGAGTTCACAGAAAAGCGGTCGTTCTTGGCGAGCCTCCCTGCGAGGAACGTGCCGATGACCTCGCTGCCGTCCATACAGACGATCGTGTCGATCTGCTTCTCATAGATGTAGTGCTGCACAAGGATACCGGCCGCATCAGCCGCCATGCCGTACTCATGCTTCATGCGGGTTATGTCAAGGTAGTGGCTGTTGTGGGAGTGGCGGGTCGCAAAATGTCCGCGAAACGCGGAGATCTCCAGATTTGGATTTTCTCTGGATTTGATACGCATGGAACTCATCATCATTCCTCCTTGCTTAATATCCATAGTGCCTGTAGGGATGATCTGGATGTGCGTGTTGGGATGTTCTCCTGCTATTTATGCCTGATGTCATTGCGCTGCGGCCAGCCTTTCTTTTACCCTCATTACAGTTACATCCAATAGCGTGCCAATGCACGGCCGCTCTCTGGAATACCCTCGACTCCCTCCGGATCCAGTTCCCAGCGTCCCTCACCAAGCAGCTGAGCGGCGACCGCCGCGAAGTGCAACAGGGCAATGCCGGCGTCAAGACCTGCGTCCGTGCCGTCGGTATAGGGGTCGGATATCTGCACGAAGATGATCTCATGATCTCTTACCAGAAAGCCGTAGGGCTGACGGTTGAGATAGCTCGGTGCGAGGGATACGGCGTAAAACGCCTGCCAGAGCATATCATCGTAGAAGCCCAGCATCTCGTCAAGCCCCTCCTTATTGCCCCAGGTATCTACGCTGACCAGTTCCCTGATTCCCTTTTTCGGCGCGAAGTACTGCCGCTCGACAGTCACATCGACCATTGACATATTCAGAATGTTCAGCCGCAGCTTTTTCTGTGTCTTTTCCCCATAGCCGAAGGCGACGATGGCGGCGACCTCCAGCGGTGTGGTCAGCCCAAGCGCAGCTTTGATACGTGCGCTGTCAGTGAAAGTCAGCCAGCAGCTGTCGATGTCAAGCTCGGTGAGTTTGAGCACCAGTTCCTCCATCATGTAGCCCGCGTTTTCCTCCGCGTGGATATGCGGGGCGCTGAGGAGCATCAGATAGTGCGGCGCGCCGATGAGGAACTGCCGGTAACCTGCCGCACCCTCGAGTGCGCTCTGCGCGTCCGCATCAAGAATTACAAGCTCTGTTGCAAGCTCCGGAATCAGACGGCGGCAGTTTCTTTCATAGTGCGTGCGCAGCTCGGCAAGCGTTGCGTCCGACACCTCTTTGCTGCGGAAGGCCCGCACGGATCTGCGGTTTTGAATCATGGCGATGTAATTCATAAAACACTCCTTTCTCTTTCACAATGCGGTTCCAAATACTTAGTTCTGTCGGACGAACTTGTCCGCCGTAGCGCGGCAGATGGGACAGATGAAGTCATCGCGTAATGTTTCGCTCTCGTGGATGTACCCGCAGACACTGCATTTGAAGCCGCCGCCGACCATTTCGCGGTACACCGTGGCGGTGGGTGGTACAGCCTTGCCCCGCGCGGCGTAGGCGTTGAGCGTCAGCACCTCGCCGCTGCCGAACACCTCTGCCTCCGTCGCCTGCCCGACATAGATCGTGTAGCTTCCGATCTCCAGCCGGTCAATTACACGGCAGGATACCCGGGAGACCATACTGTCGGTAAGGTAGGGGTTTCCGACCTCATCGCGTCTGACCTCGTATGGGGAAAACTTATCCGCGACACGGCCGGAGCGGTAGCCGAAATCGTTGATGAGCGCCGCGGGCGCATCGTGGGCGATCAGCGTTACGCAGAAGCTGCCCGCCTGCTCGACCGCTGCGGCGGTCGCATTCTCGCGATTGACGGCAATGGTAAACTTTGCAGGGAAGCTGCTGGTCACCTGATGGAATGAATTGATGATGCAGCCGCTGTCTTTTCCGTCAGCGTGGGCACTGAGCAGGCACAGCGCGTAGTCCATCTTTTGGTAAGCTTTCTTGTCGATCATGGCGTTGTCCTCCTGTCGTATTTGGCCTTGCCGTTATTTAATAGTAGTATATCAGAACTCTGTAAAAACAACTGTTGCATTTGCAATATCGTTGTCCCCGGCGGAAGCAATATTGGCAAGGGTGCTCCCCGCGCTTTTTCCCTGCCCTTGCGTTGATACAAAAAGCCGCACAGCCCCTACGAACTCTGCCTGTTCTCAGGCAGAGCGAACGGCGCTGCACGGCTCAATGATTATTTGCGGTGAAATGGATTGCTCATTGCAGGCCGGTCACCATTCGCTGTTTTTGATCGGTCCGTTCTGAAAACAGGAGCATCGTCCTGCTCTCAAATGTAAGGGCTTTCCTTCAACACGGGGGTTACTTTTTCCAGAGGCTGTGGAGGTTGCAGTAGGCATAGGCCGCCTCCACCTCGTCTCCCTTGCACAGGGCGAAGCAGGCTTCCGGCTTCTCGCCGGGATGCAACTCCTTGCGCTGGTTGCCCTGCTTCGTCTGGATGGAGATCCATTCGATGTAGTGCTCCGACAGCATGGGATGCTCCGCCTCGCCCACCTTGACATGAACGGTGCTCCCCTCGACGGTATAGACGGGGACGTGCTTTTCCATCGATGCGTCGGTGGTGCCGGGGATCAGCTCGTGCATCTTCTCGCCGCAGCAGACCACGGGCACACCCGTGTCCTTCACCATGGCGATGATGTTTCCGCAATGCTTACAAATAAAAAATCTCTGTTTCATGGTGATCTCCTTTCTTTGTCCGTTGGCTTTAGTCCAGCACCAGCGTGGGCGCGGCATAGGTTCTCGCTTTCAGCTCGCTGTTGAGCATATAGAGCCCCTTACTGTCCCCGCCGAAAAGCTCCATTTTGGTGATGAGGTCGGAGGCGTTCTTCTCCTCCTCGCCCTGCTCCTTGATGAACCAGTCCAGTGTCTGCATGGTGCGGAAGTCCCGAACCTCGTAGGCGGCGGCGTAGATCGCGTCGATGCTGGCCGTGACGTACTTCTCATGCTCCAGCGCCTTTTTCAGCGGAGTCATGTGATCCCCGCGCTCCCACTCCGGCTTGGCCACCGCCTCGAAGGTGATCGCCTCGTTGTTGTTTTGCATATACTGATAGAACAGCAGCGCGTGGTCGCGCTCCTCCTGCGCCTGCACCTTATACCAGTTTTCAAATCCGTCCAGACCCACCTGCGCATAGTAGTTGGCGAAGTCCAGATAAAGGTACGCCGAATAGAATTCCTTGTTGATCTGCTCGTTAATGAGCTTTGCCACCGCCTGATTCATATCCTGATCCTCACTTTTATAAAAATGTTATTTTCAAAAGCTGGGAAACATTTCACAAGACCTGCATTTCGTATGCGCTATTTGTAGTCGGATGCCGAAGCCTGATCTCACTTTTATTGTAGTGTAGTTGTCATTTGTTGTCAATTCCGTTTTTTCAAGGCTTTTGTGTCACTTTTCACTTGTAATCCCATGAAATCTGATATAGGAAACCTTCAGCCATACAGCGTTCTCATAAAAAGCGTGATTCAGCAGGTGGGGTGTTGCTGAGCACAGCATCCTCACCGCGCTGGCTCAGCTCTTTCCGGTGGGAACATCATCCTCCAGCACCTGCACCGCGCATTTCATTGCGCTGGCATAGCCAAAGTACCGGATCTGCACCTGATTGGTTCGAACCACATTGATGATTTTGTAAAAGCTGCGATGAGAGAGCGCGTTGGGTTGAATCCAGACCACATCCGCCGCCTTGATCATATCCGCGTTGGGTCTCTGCTCACGGTTGATAAAGGTGACGTTGGGAAGAAGCGGGCGAATCGCCTTGCGCCAGGAGTCATGGCCGCCGAAGGCAACGACTCTTTTTCGCGTGGAATAAGGAAATCTCAGTTCTGCAGCTTTATCCGGTTCCAGTCCTCCCATTTCAACGGCATTGGCCTGCGTAAAAACCAGCTCCCGGAGTTCAGCGAGTTCCGTCCTCTCGGCAGCCGCCCGCTTCTCCACGTTTTCGGTGCGCTCCTTAACCGTTTCCATTTCGCGCCGGATCTGATAGAGATCTTCCCTGTATTTCTCGTTGGATTCCCTTAGCCGTCTGATTTTAGCTTTCAGCTCATCAATGTCGTCTTCCTTATCAATGTTGACTGCATTTTCGGCATCAGAGTCGCTGAGTCCTTTCGGAAGTGCGGCAGAGGGATGTCGGAAGTCATGCCGCCAGTCCCTGCTTTGCATCTGTATGTCCAAAGCGATTTGAAGATATAGCTCCAGACCCTTCGCAGTGCCTTTCTCCACGCCTGATGCCTCGAAAACCTCTGCCATTCCGTCGCTGTCAGAAACCGTTCGCGGCATTACGATTCCCGTAAGGCCATACAGGATCTGCGGAATATTCAGTTTCCAGTCAGGCACAGGCGATTCCAAGGGCGTGTAGAGGGGCGTATTCAAATAGCTGAGTCGATATAGGTCCGCCTTTCGATCGTTCCAGTCGATGGGCGCGATGTCTTTATCCCTTGCAAAATCCCCATCCGCGTTCTCATGCAGGTATTCCGAATCGCTTTCTTCATCAAACCCATCCGTGAGGTCGTCCAGTTCATCGAGTGCGCGTGCGTTCCATGGCAGCTTGCGTGCCGCGGCCATCAGAACGGCAACAGCGGCATTATAGGTCCATGGAATATCGCTTCCGACTTCTATGAGGCACAGATATCCGAAGCAGGTTTCATACGGGTCGTTGACTTCAAAACGCAAAAGGCCTTCCGCAATGTCGGCGTCCAGGTTTCCTATAAGGTCTTCTTGCTTAACCATCTGTGCGGAATGTGCGAACAGGGCGAGTGAGAACCGTCTGCGCCCTGCATCGTCGGCCGCATCCTCCATAGCGAGACCCTGCGCAGCCATCGCCTGCAGCCGGTCCATTTCGTCTATGGCGAAGGTTTCCGCTCTGCTCATTCCGCAGTTTCCGCTTATATCCTGCAGCTCTTGGAAAGGAAGCGTGGCTTTCGGAGCCAATACATAGCGCGGTATGTTTGGCGAGTTCTTTTCCTCCCGTTTTTCCACGAGTCTCTTATGCAGTTTGCGGCACTCGCTCATGATGGAATCCGATTGTCGCAGTAATTCGGTCTGCTTCTTACACAGCGGAGCGTCACAGGCGAAGAAGATGCCCAGAAACTCCCAATACTTCTCTATGAACCGCTTCATAGCCCGTTCCTTTACAACGGAAGGGACCAAGGCCATGACAGCGTTAAAGCGCTCCCGCGGGGACAGACTTCCGAGATCCTGCTCCGGTTTCTGGTGAGCCACCGGTTCCGTGCGCTGGGCAGACACGTCATTGATATAGGCTTGAAATGGATTGTCCCGCGGGTCACGTTCCCGGATCAGCTCCATCATGCCCCGCAGCACGATCTCTTCGTGACACGGGTCATAAATATCCGGCAGTCGAACAGACATCAGCGCTTCCTGAGAAGAATTAAAATAGCAGTACGCCGCGGGGAGCCTTCCGTCATGCTTCAACTCATCCAGCATAAAGATCGCAGCGGCCAGCGTGATGTAATACAGGTGATCCACCCCGTCAACAGAATGGTTCAGAGCGCTACATTCATTGATCCACGCTGTTAATAGGCCGGTATCTAAATTTTCATAGAGTGACCCGAATCGTTTTCTGATTTCAGGCAGCAGGTTGTAAACAGCGGCCTTGCGGCGCTTCAGGATAGGGCCGACAAGATCATAGATCTTAGGCACATTGGGATGGGAACTGTTTTTCCGCGCAAAGCGAATGGCGTCATCAAAAGCATCACCAATCAGCTTCCTGTCTGTACTTTCCATCGTATTGCGTGGATTGCGGCCGTTCTTTTTCTTTGCCATATGACATCCTTTCGTATAGGAGCCGGTATCTGCGTTTGATACGGCGGTAGCCGGAGCACTGATCATGCTCTTTTTGCCTGCATGGATTTCCCTTACAATGCAACCACTTTTCACCAGCGGTTGCCCGGTATGCCCAGAAATGTATTGGAAAACGTCAGTCCTTATCGAAAGAATACCATACTGTGCGGTTTCTGTCCATCAGGAAACACGAGGTCTGCGCTTACCAACGGCTTTTCCCAAAGAAAACCCCCGCGCCCTCTTATATGGTTGGAAGGACACGGGGGAACTTGCTGTTATGTGGCTTTACCGAATGGCATCCTTGAGTGCCTTGCCAGGCTTGAAGGTCGGCACCTTGCAGGCGGGGTAGGTCATGGGTTCGCCGGTGCGGGGGTTGCGGCCCACACGGGCAGGGCGCTCCTTTACCTCGAAGCTGCCAAAGCCCACCATCTGCACCTTGTCTCCGCTCTTCATGGCGGTTTCCACTGCGCCGGTAAAGGCGGCGAGGGCCGCTTCGCAGTCCTTCTTCGTCAGGCCGCTGTTTTCCGCCATGGCGGCAATCAGTTCGGTTTTATTCATGGAAATCATTCTCCTTTTTGTTGCAGTATGCCCGTATTATAGCGGGAAAAGGGAGAATCTGTCAACTGCGGGACTCTGCCATTTCTGTGACGCCCCGTGGCGAACCGTATGTATCAGGCTCCCCAGTTGTTTGTTGCCAGTTTCTTCATGTAGGCGTAAGTCTGCGGTGCTGCATCCCGGAAATCATCCATGCGCTTTTTGTCAGCGCTGTATGTGATCCAGTAGTCAAAGCAGTCCGCGAAGTATTCTATGGCGTTGGTTTTGGCGTAATCCCGCAGCCCGGAGTTCTGCGCCTCTGCCAGATACAGATGCTCATGCTCCACGGGGAAGCCCAACCGCCAATCCAGAAAGTGTCCGAACTCATGGAGCGTCGCGCTGGCATCCGAGAGGTAGATGGTTTTCTGGCTGTAGTTGGTGGCTCCAATGCAGCTCATGTTCAGTTTCTTGCTGAGGCCGCCCATGTAGTCGAAGTCGATGCAATATGTCCAGCCAGCGACATTGAAGGCGGCAAGCACCGGCTCCGGCACCTGCCACAGCGCCAGCAGGTAGTCATTGATGTTGACGTCTGCCGCGTTCACTAACGTCACCGGAGCTGCCGGGGCTGTCACGGCGAAGGCTCTGGTCAGGATTGCGTGAAGGAGCATGGCAGCGTCCCTGTGGGTGACGATCTCGTTTGCAGCGTTCGCCTCGCCGCAGAGCTGAAGCTCCTTCCCGATGCGGATGCAATTTTCATAATCGTGCAGCGACACGCCGCCCTCATAGAGTACGCTGTCGTAAACGGGGATCTTAGCTGCGGCAAAGGCGCTTTTGAGCAGCGCTCCCCGGCATAGCTGGATATTGGGCGCGGAGAGTGCGGTTTCGTTCAGCCAGCCCCTCCGGTAGGATTGCTCCACAGCGCTTTGGCTCAGATCACCCCATGAACTGCCCTCGACCTTCACCTCATAGGCCCGGCAGAGCATCACCGCCCACTGCCGCATCGTCACCGGCGCATCCGGGGAGAAGCATCCGTTCCCTGTGCCTTGCGTGATCTCATGCTCCGCAAGATACATCACGCTCTCATAGCAGTCCGCAGTCTCCGGCACGTCATCAAAGCCTGTGCAGGCAGCGGAAGCAGCGGTGGGCAGGATCAATGCCAGCACAAGGGTGCAGACAACCAGCGATGTTCTTCTAACGACAGACTTCATAAGTACCTCCATATTCTTGTTCTTTCTCTGTCCTGTATCCTCCGGTAGAGTAGGCTCTTCTGGATGTGCCATGATGACGCTACCCTATGGACAGAATTTTGAAAGGGAAAACGTCACAGTCCCCCCTTGGCGGGAGGCTGTGATGTTTTGCGTTTTGTCAGCCGGTATAGATTGCTCGTGAGGCTGCCGTTGGCGCGGCGACGGTTTTGCTTTTCAATGAGCTGCCTGCGCTCCAGATCTGCCAGAGCCCGCTGGACCGTCCGCGGCGAAAGCCCTAATTCACGGGCGATGGTCTTGATCCCCGGCCAGCAGACGCCGGAGGCGTCTGCCCGATCTCGAAGGTAGATATAGACTGTCTTCTCCCGGTGGCTTAGATGCTCCTCAGCGTAAATGAAGTTGAATTGACTCATCTGCCTCCCTCCATGTTATAGGGGCTCTTTGTGTAGTGCAGCTGGATGCTGCGGACGAGTTCTCTCTGGTCAACATAAGCTATCTTTCGAGCCGCCCGCTCCGGCATCCGGTAGCCGTCCGGGTCAAAGGTGATGCCCCAATCCAGAAAGAGACGCAGTTTGGTGCGCATGGGATGAGTTCCCGTTTTCATCACCACAAACTCTCCCTTGGGGATGGATTTCAATTCATCCGGCGTCATGAGCGCACGCTCCATCATCTGCAAGGACTGGCTGCTCTCCTTTCCCTGACTGACAGAGCCGGACAGCACGGTCCTGCTGCCGAGGGCGGCGGAGAGTGCGTCGGCTGTTTTGCTCTGGGGCGAAAAGCCGCCGAAGATGGTGTCCTGGCAGTTGTCACATATGATTTCAGCACCCTCTTTTCCGTAGTTCTTTTCCAGTTGCGCGAGGCTTTGGATAATGGGTACCAGCGTCAGCCTGCGGGAGCGTCCCGCGCTGAATAGGGGCAGAATGTCAAAGGGCGGCATGGTACCAAGTTCATCGCAAAACAGCACTACACGGTTTTTGAGCCTGCCGCCGGTTTCATCCGCCACGGAGAACAATTCGCGGGACAGATTTTGGATCATGAGCGCCGCGATGAAATTCTTTGCCGGATCTTCTTCCGGTAAAATCAGAAAGATGGCGCACTTCTCCGAGGCAAACATTTCGGCGTTGATGGGGCTGTCGTAGCAGATGACCTGCTCCAGTTCTGTATCCAGAAAGGCGTTGAGTCGGGACATGACGGTGGACATGACCGAAGCCATAGATTGATCCGCACTGGTGAGGGCTGCGCCTGCCAGCCACCGGGCCTTATGCTCCGGCGGCAGTTCATCCATGAGCAGCTGAAAACCGTTCTTGCCTCTTGACTTCGGCACCGCCAGCAGATCCTGCACCAGTTTGAAGGCGGATACGATGTGCCGCTTCTCCGGCTCCCCATCCTTGGGTGGGGCGAACTCCGCCAGCAGGAGCACAATGGCAGTCAGAAGTCCCTCAGCGCTGTCGTAGAAGAAAGCATTCTCACCGTATTGTGCAGCGTCGCCGTCCGGGTTGATAATGGTCTTGGCGAGGATCTTGGCGTATTTCTCTGCGCGCGCTCGGGCAGCGAGGTTCTCCGGATGCTTGCGCGCAATATCCATGTAGTGATTCATCAGCGTCAGGAAATTGAAGCCGTCTGAGCGGGTTGGGTTGCGCAGGTCAATGACGGATACCTTGTAGCCGTAATACCGGGAGGCAATGGCTCCATAGTTGCGCGCCAAGTCTCCCTTGGTGTCCAGCGCCAGATAGCTCATACCGCTGGCGCTGGCGTACTCCAAATTTGCGTATAAAAAATACGCGGTTTTGCCCACGCCGGAAGCACCGATCATAAGGCAATGGATATCATCGCTGTCCACCAGTGCGCGGACATCCTGCTGATTTTCAATCGCATTTTTGATTTTGGAAATTGCTGTTTTCTTTTTCTTCGGCTTTCGTTGTTCCTTTTTCCCTGCTGTAGGACGGCGGAGCCTCTCCAGCAGCTTGTGCGTGGCTTGTGAAATCATGCCTTTTTTAACTCTGTGCTTTCTGCCGCCCATGCTGCCGAGGATGATGCCTTGCACCATAGGCAGATCCTCTCCCTTGCGCCAGCGGCGAGGGCGAAACGGAATCACATGATAGGTCGTGTGGATCTCCTTGGGCGTTGCCCAACGCGCCGTTCCGTGCTGACCGTCGCCGACAGTCTTGCTCTTGAAGTTGTTGAGAGAATAATTCTTAGAGAGGAAAGACATCACAAGCAAAAATGCCAGCAGTCCGCCGCCAAGCAGAATCAGGGGCCATCCATTTTCGTTCATGCGTCTTTCTCCTTCCTCTCGAATTTTGCGCAGAGATTGTCATTCCAATCCTTGCGCACCGGGCAGAGCCGCTCCACATCCAAGCCCATGTCCTCCAGCGTATCCGTCATACGGTCGCAGGCGTCATTGCCCGCGTCATCGTTGTCGAGGCACAGATACACCATGTCCAGCTTCGGATTCTGCCGCAGCCGTTCCAGCACCGGCTGGATGGAAGTTCCGCAGCAGGCAACATAGCTGTGTTCCTGCCAGCCGTATGGATAGAGGGTAATGTGGGACAGAAGGTCGATAGGAGCCTCGAACACATAGAGGGACTTGTCGGTCCCGTTTTTGTGGAAGCAGTGCTCACTTGCGCTGCCCTCGATGTTCATGCGGAACACCCGTCCCTCGCTGTTGGTACTGCGGATGTGCGCGTGCTTTGCCTCACCGCTGTCATCCAGCCCCACGAAAACACAGTTGTGATGCTTGTCCTCGTAGAGCAGCTTTTCATGTACGAAGGCGGAAATAACCTCGCGGTCAATGTGGCGCTGACGCATGAGGTAGGCATACATACGCCGCATGGTTCCGTAAGGTTCCGGCAGAGCGAAGGGCTTCGGAGTCTCCTTTGCGGGCTTTGCCTGCTCATACGATTTGTTATTTTTCCTGCCCAGCAAAAGCAAAACCGCCTCCTGATAAGGGAGGCGGTAATAGCGCTGGACGAAGCTGACGGCGTAGCCACCGACGCGCGCGGAGTGATCAAACCATTTGTTGCCCCGCACGGTGATGCTGGGATCGTTGGGCGTACGGAACTCCCGGCCGGAGCGCACAGGTCGCTCGCCCTGGGCGCGCAGCAGCGACACGAGATCCGTGTTTTGCGCACGTGCTTTTTCCTCCGGCGTGAAATAAATAAATTTGCTCATGATGTTTCCTTTCATAATTCTGCTTTGCGCTATCTGAATGTCTGTTCCTCATGGTCGTCCGGCTTGTGTCCCATCGCCAGACGCTTGCGCTGCAATTCCTGTCGGCGCTTGCGGTCGATCTGCAGGCCGCGGTGGATCTGGTCGATCTTGCTGTTGTCTTCAAAAATTCTGCTCATGTGATGCAGCATCCGCACGACGGTTTCGCCCACCGTGGGGGCATGGTACTCTGCTCCTGCCGGTGCGGTTTGCCCTGCTTGACCGGATGGCTGTGCGTGCGTCGGAGTCATTTCGCTCACAGGCGGCGCGGCGTCTTTGGAGGCAGCAGCATCAGCGGAGCCGGAATCTTCTGGTGCGGCGCTCGCCGCACGGTCTGATTTGGGCTGCGCCGGCGCGAGAGATGCCGTGACCTCAGAGTTCTTTGGCGCGGCTTCTGCGGCATCCTTTTTGATGATAGGTCCTTCCTGCGCGGAAGGTGTTCTCCGCACATCCGCGTACCGCTGCCGCTCCGCTATCCATTGCAGTGTTTCCTGAATGACCATATTGCGGACGCTCCGGAACTCCTTTTGCTGGGAGAGCGGCAGACGCTTGCGCGGCCGCTGATCGTAATCCAGGCACACCTGCTCGTAGAGCGTCTGCCACGTTTCGTAGGCGGCGGACACCCGCTCGTCCTTCGCCAGCTCCTCCACGATGGCGTCCACGATGGCCTTGACCCTTGGCGGCAGGTAGCCGTAGACCTTTCGGCCCTTGATCGTCAGCAGACGCTCTGCTAACTCCTCGGTGAGCTGCTCCAGACGCGGGTTATCCGACGTGCCATGCTCCAGCTGTGCGATGCACTCCACCATTGCCTTGCGGGTCTGCGCCTGCAACTCCTGCCGCGCGATGTCCTTTTGCTGGTAGATGTGCATCCGATCCGCGTGGTAGATCCGTCTGGCGAAGACGGATTTCATTTCCCGGATACCCTCTTTGGTGAGGTAGCCCTCCTTTGGATCTGCGGAGAAGATGATCATGTGGATATGCACCTGATTTGGCTTCTGGTGGAACGCAGCATACCAACGCAGGTTTTCCGGTCGGATCTTATACGCTTTTGCGATGTCGCAGATGGAGGCGTTCACCAGAGCCTGCCAGTTTTCCGCGCTGTCGTAGCCAAGCCGCTCCGCGTCCTCACGGCGCAACGCAATCACCGGCGTCCACACATTTCCGGTGTGCTCCGCCACCTCCCGTACCGCCTGTGTGAGATTTTTTACCTTACCGTTGGCATCCCACAGCCCGTGGTCACCGTCCTTCTGGACGCCGGGGCGATGGGAGATGTAGTCGATAAAATTTTCCTTTTGCTCCAGCGCCTCCATGTAGTCTTCCTGCACCTGCTGGATGAACGCGGAGGCGCTGCCCTGGGTGGGGTGATCCAGATATTCCTCGTACTCAATGAGTTCCCAGCAGGAGGGGAAGGACTTCAGCAGCCGCGTGATAAAATCTCGCTGCTTTTTTGTGGCGGGGAGTGTACTGCGCTCATCCACCAGCAGCTCCACGCCGGGACGGGTGGCGACGTAGCGGGTGCGCTGGGCCAGCTTCGCGGCGTTCTGCCTGCCCTTGAGGTAGGGCGAGATCAGTACGATCCGGGCCATGCGTCATCCGGCTCTATGCGCCGCTGGCTCCGCACCGCGTTTTCAAAACTCACCTGACCATTGGTGCGCTTCACCTCATCCACCGCGTAGGCCCGCAGCTCCCGCGTGTGGATGGGATCGGTACGGAAGTGCGCGGCGATGGTGTGGCAGAGCATATTCAGCTCCACCGCGCACTTGAAGAGGATCGTCCGCAGACGGTTGTTGTTGTCGTCCAGCGTACCCTGAATGGCGGTGAGGATGGCTTGGGAGATGTAGGCGGTGTTGTCCTCCGTGCCGAGATAGCCCATGTAGAACCGCAGGGCCTTTTCTACGAATTCATTGCGGCTGCGGCAGTTATCAGCTTTCAGCCAGCTGTCCATGCGGTCGATCATGTCGGGCGGGAGCCAGAATGTCGTTTTCTTTTTCACTTTTTCTTCCATCGGTGTTCTCCTTTCCTTGCCGTCGGTCAAAAGGGGCGCGAGTGCCGGAAACACCGTGCCTTTTTGGAAACCAGACTGCGGTTTTTCTGAAATGTGCTGAAATAGACTGCGCTTTGGAAAGCGCGAAAAAGCCCCGCACTGCGGGGCTTTGTGGGCGGGCCTCGGGCGCTTGCGACTGCGGCCCTTTATCTTGTTATATTTTCGAACGGGGATATCACCCCACAAAACGCCTTCAAAACCGGTATCAACGCTCTCAAGAGCGATGATATAATATCCTCATGCGGGCAAAGAATTTCCTGCTTCTATCTTTGTAGCCAAGTCTACTGCGCACAGACTGGAACCTCTGCCCTGTGGGATGTCACTTATGAGCCGGATGTCGGGGCGATGGATCGCTTTCTTCTAATCTCGCAACAGGTTGTGACCTTCAGCAGCACGAGGAATGTCCGTAATTTGAACATGAGAGGAGCCTGCACTATGTACATCGTTGGGATCGACATCGCCAAAAGGAAGCACGAGGCAGCGGTGATTGACGGCGAGGGCACCGTCATCATCAAGCCGTTTTCCTTCACCAACAACTGCTCCGGGTACAATCGGCTGCTGGCCATGCTCGCCAAGGCCAAGCTGCCGCTTGACGAGGTTTCCTTTGCAATGGAGGCCACCGGACACTACTGGCTCGCTCTTTTTACCAGACTTCAGAAGGAGGGCTTCCGTGTTCAGGTCATCAACCCGGTGCAGACCAACTCCATCCGCAGTTTCTATATCCGTCAGGCCAAAACAGATCCGCGGGACGCCCTGCTCATCGCAGAGGTGATTCGTTTCGGACACTTCTCCGAGTCTACCCTGCATCCCGAAAACATTTATGAGCTGCGGGAGCTGTGCCGTGGACGGCACGCCATCGTTTCCATGCAGGCAGATGTTAAGCGAAAGGTCGTTGCCCTGCTGGATCAGGTCTTTCCTGAATACGAAACCGCTTTTACCAATCTGTTTGGCGATACTTCCATGGCGATTTTGCAGACCTGTCCTACGCCAAAGGAATTATCCGAGATGCCTCTTGAGGAGCTCTGCCATCTCATCGAAGTCCCCAGCCACAAGCGCTTCCGCATGGCAAAAGCCCAGGAGCTTCAGGCGCTTGCGCGCAATTCCTTTGGCTTTGCCATGGCCGGCGACGTTTTCAGCACAATGATCCGACTCTATGCAAAGCACCTCGTTTTCTTGAAACAGCAGGTTCAAGAAATGGACCGCAAAATCGCTGAGATCATGGACACCCTGGATACGCCGATCACTACCATCACCGGCATCGGCCCGACCCTTGGCGCGTACATCCTCAGCGAAATCGGAGACATCAGCCGTTTTTCCTCCGCGGCAAAGCTTGCCGCCTACGCGGGGATCGATCCAACCATGCGGCAGTCCGGCGAATACAACGGCGTCAGAAACCGTATGTCCAAACGAGGCTCGCCTTATTTGCGGCACGCTATTTGGTTGGCGGCTTCATCCGCAGTACTTCACGATCCGGCGCTGAAGCTATATTTCCAGAAAAAACGGGATGAAGGGAAGCCCTACATGGCGTCCGTGGGCCACGCCTGCAGGAAGATGGTCTCCATCATTTACGCCGTTATGAGAGACAACAAGGCCTATACGCCCTGCATCCAAAATGAGATTTCGGCTTGACAAATTATAGCCGGTCTGTTCCACTATCGAACGGGTAAATAAGGGGCGAAAGCCTCTGGAACAGGGCATGGTCAGGAGGAAAAACACCCTCCCCAAAGGCTCATTTCTCCATCGTCGAAGCTGTATCCACACGGATTTTTCGCACATCGCCCACAAACGCCGCAACACTCGCTTCAATGGGCTTTGGCGGGTACACCCTCCACCCCATCCCTTAAACGCGCACACAGCGGCACACAGGGCGAACGGTGCGGGGAAACGGGGAGCCGCCCTGCGCAGCACATTTGAAAGCACAAAAATCTGCGCAAAACGCTTTCAAGTTCGGGACGGAG
>ULQV01044855.1_pt1 | contig 19638 bp, 18 predicted proteins | sample 1954851 | NCBI WGS metagenome assembly ULQV01 (sample SAMEA4835665, study PRJEB28245) | human gut metagenome | biome: gut microbiome; material: fecal sample | place: Denmark | collected 2008 | reverse complement strand
GTTTATCTCCAACTGAACTCATGCCATGCCCGGCACACAATTTAAGAAGGGACTTTAATTAGCCCCTTCTTTTATTGTGCTTCCTGCAACATATCCTGTTGTCCATGCAATCTGTAAATTGTATCCTCCTGTTTGCGCATCCAAATCCAATACTTCACCCACAAACTTTAAGCCTTTAATTTTCTTAGACTCCATTGTCTGAGGCTGAATCTGATTTGTCTTGATTCCACCCACAGTTATCATAGCCTGATCAAATCCGGCAAAACTAGACACTTCAAAATCTAAACATTTCAATAATTCACTAATACTTCTTCTTTGTACTTTTGTTGTTTCATTGGCTTTTAAAGAATCATCAATATTTAAACGATCCATGATATATTGTACCAATCTCTTAGGAATCATCATTTCAAGCATGTGATTCAATTGTTTATTTGAAGAACGATTCATTCTTTCTAGTAAAAATGCATCCACTTCATCCATTGATTTATCTGGAATTAAATCAAATATGATTTTGTCAGGTTCTTTATGAATCACATAGCTTGACATGGCCAAAATACCTGGTCCACTAACACCTTCATGCGTAAACAAAATGTCTCCCAATTGTTTATATAAAACTTTTTTATCTTTCTTTACTTGAATACCCACATTCTGCAAAGAAAGACCCGCTAAATCAAAGATTTCTTTTGTTCGTAAAGAAACCAATCCAGGATATAAATCACTGACTTTGATATCTAATGTATTCGCCCATTTATATCCATCGCCATTACTTCCAGTCGACGCAAAAGACTTTCCACCTGTCGCAACAATCACTACATCAAACGAATACGAACCTTTATCTGTTTTGATTCCAACAACTTTATCATCTTCAACCATTAAATCTGTACATGCTTCATCCATATGTAGAATCACATTGTTTTTGCGTAATAATTCCACAAACAATAAAACAACATCCTGACTTGAATTCGAACCAGGAAACATACGCCCATGGTCTTCTTCAATGGTAGGTAAACCATTGGATTTTAAAAATTGGATCATATCCAAATTAGAGAATTGTGAGAAAGGACTATATAGAAATTTTTCATTATGCACAATATGCTTGAAAAATTCATCCTTTGAACAACTGTTTGTAACGTTACAACGTCCATGTCCTGTAAGTTGCAACTTCTTTCCTAATTGTTTATTTTTCTCAAACAACTCCACTTGGTGACCGACTAAGCTTGCGGTATAGGCAGCCATCAATCCCGATGGTCCTCCACCAATTACGCATACTTTTAACATAAAATCCCACTTTCTTCTAAATAGATAGCTAAACCATCATGTTCATTATCTTGTTTTGTGATGGCATTGGCGCAAGCCTTTGTATCATCCGTACCATTGATCATACAAACACCACAACCCGCTACTTTTAACATATCATTATCGTTGGATGTATCTCCAAAGGCCATGACATCCTTTATGTCTAAATCATTTAGTTCGCATATTTTTTGTAGTCCATATCCCTTATTGATTCTTTTATCACAAAATTCAAGTAATGTGGATTGCGTTTTAAAACCATGATAATAAGGATTTGGATGCTCTTTTACCCAAGCTTCCGCTTTAAGCATATCCTCTTCTTTCATGCGGAACATGATTTTTGCGTTTTCATGTGCATAGAAATCTTCTAATTTTACAACTTCCAATTCTTTATGAGAAGTCGAAGCCGAATGAATCATCCAATCATCAATATGAACACAACGAATCTTTCCATCCCAATATATCATTGGGTTACATTTAACAACATTCATGATTTCCATGGTTTCTTTTAGCCATTCCTTTTTCATCATGAAATAGCTATAAAATTTTTGATGCACACCATCCCAAAGTTCTGCGCCATTCATCCCTACCACAAAATCAAAGTCAAAAGGTAGATCCCAATACTCTTTATTGCGTTTTAATTCATCGGCTGGACGTCCTGAGGCAATCCCAAAATAAATTCCTTTTTCATGAAGCTTGATCAAAGCTTCTTTTGTCCTCGGCGTTAATTCTTTCTTTTCATTGACTAATGTGGCATCAATGTCACAAATCACTAATTTTGTCATCACTTTAAATCCTCCAATTCATAAGTAAATCCTTCTCCATCGACTTCATGAACACTATTTACAATAATAAAAGCTCTTGGATCTAACTGCATGATTTCGTGTTCTAAATTCGAATACATTTTTTGTGGAATTACAATCATCAATACAGGTTTGGATTCATTTGTATATCCACCCTTACCTTCTAAAATTGTAACACCACGCTCCATATTGTTTAATACATGATTTTTAATATCAAACCATTTATCTGAAATAACCATACAGTTGATTGCCGTACTTGAACCAATCAAAATTGTTTTATCAATCGCAAAACCAGATGTGAATACAGATAAAACTCCAATCAAGGCTGGTTCTACACCATACGTAGACATTCCCAACAATACAGTTAGAGCATCAATGATCATTACTGAATTCCCTGAAGAAATATGAGTATACTTATGAATCAACAAGGCTGGAATATCCATACCTCCAGTACTTGCGTTCACTCTAAAGCATAGACCTAAGCCAATTCCCGAAATCAACCCACAATAAATACTCGCCAACATGGGTTGCATGACAAATGTGTCTTTGGGAAATAAAGTTGTCACATATGTTAGTAATGAGACAAAAAATGAATAACTAAATGTTGAAATCAATGATTTCAGTGCAAATGCCTTCCCCAAAAAAATTGCGCCAACAACGTAGAGTCCAATCATCAATATGTTGATCAGCCATACGGATGGTACAAATGGTAATAATGGTTTTAATGCCACGGCAACACCGGCTACGCCTCCGGTTAATGTATTATTTGGTAAAACAAAAAAAGCAACTGATATTGCTACCATAAAGTTTCCTAATAAAACAACCAATACATCTTTTACATAATTTGTTTTTTTCATATAAACCTCCCCAAACGCCACCTATATTCTACCAAAAAAGACCTCTTGATGAAACAAAAGAAAAAAGCTGGAAATCCAGCTTATCTTTACAACATTTCTTTTGCGGTTTGTGTAATCAAATCAAATAATTTAATCACTTCTGATTGTCTTTCATAACCAATTTTATCGAATAACTCATCGACGATTTTTAATATTTTCTCATGTTGAGTTTTATAAATTTTAAGCATCGAATCATTTAATGTGATATAGATTTTACGAGTATCCTGTTCACTACGAATACGTGTAATCAATTCCTTTTTTTCCATACTTGTAAGCGTACGATTCATCTGCGATTTTTGCATGCGCATATAGTTGCATAAATCCGTTGCGGTTACATTTATATCTTGATTTTGATATAAATAACGACAAATCATCGACTCATTGTAAGGAAGATCTGGAGTAATTCTCTCATTATTAATAACGGTTGTCATTTGAAGCCACGCTTCTAATACTTGTTCATTCTGTTTCATAGCTTTATTCTAGCACAGAAATTGTGTATTTCGCATCATAATTTTGATTCACACAAACCGTTACCTTTTTATTCTTTAAATCATATACACAAGACCATTGTGTCTTTGAGATTTTTCCCTGATTATTCTTATGTGCATCTTGTGAACAATCAGATAGAAGCTGCATAGCCTCACGATTGGATAGTTTTCCATTTGTGGAACTTAATTTTTCATCAATAATTTGGTAGCGGTCTTGGCCAAAATTAAATTCTGCATCTGGTTGCGTCAACAAGAAATTTGTAGCACACTGGTAATTCTTATCCGGATATACAACCTTCATTTCATTATCCACATATTCTACGACAACACTCTTTCCAGAAGCATCACAAATTTGGAAGTGATAACAACTATTCGCACTTGAATGCATGTCATAAGAAGATAATAATTCTAACGCTTCATCCACATTTTTTGCCTTATCTAACATCATTCGAATGGCTGTTGTTGTTGTGATATCCACCTTTTTTGTATTCTGATTTGTTGGTTTTGTATCAATCAACAATACACCAACCGCTAATCCTTTTTCATTCATTCCATCTAATGGTGCATAAGGTGCTGCCAAAGTCACTAATGAATCCTTTAATGTATCTGGTAAATATTTTTCATTATATCCTACAAAGCCTAAATTCACCATAGATACAGAGGCATAACCATTTTTAGGTTTCGTCTTCACTAATACACTTGGCGAATAATCCATATCAAAGTTGCGTCCAAACAGATATCCTGAATCTTTATTTTGTGCAATAAATGTAGAACAACCTAAATCTGGAATCTTAATACTTAATGGTAACCCCTTCATTACATGATTCACCACAAATTCAACAAGCTCTTTATCATTGCTTGCACCTTTTTCTAAAAACTCATCCAATCCATAATCCGCACTATAATCCATTGTATACATTGGATAAGCATCGATTTTTTTTAATGATTTTAATGAGCTATATTCATTGTGAAACAAACAAACAATTCCTATTCCACAAATCAATAATAAACATAATATAGTAATTCCTATTTTCTTTAATACTTTCATACATACTCCTTTAGTTCATTTAGTGAACTATTAAAGTATACAATATTAGTTTACATTGTCAACCATAAAAAAATAGAGATGAATTAATCATCTCTACGTCCTAATAATCGTAAAATGTATAAGAAGATATTCAAGAAATCTAAATAAAGCTGTAACGCCATATAAATCGATATCTTTTCATCTTCATACCCATTCAACATATAATTCATTTTTTGTATGTCCCAAGCTGTAAGTCCGGTAAATAATAATAGGCCAATCACGCTCCATAAGCGTACATCCATACTAACTCTAAATAGCATGAAGAAAAATTGACTAAAGATCATCGCAATCAAACCAATCAAACAAATGTTTCCCACTTTACTAAGATCCATTTTAGTCGTCTTTCCAATAATGGCTAAACATGCAAAGTAGATAGCGCTAATGCCAAAGGCAGCTGCAATCTGTCCAGCACTATATACATAAGCCAATGATGTCATATTGATTCCCATTGTAAGTGAATACACAATAAACATCGTCTTCATCGTAGAAGCAGGTGTATTACGTGATAATTGACGTCCCATTGAAATCGTTAACGAAATTTGTACTATGAATAATAATAGTGAAATCATGGGAATCTGAATAATAAGCATGAATATGCCAGAAGCATACAACAAAGCCGAAGTGATTGCCGTAATTCCAAGTCCTACCATCATCCAACTGTATACTTTATATAATGAATTTGTACTTACTGAGTTTGAATAATTGTTTGTATACATAAATAAATTTACCTCCTATTTTTAGAGTATTTTATGTTTTTTACATATACATTACAATGTACAACTTAGACAAAATGACTATTCAATTAACCAAGTCTTCAAAATTTAACCTTTAAAAGTAGCTTAAGATACTAAGTTTTTCAGCTTTAACCTTTAAAAGTAGCTTAAGATACCAAGTTTTTCAGCTTTAACCGCTTTTATTTTTTCCAAAAATAAAAGAATGTATTTCTACACTCTCTTACTTAATATCCAATTCAATAGGCTCATCCATCGTATCACTGACGTATTTGCCATTCTTTTTTCTTTGTTTCACACACTCTGTCAACAAGTATTCAATTTGTCCATTGACACTGCGAAAATCATCTTCTGCCCATGAAGCGATTTGATCATACAATTTTTTTGAAAGACGCAAAGGAATCTGTTTCTTTTCCATTAATACAAACTGCCAGAATTTACAACTGGCTGCGCATCATGGTTTCCACAAAGTACGACTAACAAGTTAGAAACCATAGCCGCTTTCCTTTCTTCATCCAATTCTACAACCCCATTTTCATTTAAACGATCCAATGCCATTTCAACCATACCAACAGCTCCATCCACAATCATCTTACGTGCGTCAATAATCGCACTTGCCTGTTGTCTTTGAAGCATAACGGCTGCAATTTCTGGTGCATATGCCAAATATGTAATTCTTGCCTCAATAATTTCAAGACCTGCATCTTTCACCTTACTTTGAATTTCATCACGAATTCTAGAAGCTACTACTTCACTAGAACCTCTAAGACTTCCTTCATCGGCAATACCATCACCTGTTGTATCTACATTTTCAGCGACATCATAAGGATAAATACGAACAATATTTCTTAATGCACTATCACATTGTAAAGAAAGATATTCCTTATAGTTATCTACATTAAATACAGCTTTTGCGGTATCTGTAACACGCCACATCACGGCAATTCCAATCTCAACAGGATTTCCCAAACAATCATTGATTTTTTGACGATTGTTGTTTAAAGTCATGATTTTCAAAGATACTTTTTTAGAAGCCATTTCTACTGTTCCATTATTTTGCGCTTGAAAAATACTCTTCTTAGAACCATCATCCACATCTCCACTTTGATTTAGTTTTGTCTTTGCGGCAGGATTGACAGCCTGACAAAAAGGATTGACAAAATAAAATCCAGCATCCTTTAAAGTACCTACATATTTACCAAATAATGTCAAAACCAAGGCTTCTTGTGGCTTTAATACTTTTAAACCAAGAAATGGAATCCAACCAATGCATAGCCATACAACACCAATAATAAATAAAGGCCAAACGAATGCTGCACCTAGTATTGTCATCAACAAGGCTACAAGATATAAAACAATCCATATTATCATCATGGCCATGCCATTCTTTTTATTGCTTAAAACTTTTTCTGTCATATAAGAACCTCCTGATACTCTTATGATATCATTTTGATATCTATTGTCAATAAAGAAAAAGATGGGAATGACCCACCTTTAAAAATTATAAACTTTTATGTAAAGTTTCTAGAACTGTCTTAAGATCATTTACACCCATTTGGCCTGGAGCACTCGCCTTTTTAGCAGCACCAAATGTCAAACAAGAACCAAATACTTCACCAGCTAAACGAGAAATTACTCCCGTAGCTGCCATTGACATAGTGATGATTGGACGATTGGCATGTTCTTCAGCCATTTCATTTGTAGCTGATAATAATGTCAATACATCCTTTTTTGATTGAGGCATAACTGCAATCTTAGGAATGTCTGCACCTTTTTCTTGCATAGCGCATAAGCGAGAAATGATTTCTTCTTTAGATGGTGTTTTGAAGAAGTCATGGTTCGACATGATTACTTTTACTCCATTTTCATGAGCTGTCGTTACAATCGTTTCAACTTCCTTATCTCCTGTATATAATTCAACATCTACTGCATCTACATAACCGCTTTTGGCAACTGCACAGTTTAATTCCACATAATATTCAGTAGATACTTCTAATTCTCCACCTTCTTTTTTAGAACGGAAAGTCGCTAAGACTGGAGTTTCTTTAAATACTTCACGTAATTCTTTAGTCATTTCTACTACAGATGCAGTATTTTCAACTCCTTCAAACCAATCCATACGCCATTCAATAATATCAGCTGGTGTATCAAGAATGATTTTAGCTTGTTCTAAAACATCTTCTTTACTCTTTCCACAAATAGGAACACAAATCTTTGGTACGCCTGCACCAAATTCAACATTTTTCATTGTTACTGTATTCATTTTTTTATTCTCCTTTATTCATATTTTTTGTATACGCATCAAACAATTCGTCACCAACTTGTTGTCTGATCTCTTCATAAACCGAACTTAAACGGTTTCTCATTTCATTTAATACTTCTTGTGATAAATCGATCTCTTGTGTACCACTCTCTTTAATAATACTTAAGCGATCCGACACACGTTTATCACATTGTTCACGCGAATAATCACGCGCATTTTTTGCTGCTTGATCCACGATTTTTTTATCTTTAGTTGATAAACGATTATAAAAATCTTCATTTACAATCATCGAAAGCAAATGTGGTAAATGATTGGTCTTCACAACATAATCCTGCTGCTCATAGATTTTCCCAGATACAATGACTTCGTAAGGATTTTCTTGAGCATCAATCGTTCCTTGCTGCAAGCCAATGTATACCTCACTAAATGCCATTGGCGTAGGATTGGCTCCAATGGATTGCCAGAAAGCTAAGTGATATTTATTTTCCATTGTACGAATCTTTTGACCTTTAAAATCATCTAAAGACTCAATCTTTTTATTTGTCGTCATGACACGGAAATTTTGATCACTCATCGCAAGCAATCTTACACTATGTTCCAAATATACTTGATTGATTAAGCTCATAAATTCTTCATCATCTAAAGTACTTCTTAAATCTTCAATATTTGTATAAGCCATAGGCAAGTCAAAAATGGCTAGTTTTGGGATAAAGTTAGCTTGAGGTGCTGTATTTTGAACTACAAATGGGATATCACCATTCATACAACTTTCAACCAGTTCTCTATCCCCACCAACAGTACCATTATGATAAGCCTTGATTTGAATTTGCCCATTCGATAATCGCTCTACTTCTTCAACAAACTTATTTGTGAAAATACCTGTTACTGTATCAGGCGGTGAATCATTGGCAATGATCCAAGGAAAAGATTGACTAGCCTTTGCTGGATCTTCTTCTTTAGCAACACAGGCCGTTAATGAAAAGGCAGTTATCATCGAAATTAAAACGGAAACTATTTTTTTCATACGTACCTCCTATGCCACTAATGCCAAAGAAATTTGTGGAATAAATGTAATCAACAATAAAGCGATAAAGAAGAAACCAATTAATGGCAACGCTTTTTTCGCAATATTCATTACTGGAATATCCACTAAAGAGCTGGCTACAAATAAGTTGATTCCGATTGGTGGTGTCACAAATCCAATGGCCAAGTTCACAACCATAATAATTCCAAAGTGTACCGCATCTACACCAACACTTTGAGCAATTGGAAGTAGAATTGGTGTCAAAATCAAGATGGCAGGACTTGTATCCATTACCATACCTACAATCAACAATAAAATATTGATTACAATCAATACAGCTACTTTTCCATGAATCGTATTCAAAATAAAGTTTGCTGCTGTATCTGGAATTTGAAGTAGTGTAATAATTCTTGAAAAGGCAACGGCCGAGGCAAGAATAAATAAGATTGGCGCAAATGTTTTGATGGATTCTACAAATACGTCATATAAGTCTTTTACACGTAAAGATTTATAGATAAACATCGAAATAAATAAAGCGTAGAAAACCGAAATTACAGCCGCTTCTGTAGGACTTGCCACACCTGAATAGATACATCCCAAAATGATTACGGGTGTTAAAAGAGCCCAAAAGCTTTCAAAGAAAACTTTTTTAAAGCCTTTATTATGAAGCGCATTTACTTCTTCATTGATCTTATCTTTATCTTCACCATGTTTTTTACAATAATAAAATGCATAAATCATCAATAGTGCAGCAATCAATAAGCCTGGAACAATACCAGCCATAAACATCTTTCCTACACTTGTACCACTTGCCATACCATATAAGATAAATGGAATACTTGGAGGAATGATTACACCAAGTCCACCGGCAACCGCAACAATAGCTGTGACAAACGTCTTGTCATAACCTAATTTTACAAGTAAAGGAATGGTCATACTTCCTACCGCTGCAACCGTTGCAGGGGCACTTCCTGAAATTGCACCATAGAATAAACACGTAATAATCACCGCACATGGCATTCCGGCTGTTCTTTTTCCAATAAAGAAAGAAAACACATCAAATAATTTTTTACTAACGCCACCTTTTGCCATTAAAATACCAGAAAGCACAAACATAGGTACGGCAAGCAATGGAAAGGAATCGATTCCTCCAAACATAGCACGAATAATGTATTCTGGTGAAATGGTAAAATTTGGATCAAATAGGGACGGAGCCAAAGAAACGATACTAAGGGTAGACGATATAGGAACGGACAATAATAGAAGCACAATAAATAATATAAATACAACGATGGCTAACATTATCTTCCCTCCCTTGGATCTTGATCAATGATTTTTTCATGATTCAACATACGTTTCACATTGTCGATTTCATATATAATTTGTTGGAAAGAGCGTATTGTAGCCAATACAAAACCTACAAAAGGTGCACATTGAACGTATGGCATTGGAAGTTGTAAAGCAGGGCTTGTCTGTTTTGAGGCAATTGATTGCATCAAAAATTTATATCCATGAATACTCAAATAAAAGAAGAGTACAAACAACAATATATTTAAGAATAATTGTGCAAATACATAAGCTTTTTTAGGAAACATATTGATGACTTGATCAACCTTAATGGAAATCCATCTTTTAATGCAGTAGCTAATACTGATAAAGCAAGACCAGATAAACATATATCTCGTTAGTTCTTCTGACCAGCTCAGTGAAAAATTCAGTATATAGCGACAGAAAACCTGAACTCCCATAATGCATGCCATTGCCACAAGCAATATAATAAGTAGAATTTCTTCTAACTTGTCATCGAGCAATTTTATAATTTTCAATTTATCACTTCCTTTTTTTTCATTATTTTAGCAAAAATACGGTACTTTTGTACCGCATTTTATTCATAATTAATCTTGCGCAACTAAATTTTTGTAACGTAAATTTACGTATAATCCAAGTAATACACCAACAGCGGTTAACACAATATTCATAGTCATAACGCCACTTGGTGTCATGTTACCTGCAGCTGTTAAGATTGTGTAGTTACATAAACTTGAAGCAATCATAACTAATGCAGTAACTGTACCTTTGATTTTAGGGAAGACCATATTACATACGGATGTCGCAATTTGTAGTAATCCACCGGCACCAGCCCATCCAATTACGAATGCACCGATTGTACACATTGTTTGGCTTGGAGCTACCAATACAACAATTAACATTGCCAAACAAATAGCTGGATAAGCCAAGATGAAACGAACATCTTTAATTTTACGAGTTAAGAATGATGTTACGATTAAAGCAATCATTGTTCCCATTGAATAATATGTTTGCATAGCACTAGGATCTGCCCATCCAGCAACGTCTTTCGCAAAGTTTTGAGCACAGTTTAACCATAATTGGAATGTTCCTGTACATGTAAATCCAATTAAAATCATTGCGATAGATTCAATTGAGAAGTGTGTTTCTTTCATGCTGGCAATTAAGCCTTGTTTCTTTTCGCCATTTGCTGAATCTGTATCTGGCATTGGACAGAATAGAATCAATGCTGCAAGTACTACATAGGCAATTCCACATACCCAGAATAAGTGGTTGTAACTAGTTGCTCCTGTAGCTGTTGTACTTACGGCAACGCCTAAGAAGAATGGCAAGAACATCTGGCTAACTGAAATGAAGAATTTGATTCCCATTGTCGCAACACCAGGTGCATCACTAATTGCTTCTGCAACGGCAGGATAGATTCCTGTATCCAAGAATGAGTTTGCGATACCACCAACAATGGCACATACATAGGCAATTGTATATCCTCCGTTTACTCCTGCATTAAATGCGAAGACTAAACCAATCATATATACGGCATAACTCAATCCACCAATAAACATAGAAATTTTACGTCCTAATTTATCAGATAATGGACCCGCAAAAGGAAGGGCGACTAAACGTCCAAGTCCTAATGCAGCTGAAATTTTTGTGATTGACATTGGGTCACATCCCCAACTAGTCGCAAGTGATTCTTTAATCACAGCTTGTCCAAGTACTGAACATCCAACTCCATGAATAAAGTAGTTCAAGTACATAATAAGGACAGAAGGTAAATACTTTTTATCTTTCACGTTCTCTTTCCTCTATAATAATCTCTTAATTAAAAATCAAATCCCATTACTTTTTTAATGTGATCTACAGGCATTTCTTTTCCAGTCCACAATTCAAATGCTGCAGCACCTTGGTAAAGCATCATTGGGAAACCATTTAATGTTTTACATCCAACACTTTCTGCCATTTCCAACAATTTAGTTTTTGCAGGGGCATACACTGTATCTGTTACAATTAAGTCTTCACGTAAGAATGAAGTGTCAGGCAACCAAGTTTGTCCTTCTAAAGGTTTCATACCCATACCAGTCGCATTTGTTAAGATATAGCTATCTTCGATTTCTTTACGCAATGCTTCTTTATCATCTAAATCAAACAATTTAGCTTTACAATTTGTGTTTTTGTTGATTTTTTCAACAGTTTCTTCAGCATTTGCCCAGAATTTATCTTTACGGTTGAAGATTGAAAGTTCGGCAACACCATCTAATGCAGCTTGGATTTCAATAGCTGTAGCAGCTCCACCAGCTCCGGCAATTGTCATTTTCTTACCGATTGCATCGATTCCTGCATCTTTTAAACCTTTCATGTATCCAACACCATCTGTGATTGTTCCTGTTAATACACCATTGTCATTTACAACTGTATTTACAGCTCCACACATTTCAGCTGCTGGAGTCAATTTGTCTAAGTATTTTCCGATCACAGTCTTGTTAGGCATAGATACGTTCCATCCACGAACCTTCATAGCTCTAAATCCTTTTACTGTATCTTCCAAAGTGTCATTATCTACTTCAAATGCAAGGTAAGCATAGTCTAAACCTAATTTAGCGAATGCTTCATTGTGCATCTTTGGTGATGATGAATGGCGAATAGGGTATGCGATCAACCCAATTAATTCTGTGTGTCCTGTAATTCTTTCACTCATGTTCTTTTCCTCCTAAAGTAATTTTATTCTAAGTATCCCTTTGTTTTTAATGTGTTTAAAATATTACGTCCTTCAGCCGTACCATCAATAATACGACGAGCACGAACACTATCACCAATATTAACGATTTCTACATCTTTATCTTCAAATGCATCTGTTAAATCTTTCATCAATGGTGAATAGCTACGCATTCCTAAACAAACGAATCCATAATCAAAGTCTAATTGTTCGTTTTGATCATTGCGTTTTACAATAAAGTGATCTGGATGAACTTCCTGTAAAGCAGTTGATGTTAAGATATTTACATGATTCTTTTCTAACAATGCATATGTACCTACTTTAGTAACGATATCTAAATCTTTACCAACAACTGGAAGCATTTCTACGATAGAAACCTCAGCCTTACGATTTGAGAAGAATTCAACTACATCAAGACCTACAGCTCCACCACCAACAACAACGACTTTTTTACCTTCCATATCCATTGGATAGTTATCAATATTGTTGATCATACCTAAGATTCCTTTAACGCTGCTTTGTGGACGATCAATGTTTTCACGCAATCCAGTAATTGGAGGTAATAAAGGAGTTGATCCTGTTGCATTGACAATTACATCTGGTTTTAAAGCTTCTACAAATGGAATTGTAGCTTCTGTATTTGTGAATGTGATTAAGTTTTTCAATTTACTAGCACGACGAATCAAATAGTCTGGGAAATCTCTTAAACGTTTCTTTTCAGGAATTTTAGAAATTTCAACACTCAATCCCCCTAAGTGATCTTCTTTTTCAATCAAGAATGTCATGCATCCAACTTCAGCTGCTGTACATGCGGCTTCAAGACCTGCAGTACCTCCACCAATCACAACAACGTTGCATGGTTTCTTCACTTTTTGGTTCTTATAAGCTTCACCCTCATTTACACTCGGATTGATTGTACAACGAATTGGACGGTTTAAGCCAATACGGTGACCACTACATCCAATGTTACAAGAAATACATTTACGAATTTCGTCTAAACGTCCTTCTTTCACTTTTAATGGCCATTGAGGATCCGCTACAAATTGACGTCCTAAACCAATGAAGTCTGCTTGATTTGATTCAATAATTTCATTTGCGACTTTTGGATCACGAATATTACCTACTGTAATAACTGGCTTATTAAATTTTTCTTTAACTGCAGTCGCTAAGTAAGTTCTCCAACCATCTTTTAAATAATTGGCATCAATTTGGTATTGAATAGAATCTACAAGTCCACAAGATACATCAATAATATCGGCTTCTTCTTGGAAATATTCTAACAATTTTAATGTATCTTCCAATGTGTTTCCACCTGGTAAGAACTCATCTGCACTAATACGAATCAAGATTGGAAAGAAAGGTCCAACCGCTTCACGTACAGCTTTTAAAATCATTGCCGCAAAACGCGCACGATTTTCATAGCTACCGCCAAATTCATCTGTTCTATTATTCGTTAATGGTGATAAGAACTGACTAATTAAATAAGAATGTCCACAGTGAATTTCAACTGCATCAAATCCAGCAATCTGAGCACGCTTAGCTGCTTTTGCATAACTTTCAACAATCGAATTGATTTCTTCTACAGTTAATGGACGAGGTGTAGCTCCACCTTTTTTATTTGGTAAATTACTTGCAGATACAGGCTGCATGTTGATTCTTTCAGCTACAGCACTTGCACCTGCATGGTTTAACTGAACTGCAATCTTAGTATCGTGTTTGTGGATTGTTTCAGTTAATTTGAACATTCTTGGGATGTAGCTATCTAAATCCAAACGTAACTGTGTTGTTCCATTTGATCCAGCTGGATAATCAACACATGCGTTTTCAACGATGATAAGACCAGCTCCACCTTGTGCTCTTTGTTCATAATAATCAATATGCAAAAAACTCATTTCCCCTGTGTTTTCTGCAAAGTTTGTTCCCATTGGAGTCATAACAATACGGTTTGGAATTGTACATCTTCTGACTTCTAATGGTTGAAATAATGAATTAAACTTTCCCATTTTTTTCCTCCTAAATGTTAACTTATTCACAAGACATCCATATTATAATTTTTTAAACCTATTGAAACAATTACGTTTTATCTATTTATTTATAGATTTTATCTATAGATTCATTTATACTAAATCTAGGAGGATACCATGAATCTTAACCATTTATATTACTTTAAAGTGCTTGCTGAAACTGAACACTATACACAAGCCGCCAACATGTTAAATATTACCCAGCCTTCCCTATCACATGCTATATCGCAATTAGAAGATGAATTAAATTGTTACTTATTTGAAAAACAAGGAAGAAACATTCGTCTAACAAGATACGGAAAAATTTTCTATGAATATGTCACAAAAGGATTAAGTGAAATTGAACTTGGACAAAAAAAGATTGATGCCATCACTTCCCCTAATCAAGGATGGATCAACCTAGCTTTTATTTATACACTTGGATATCGTTATGTTCCACATTTAATTCAACATTTCCACTTTGATAAAAACAATAGTAAAATCAAATTCACTTTAAAACAAGGAAGCACAAGTGCATTACTTGATGGATTAGAAGAAGAAAAATACGATTTAGTTCTTTGTTCCTATCAAGAAAATCGAAACAATATCAATTTTGTTCCTATCACAACCGAAGAATTGGTTGTTGTAGTATCGAAATTAAATCCATTGGCATTAAAAAATGAAATTAATTTGCAGGAACTTCAAAATGAATATTTTATTTATTATAGTAAGCACAGTGGATTAAGACCCTTGATTGATGATTTATTTCATTCCAACAATATCGACCCAAACATTATGTTTGAAGTTGAAGAAGATAGTGCCATCCTTGGTCTAGTTGATATTAACTATGGTGTAGCTGTTGTACCAAACATTCCCATGATTGATCATTTCCATTTAAAGAAGTTAAAAATCAAGAACCCACAAAAGAAACGTATTATTTATATGGCTACAGTAAAAAACAGATATGCACCTCCTGCTGTGCATTCATTCTGTAATTTCATTGTACAAAACTCAAATATAGATTAAAGAGATCATAATCTCTTTTTTTAGTTTAATCTCAATCCAAATATATCCATTTTCATGTTCTCGCATTCTCCTTTTTAACTCTATTATTTTCTTTTTAACTTTAGTAACGTTAAAAGTAAAGTTTTTGCGTTAAATTATTTAAATTGCGATATCCTTCATAACTCTATTCTTTCAAGTATAATAAATAAATTAGAAAAGCTTCTCCTATGCATTTAATGAATCATGTACTTTTCAAATGCTTTTTCTACATCTAAATGAACAGATTTAAAGAAAACAATGACCCAAATAATATAGGTAGGTATTGCGATTAAAGCCGATATAAAATAAGAAAGAATAGCTCCTAAACATAGAATCACAAAATAGATGAAGCATTGATTACGCATATCTCTAGAAATATAAGCTTTATCATATTTTTCCGGATGATTTAGTGTACGAAAGCCAGAAACATATTTTGCACATTTTTCTTTTAATAACGCAAATATGATTCCTAAAACAAGAAACAACACTGCCAAGATAATACATGCCACAAATCCAATATTCATAATAATCACCACTTTTATTATACACTTTTGAAACTTCTTTCTGCTTATTACATTTATTTTCATTTTAGGGTTGCCACTTACAACGAAATGGTGTATCCTATGCGTATGAACAATTCAAGACAATATTACTACTACTTTAAATAGCCCTGAACAAAGCCATATGTATACGATGGTTATTTTTAAGTTTCAGGGCATTCAAAAAGCATTTCTTCTTCGAAATGCTTTTTTTAACATTTAAAGTGCTGTTCTAGAAAAGAGGAAATGATATGAAATACGGATTGATAGGTGAGCACTTGGGGCATAGTTTCTCCAAACAAATTCAGACAAGAATTGCAGAGATTGAGAATGTAAAAGATTATGACTACCAATTAGTAGAATTAAATAAAGAAGAATTCAAAGAATTTATGGAAAAGAAAAATTTCAAAGGAATCAATGTGACTATTCCATATAAAAAAGATGTCATTCCTTACTTAGATGAAATGGATGAGAGTGCTAAAGCCATTGGTGCTGTCAATACAATCATCAATGTAGATGGCAAATTAAAAGGATTCAACACAGACTTTGGTGGATTCTTATATATGGTTAAAGCACACAACGTACATATGGAAGGCAAAAAAATCTTGATTATTGGCAATGGTGGTGCTTGTGCTGCTGTTAAAGCCGTTTGTGAACATGAAAAAGCCAAAGACATTGTGATTGTTTCAAGAAGTGCAGATCGTGGTGCCATTGGATATGATGAAATGTATACATCCCATTTAGATGCAGATATTGTCGTCAATACAAGTCCTGTTGGAATGTTTCCAAATATTGCGAATGCACCAATTGATGTAAGCTGGTTCCATAAATTAGAATGTGTATTAGATGTTGTATACAACCCAATTCTTACACGCTTATGTTTTGAAGCTCAAGAAGCCAATATCAAGCGTGTGATTGGTTTGGAAATGTTGATTGCGCAGGCAAAATATACATTTGAAATCTTTGAAAATATGTCTTTTGACGACTCTATCATTGATGAAATCAAAAAAGAAATGTTGAAAGATCGTTGTAACATCGTATTGATTGGTATGCCAAGTGCTGGTAAAACAACAATTGGTAAAATGCTTGAAGAAAAGCTTGGAAAAGAATTTTTCGACTTAGACGATATGATTATTGCCAAAGCCGGCAAAAGCATTCCTGAAATCTTCCAGGAATCTGGAGAAGCGGGATTTAGAGCGATTGAAACAGAAGTTGCGATGGAAGCTAGTAAGATGAACAATAAAATCATCGCAACAGGTGGTGGTGCCATTAAACATAAAGTCAATATGGACTTCTTACGTTTAAACGGAATTACAATCTTCATTGATCGAGATATCGATAAATTAATTAGTTCCGATCCAAATCGACCACTATCAAGTTCTAAACTAGCCCTTCAACAAATGCATAAAGAAAGATACCCATTGTACCAAAAATATGCAGCTTATGTAGCTGTCAACAATGCGAATATTGAAGAAACGGTAGATGATATTGTGAGTGCCTATCACAGCATTCTAATTGATGCCGTTGCAGACTAGCGAGAAGGGTTGTCCTTCTCGTTTTCTTTTAAAAAGGAGAAAATTATATGGAAAATCAAGTTACTCAATTATTAAAAGCTATGGTAAAACCAGACTATACAGCTTGTAGCTATGCCTTTATGCAGGATGGAAAAATTGTTTGTGCCGATGCGATAGGTGTCATCGACAAAATCAACAATCAACCCATCACGACGGATTGTACATTTAATGTATGTTCCATTTCTAAAATTTATTGCACCGTATGCATCATGCAATTAGTGGATGAAGGATTTATTCAACTCGAAGATAAAGTTGCAGACATTCTTCCTAAATTCACAATGAAAGATGAAAGATACAAAGATATTACAGTACGTATGTGCCTAGACCATTCGAGTGGACTTCCAGGTACGCAATGGAAACATTTTAGTGTGAGTACAACTTCTAAGTTTGACTATTATAGCGAAGTATTAAACTATTTATCAAACAGCACTCTAAAGGCAGATCCAGGAACTTATAGCACCTATTGTAATGATGGTTTTACACTCGCTGAAATGGTCGTTTCAAAAGTTCGTAATATGCCTTATGAAGATGTCTTAAGAAAATATATTACAGAAAAGATTGGTGCAAAAAGTACCAACACAACATATACAATCCATTCAGATTATCCTTTAGTTTCTGAAGGTAAGAAACCAAAAGAATACTTTCCAATTCAAGGAGCTGGTGGCATCACTACTTCTATGATTGATTTATGCAAATTTGGTCAACTCTTTCTAGAACCTAATTCTATTATTAGTGAAAAGTCAAAAGCTTTAATGGCTAAATCCTGGGGCACTACATTTCTTGAATCGGATCTAGGCGCCATTGATTTTGGCTTAGGCTGGGACTTAGTCAAACACCACGATCCAGATTATGATTTTGGTGATGGAGTTCTGGCAAAAGGTGGAAACAGTATGTTCTTTAGTTCAAGACTGATTATTGTTCCAAAATACAATGCCGTATTGGCATTGAGTGAAACACATGATTGTGGACTTGAAGTACCGACAACTTTAATGCGCCTATTCAATACGTATTTAGATAAGAATACATATCCAGATCATTCAGGTATTTATGCGCATGCCTTTGGCTTACAAAAAATCACAACCATCAAATCAAGTATGGTTGTGCAAGATAAAACAGAAAAAGGCTGGCTCATGAGTGATTTATTAAATTATGCAGATGGTAAATGGACAAATGAAAAAGGAAATCAAATCTTCTTTGAGGGGGATTATCTTTTAAAAACAACAAGAAATCGTACGGTTGCGTTTGCACAAAAAGCTAAAAAACAAGAACTAAACTCAGTTTGGAAATCCAGATTAAATAAGAAATATATTGTGCGTGATACAACTTATTATGATATTGTCACAAATCAAATGTTATGCAGTGTTGAATTTAACAGAACAGAAGACACACTATCATTGATTGTTCATGGCAATAAATCAGAGCCTGTAGTATCTGAATTTCCAATCGAAGTAATCGATGATACACATGCACAAAGTTATTTAAATACACCTTGTAACGGTTCTAGAGATCGTATTGAGCCTTATTTTGAAGATGGTAAATTATATTGTGCTAGCTACACCTATATTTGTGAAGATGATATCGAACCATATAATTATCAATTGTTTGAAAAAGAAAATAAAGTCTACAAAATCAACAACACTTTAGAAGTCTTACCAACTATTTGTGAAAATCATCGAATTCTAGTATTAGACTCAAATGGAGATCTATACTACGATTCAATGGATGTCGAAGAATATAAACCAATTGAATCTGGATTTATCATCTTGGTTTAACCTTAATGTGGATGGAGGTAATATACTCCTCCACTTTTTTTGTTTCATGAATATCAATCATTGAACCTCTCATCACTGAAGTGACGAGATTCTTGGGAAC
>ULQV01041362.1_pt1 | contig 19739 bp, 18 predicted proteins | sample 1954851 | NCBI WGS metagenome assembly ULQV01 (sample SAMEA4835665, study PRJEB28245) | human gut metagenome | biome: gut microbiome; material: fecal sample | place: Denmark | collected 2008 | reverse complement strand
CGCTGCCGCATCCGCTTCCTCGCAGGAAAAGACTACGTTTCCGCTGTTCAGCCAAGTCTTAACCTCCAGAAATCCGGCCGCTTCAAAGCATTTCTTCAACTCCGCCATCGGCACTTTGTTTTTGCCGCTGATGTTGATGCCCCGCAGCAGAGCGATATGCCGCTTCATCCAGTTCACCTCGCGTCACATTTTTTGCAGTCCGGCCCGCAGCAGCCGATCTGTTGGGTTGTGTGTTTTATAGCTGCTTCCGCAAATCTGCATCAAAGCAATTTTTTCGTGTAATAGTGCCGTTGTCCGGCGTACGGATATTCTTCGAGGGTAAAAACCTCCCGGTAGTCATGCTTTTTGTAAAATGCAGGTGCCTGAAAGGAAAAGGTGTCCACAAAGGCTATTTGCAGCCACGTTTTCAGGCCTCTTCCTCCGCGGCCTGAAGCAGCTTGCCTCCGATCCCCTGGCCCCGGAGCTGTTCGCTGACAAAAAGAAATTGGATGCAAAGCCAATTGCCAAAGGTTTCTCCCGTCAATCCCGCAAGCTTCCTGTCCGCCTCGTCTTCCAGAAAGACGCCGATGGGAACATTTTGGGATGCCTCGCGGCGGCTGAGATTATACGCTTTCAGCAGCTCATAGATCTCATGGATATCGCGCGCATCTCCATCATCTGTTATTCTAAAATTCATACATCATAGCTCGTAACACACATGGCCGTTTTTCTCTCCGTTCAAAAAACAGACGCTGTACAAACCGATTTGACCGGATTGCACCGCGTCTATGCGTCCGGCATTTTGACATCGACGGTTCTGCCGTCTTTGAAATGAATCACACAGGCGTATCTGCACTTCGGGCAGAACAGAGGAAAGTCTTCCAGCACCGTGTGTGGCCGGACCTGTGTTCTCGTCTTGCCGCCGCATCTTGGGCAGCGAAGCCACTGCAAACTCGATTGAAGCTCTTCCTTTTTGTCCATTCCGTATTCCCTTGAGGCCCACACGGCCCGCGCCGCCGGTTCTCCCTTCGTGCGCTTGTTCTTGGGGCCATGGCCTGTGGTCTTTCGTTGTCAATATGCACCGTTCGATATGTATCATTAATTATACTTAGAGAAAGCAGCTTTGTCAATAGGCGCGCGCCGCGCCTTCGGCGGAGAGGCTATCATGGCAGAATATAAACAGGCAAGTCCTTTCTTGGCACAGTGATCGTCGAACCGAATACGATCCATTGATTTGTGCTGCTTTTCCGATTCCGGCGCACCATCAGCATCTGCCGGTCTTTTTGAATAAGTTCCCCTTCCGCTCCTCGCATGCCGTTACATAGCCCGCATTAGCTGCTTTGATACTGTCTTCCTTCAGCCGTTCCGCCGCAGTCAAAAACCGCTTCACATCCCAGCGGCGCACGCGGCAATGCAAGATTCGGCAGAAAGGGTGGTTTGTCTCCGCTGTAAGAATCCCCAGATGTACCTTGTTTTCCGCACAGTACGTACACAGCTTCTCTGCATAGTCGACTGCCGTATAGGAACAGTACAGCAGCGACCAGCGCTTTTGCCGAACCACATTGGAAACTTGCCGGAACCGTGCGCGAAGTTCTTCCTGCTTTTGCGCCAGCGCTTCCGCTTTGAACCGCTCCACGTGCTCTGGCCACGAATAATGGAATATCAGATTGATCAGGAAGCGAAACGCGTGCGGCTGTATGCCTGTTTGCTGCAAATGAAAAGTCGGCTTCAAGAGCCGCTCGTAGTTTTCCAGCACCTCGTAATTGTTGTGATAAAGAGAAAACTCTGCCTGATCGCCGCACAGCATCCACTTGTCCTCTCCGCACCGAATACACACGCTGTCCTGCTTAACACCAAAAAGCTGCGCGTGGTTGACAACGATCAGCGCGTAAAGTTCGCCGGTCATTGCGCCAAACCGCCGCAGAAGATCCATATATGCATCCATATGCTTTGCATCATCGCAGGAAATGCCCGCACGGACAATCGCTCTGCGCCCGCAAAGCCAGCAGCGTTTCAGATCCGTTCGATATTCCGTCAGCATCTCAAATTCCGCATCCGGAATTTTGGAAACTTCCGCGCAGTCGCGGTCATGGATTCGCTTTTCGACCGAAGAATAGGCATGCCGCATTACCCGGTTGCTCATCAGGCTGTCTCTGCGCCGCTTCTCCGGCGATACCCGCGCGGTTTGCACCGTCTTTTCCTGCCCGCGCTGCGGCTTTTCCGACTTTGGTTCGCTTTCTGAATTCTGCATCTGTGCAAGCAAGCTCGGAAAAGTCTTCGCGCTGATAATTTCTTGCAACCTTCGGCATATGTTTTACCTCTACGACCATTGTATCAGGCAAAACGGCAGTTGAAAAGCATTTTCACACAGAAGTCTTTCTGCTCCTGCTTTCCTGTTGCTTCATCCGAATAACAAGGGTTGAAGCAATCGGATGTTTTCCGGTGCGAAAAAATGACCCGCTGCGGGTCACCGAATTTCAGGAAAATTTCAAGCTCGACACGTTCGCGCGTGCTTCCCTTTTTCACTACGATATGATCTAAGATCGTTGTGACAAGTGCTGCATCCACGCCGTTTTCAAAGGACAACTTCTGTTCCAGTGCAGTCCGAACCGCCTGCATCTGTGCTTCCGTGGCTTTGCTCTTTTCTTCTTCCTGCCGGATCTCGGCAAGCTGCAATTCCAGCCGCTGCATCTGGTCGTTGAAGCCGTCGTTTCGTTTTTTGAACTCTGCCATATTGATTGCACCGGCAATGCTCATTTCAAGCAGCCGGTCTTTTTTCTGTTCTAGCGATTGCAGCTCTTCTTCGACGCGGACACTTTCGCGTCGGAAGTCGCGATCATTCGGCACAGCCTCGATCACCTTCATGACCGCATTGATCACAGCTTCTTTATCCTGTACAAGCCCCTCAAAAATCCGCGCCATGATCTGATTCAGATCCGTCGTCCAGAGCTGCGGCGAGGAGCAGCCTGCACGGCCGCGGTCGCGGTAGACCCTGCACTGCCAGACCTCCTGACTGCCGGACTGCGTTTTATAGAGCTGCCGGTGATAGCCCTTGCCGTGTTCCTCACAAATGATTTTGCCGCTGTAGGGATAACGGTTGTGAAAATCCGCGCCGCTGGCGTGTGCCTGCATCTGTTTGCTTCGTGCTTTGTAGAGGGCGTTCGCCCGGTCCCAGAGTTCTTCTGAGACGATCGCCGGTACGGACGGATCCGGATACATGACCCACTCGCTTTCATCGAGAAATACCTTTCGTTTACTACGGTAGTCAACAGTTTGGCTCTTACTGCCGCAGTACCAGCCCTTGTATTTGGGATTGCAGAGAATGTGGCGAATGGTCAGCACGTTGAAAGCGTTGCCCTGTCTGCTTGTAAAGCCCTCGTCGAACAGAATTTGCGAAATGCGGCGGATGCCAAGCTGCTGGTTCGCATACAGGTCAAAGATACGCCGAACTGCCTGCGCTTCCGTTTCGTTGACCGTCAGCACACAGCCGCTTTTGTCGTAGCCCCAAAGCCGGTCGTTTCCCAGTACATGGCCGTTTTTGATTGCCTGCCGGAAGCCAAATTTCAGACGTTCCGAGAGCTTCCGCACCTCGTCCTGTGCCACGCCTGCCATGACAACCAGGCGGAATTCACTGTCCGGATCAAGCGTGTTGATATTGTCGTTCTGGAACAGAACACCGACGTCGTGCTCCAGAAGCTCCTGTGTGTACTGGATGCTGTCCAGTGTAGAACGCGAAAAGCGGGATATCTCCTTCGTGATGATAAAATCAAAGCGCCCGTCTTTGGCGTCCTGTATCATCCGAAGGAAGCTATCCCGCTTCTTGGTGCTGGTGCCGCTGATGCCCTCGTCGATATAACCCGGTGCATAGCTCCAGTTTCGTTTGGACTGAATCAGCTCTGTGTAATACTGCACCTGATTTTCCAAGCTGTTCAGCTGCTCGTCTCTGTCTGTGGAAACGCGCGCGTAAAATGTCACGCGCAACGGCAGATCGAAGATCGTCCGCCCGTTTCGTATCTCATTGCGGATCTTTACAATGTTCATGTTCAATCCCTCCTGCGGGGCACACAGGATACCGAAAGAAGCTGGGAAGGTCTATCGACGAATGTACCAAATCAGCCGCGCCCAGATAGGTCGTTTTAGAGATCAGACCAAGCATACAGACCTCCTCTAATAAAACGGATAAAAGCTCTCGCTGTACATTTTCCATTTTGATCACCTCGGTTCAGCGTATGAGGGAATGTCTTCTATGATTCCAAATCAAAGCATCGGAAAACGTGGCTTTCTGCCGTGCTTTCCGATGCTTTGATCCACGGGGCGGCTCTGTTTGCGCAGAGCCGCCCCTGCTTTTGAAATTTTGATGCTTGCTCCTGTTCGACGCTTCTTCCCGGAGCCAAGGCAGCGGCTGAACGGCGGCTGGCGCCGCGCACGGGGCTGCACCCCTCCGAGGATCTCTCCGAGCTGCCCCCATTACGTTCCGTTGTGGCTGGGCAGGAGTACCATTGTCCGCGGACAAGATCATTGCGAGGCAGCTTGCCAAAGCTGCTTTTGGATGGATGGGTACCGCTCGTCACCTTGTTGGGCCGTCTTTATACAGAAAATCTGTACAGGTGGTCTTCGCGCATCCTCCGCATCGCTGTTCCATTTCTGGCTCATCCGCTTGATGTCATTCAGTCGCTGGATATGTACTTTTCAAGCTGCATGAGGCGGACTGAAAATGTCCCCTCATTACTGATAGGGATAAAATCACGACTTTTTACAACCTCATTTGAAAAATTTTTTAATTTCTTTCAAAATTCCTCGTTCGCTCTTGCTGACAGCCTGCTGTCCGGTATGCATAATTTTTGAGACCTCCTGCTGTGTCTTTTGACACTGATACCGCAGCGTCAGCAGGATTTTCTTTTCCGTGGATAAGCTGGAGACCGCTTTGTGCAACTGCGGATTTTCAATCTGGTCAATCCAGCCAAAAAGATTGCACTTAGCCAACGCATCCTCAATTTCTTCGTTTTCCAGATTCACAGAGAAAAGCCGATAAGCCCTACGGTCGTATCCAGTGGATGCACGTTCCACCATTGAATCCAGTGACTCGTGCAAATCGTAGTATTCAGCATCTTCCTCCTGTTCTTTTTTACGCTCACAGGCAATATAGCGATTGAAATAATGTTCCGGATTGCGGATTTCCTCTGCTTTTGTTCTGCGCCTTGACATGGCGTTTCCTCCGTTCTTTTGAAATTTTGAGAAAACCAAAATTTCAAAAGCGGAGGGGCGCGGGGCTGGAAACAAAAAGCAGCTATCGGCGTACATCTTCCATTTTTGGCAGATATGCACTGATAGCTGTTAGTTTTTGCATCCGCTAGTGTATGTCGTGCGTATGCGGGGTTCTTGTTGCATCCTGCAGCAGTTTTGGGGTTCAAATGCCATGCTACAGTATGCTGGTTAGCTGGTCACCGCAAGAAGCGGCGTTGCCACTTCCATATCCCCACAGAACGCATAAAACACTCCATTCCCAGCGGAAATGGAGTGCCTAGGGTCATACAGGTAGACTCCCAACTCCGCCGTTTTTTTATATGGCGGAATTGGGAGTATCCCTTATGTGCTCCATTGGTGGCTGCATTTCGCCACCTATAGAGCATTTTCTGGTTGGGCTATTTCATGTAAAATATCGTCGACGGAGGTGATCTATCGGTGGTAGAATTACATGAGCCGGTTTCTGAGCGGATCGGCAGGATCTTGCGGGAAAACCGCGAAGCGCAGGGACTGACCCGGCAGCAGCTTTCTGAAAAAAGTACAGTCAGTGACCGACAGATCTCCGCGATCGAGCTGGGCGAAAAGGGGCCGAGCATGAACTCGCTGGAGCTGCTCTTGCGCAGCCTCGGCCTTTCCGCCGACCAGATATTTTATCCGGAGCTGACCGAAGCTGATCCGACGTTGGTGCAGCTTACGCATCTGGCCGCGTCCTGCACAGAGCAGCAAAAGCGGATGGTCGTTAGATTCATTCGTATGCTTCAAGATGAAAAATATGGGGATTAAAAATAGCGGTGTTCGCCGGAACACCGCTATTTCTCTACCTATCTGATATATCGTTTTACAACTTGTAACAGTTCCTGCGCAAGAAGCTGTTCAGAAGTTTCGTTCAGTAAGGTCTGCACCATTTCGTATTCTACAACGCCATCAAGCAGTGTATCCACAGATACATAAAACGCATTTGCTAATCTCAGGCATAAAATCAAGTTTGGACGAGCCTCACCGCGTTCAATTCTGGAGACTTGCTTTTGGTCACTGTCGATTTGTTCTGCGAGTTCATGTTGTGAAAGCTTCCGTTGCTTTCGCAGTTTTCGCACATTTTCTCCAAGTTGAACGTATAACAAATGATCAGAGTGTATATATTCTTCTTTATATTTTGTCATCTGTTATCACTAGTTTGTCATATTTTTGCTCACTTGTAAACGCGCATATTAAGGTAATTTGGAAAATTTTCAGGTTAATTCATAGGTATTATTCGGTAATCGCAAGTTTATGGCAGCAACCACTACCGAGGGCAGCTTCGATGGCGGTCTTGAAGCCGTCGAACTTGTCATTCGGGACGAACGCCAATGCCGTTCCTGCGAAGCCGCCGCCGTGGACGCGGACAGCTCCTTTGCCTGCGAGCAGCTGCTGGCACAGCGCGATGGTGAACGCCATATCCTGCTTCTCGATGTACCCCGCCGGAATCACGTTTTGAAGCAGCGTCCACGACGCCATGCCGGACTCATTGACATAGTGTAAAAACGCGTCAAAATTGTCGTTCCTCAGTGCCCGCACCTGCATCTGCACACGGCGGTTTTCGTTGAAAAAGTGGATGGCGCGCAGCACCGCGCGGTCGCCGGTTTCCTTGCGGACATCTGCGATCTTTTCGTAGAATTCCTTTTCATCAACTTCGCGCAAAACTTCCTTGCCAAAGAACTTCGCGACCTTTTTCATTTCAATGGGCATCGCCGCATATTCGTCGGTCAAATCAGCATGATCCGCACCGGAGTCGATCGTGCAGAGCGTATAGCCCGAATGCGCAAAGTCGTAATCGACCTTCTCGACGATCGGCGTTTTCGGGTCGTTGAAGTCGATGAACACAAGACCGCCGACGCTCGACGCCATCTGATCCATCAGACCGGACGGCTTGCCGTAATAGACGTTCTCCGCATACTGTCCGATCTGCGCGATTTCAATGGCGGAAACCGCATTGTCGGCGAACAGGCCGTTCAGGATGCGGCCGATCAGGACTTCGAATGCCGCCGAGCTGGACAGCCCCGAGCCAGGCAGCACGGTCGATCTGACCTTTGCGTCAAAACCGGCGAGCTTGTAGCCACGCTGGGCAAACGCCGCCGCCACACCGCGAATCAACGCCGCCGTGGTATTCTTTTCTTCTTCCCGGATTTTCAGGTCACTGAGGTCAATTTCAACCGGCTTGTAGCCCTCGGAATCGACGCGGATGACGTTCGTACCGTTCAGGCGAACCTCTGCCGTTGTGGTCATGTCGACCGCCGCCGCGATCACGCACCCATGCTGATGGTCGGTGTGGTTGCCGCCGATCTCCGTGCGCCCCGGCGCGGAAAAATGATATATTTTATCCATTCTGAACCTCCGTCAGGAACTTTTTGAGGTGTTCACGGCCCTCTGCCGTGCATTTGTAGACGCCCGCGCACTCAAGGACTTTGGCAAACACCTGTCCGATCTCATCCTTGATGATCTCTTCGGCGTTGTCGGCGTTGAACTTCGGATGCCGCTTCATAAAGCCGTCCGCCCAATCCGCATGCTTGGCAAGCGTTTCGGACGCTCTGAGGTCTTCACCGTTCAGGAGCGCCGTCTTGAGGTTTGCCATCTCTTTTTTCAGGCGTCCCGGCAGGATCGCCAGGCCCATGACCTCGATCAGGCCGATGTTCTCCTTCTTGATGTGGTGCAGTTCTTCGTGCGGATGGTAAAGGCCCATCGGATGCTCCGGCGTGGTCAGGTTGTTGCGGAGTACGAGGTCAAGCTCATACTTGCCGTTCCGCATCCGCGCGATCGGCGTGATCGTGTTGTGCGGCTCGCCGCCTGTCTCGGCGAAGATCATTGCGTCGGGGTCGCTGTACTTGCGCCATTTCGCAAGGATTCTGCCTGCGAGGTCACAGAGCTGGTTTTTGTTTTCCGAGTTCAGGCGCAGCACCGTCATCGGATATTTCACGACGCAGCAGTCCACATTCTCAAAGCCCGGAACCTCAAAGCCAAATTCCTTTTCTGCCTTCTCCATCGGGAACGTATGGTGTCCGCCCTGAAAATGCTCGTGCGCCAGAATACTGCCGCCGACAATGGGCAGGTCGGCATTGCTGCCGAGGAAATAGTGCGGGAACTGCTCGACAAAGCTGAACAGCTTGTCGAACGCCGAGCGGTCGATAACCATCGGCGTGTGCTGGGTGTTCATCACGATGGCATGCTCGTTATAATAGACGTAGGGCGAGTATTGGAATCCCCACGGCTGGCCGTTGACCGTGACCGGCATGACGCGCAGATTCTGCCGCGCCGGATGCGAGATCGTTCCCGCGTAGCCAACATTCTCCACGCACAGCAGGCACTTCGGATAACCGGACGCCTTTTTCAGCTTTGCCGCCGCAATGTCTCTGGGGTCTTTTTCCGGTTTCGAGAGGTTGATAGAAATTTCCAACTCGCCGTACTTCGTCTCCGTTGTCCAGTGCTCGTCCTTCGCAATGCGGTCGCGGCGGATATAGTTGCAGTCCTGACTCAGCTTATAGAAATAATCCGTCGCCTTTTTCGCACTTTCCGCATACAGCGACCAGAACTTCCGCACGGCCTCCGACGGCCGCGGTGTCACGCAGCCCATGAGCCGCGTGTCAAACAGATCGCGCTCCGCAATGGTGTCGTGGATCTGTCCCTGTTCTGCCGCGTAATCGCATAGAAGATTCAGACATTCCGGAAAACTATGGCGTTTGGTCTGCTTTTCATGGCTTTCGAGTTTCAGTTCTGCAAGAAGGCTGTTCCGCGCAAATGTCTCATCCAGCGGGTGCAGCAGGCCGCAGTCCTTCGCGTAATCGAGCAGCGAGTCTAAAGCTGCAAAAACGGTGTTTATCATCATATTCTTCATCTGATTGAGAATGCAAAAGACGTCGTGTGATGATAAAGATCTCCTGCTCGTAAAATCGGCTTTTCAAAAATCTCGCACGCCATAGCGTTTGGATAATACTGTGTTTCTAGGCAGATCGCATCGCGCTTATGATACGTTGCACCATACTTTCCCGCGCGGTCCGTTAAGAAATTTCCGGAATAGACCTGTACCCCCGGCATGGTCGTAGTTACCGTCATCTCAATACCCGTCTCTTTGGAATACAGCTGCGCCGCATTTTCTCCTTCTAAGCAAAAATTATGATCGATACCACCACAGTTTTGGAGTTGGATGTCGTCCTGCGCAATATCACGCCCGATTTCTTTTTCCGTTTTGAAATCAAACGGCGTATTTACAACCGAAAGCAACCGTCCCGTTGGTAAGCATCCCGCATCGTTTTCAAGGAATCGCTCCGCGTTGATACGAAGCAGATGGTTAAGGACTGTTCCTTTCCCGCTCAGATTGAAATATGTATGATTTGTCAGATTGCAGAGTGTATCTGCGTCTGACTGTGCCTGATAGTCCAACGTCAGTGTGCTTCCGTGAATCAAATAGGTGACGCTGACGTGCAGCGTGCCGGGATAACCTTCTTCACCGTCCGGTGAAACACGGAAAAACCGCAGACCGTTTTCTACTTCTTCCGCTTGCCAGATGTAACTATTGAAACCGCGCTGGCCGCCATGCAGGTGGTTTTCACCGTCATTCTTATAAAGCGAATAGGTATTACCGTTCAGTGTGAATCTGGCACCGCCGATCCGGTTACCTACACGTCCAATGCACGCACCAAAATAGCCGTCGTTATCTTCGTACTCTCGGATCGTATCGTAGCCCAATACCACATCGACCCATTTACCGTCGTTGTCCTTCACAAATAAGGACTGTACGGTCGCACCATAATCGAGCAACTTTACACGCAAATCCGGCGTGTAAATTGTGTAGCAGCTAACGGACTTGCCCTGTTTTGTGGCGCCAAATGTACTTTTTTCAATCTTCATAGCCATGCGGATGCTCCTTGTGCCAGTTCCATGCAGAACCGATGATCGTCTCGATATCGTCGTACTTCGGCTTCCAACCGAGGACGGTCTTTGCTTTTTCCGAGGACGCAACTAACTGTGCCGGGTCACCGGCTCTTCTTGCCGCCATCTCGCACTTGATGGGCTTCCCGACGACCTTCTCTGCGGTGTCGATGATCTCCTTAACCGTGAAACCGACGCCGTTGCCGAGGTTGAACACGTTGTTCTCGCCGCCGTTCATCAGATATTCGGCAGCTAAGATATGTGCGGAAGCAAGATCCGTGACGTGGATATAGTCGCGGACGCAGGTACCATCTCTTGTCGGATAGTCGTCGCCAAAAATGCTCACATGGTCGCGCTGGCCGTTCGGGACTTGCAGGACGATGGGGATGAAGTGCGTTTCCGGATTATGCGCCTCGCCGATCTTGCCGGACATATGCGCGCCGCAGGCGTTGAAGTACCGCAGCGCGACAAAATGAATGCCGTGTGCGACGGAAGCCCAGTAGAACATCCGCTCCATGGAGAGCTTTGTCTCGCCATAGCAGTTGGTCGGGTGCGTCGGGTCGGTTTCCAGAATCGGCACGCGCTCCGGCTCGCCATAAGTCGCAGCTGTCGAAGAAAAGACAATGTACTTGACGCCGTGCTCAATCATGCTTTGCAGCATCGTCCGCGTACCGCCGAGGTTGTTGTCGTAGTATTTGAGGGGATTTACCATGCTCTCGCCAACCTGCGAGTTTGCCGCGAAGTGAATCACCGCGTCAATCTTTTCGCTGGAAAAGACATGGTCGCAGAATTCCTTATCGCGGATATCTCCCTGATAGAAGCGCGCCTTTGGGTGCACCGCCTTGCGGAAGCCAGTTTCCAGATTGTCCGCCACGACCACGTCATAGCCGTTGTCAATCAGTTCATACACGGTGTGGCTGCCGATGTAGCCCGCGCCGCCCAATACCAGAATTCTTTTCAACGTCGTTCACCTCATTTCGGATTCTCAAAAATTTTTCTCACTTTGTCTGCATCCAACTTCGGAGCATGATTTGCATCTGCAAGCCCATTGATCTCCTGCATAACATCTGTCAGCTGCGTATAGCAGTAGCCAGAAATACGCGGATGATCTACGATTGGCTGTGTTACGTCGCGAATTCTTGCGAGAAGTGTTTCCTTACTATTGGCGGTCTCATTATACCCCCATGCGCCATCCTGATCTTTTCCAAATGCAATACCGCCAAATTCAGAAAGGATGATTGGTTGTCCTGCAAAAGCATAGCCGTCGGCATAGATTTTTCGCCTTTGCGCATCTCTTTGAAGGAGCGTATCCATATCATGATCCCACTGTTCTATGAAATGTTTAAGCTGAACCTGCTGAATACATTTATTGGCCTGATCTTGCCCAGAGCGACCAACGCGTTTGGTATCTTTATGATGCGGCAGTTTTTTGTCTCGCTTCCGAAAGGCTTGGAAGAGGCCGCTCGCCTTGATGGGTGCAGCGAGTTTACGATTTTTCGAAAAATCATGCTGCCTTTGTGCAAACCAGCAGTGATTTCTCTGGCAATCTTCCACTTCATGTATAACTGGAACGATCTGCTGTATCCATTGATTTTAACAACTCGAACGGAAATGCGGACTCTGCCGGCAGGACTTGCTACGTTTATGGGAACCCATGTGATTGAGCACAATGTACTGATGGCTGGCGGCGTTCTTGCAATTTTACCGATCTTTATAGCGTATTGCTTCGCACAAAAATACTTTGTGCAAGGTATTGCAATGACCGGAATGAAGGGGTGAGTTTACATTGCCGAAGAGCATTTCCCTGCAAATTGATACTACAAAATGTGTGAGCAGTCTCTCGCCCTTTTTGTTTGGCCACTTTATCGAAAATATGTATGACTGTATTGACCCGGGGCTGCATGCACAGCTGCTCACATCCAGAGGGTTTGAATACCCGGATTCCAACAAAGACGGCGTTTCAGATCCGTGGTTTCCGGTAGGACATGGCGAATACAGCATAGATCGTACTCGTTCCATTTCTCCGTCGAATTCTCAAAGAATCAAGTGTGGGTTAAAAAATGGTTTCTGTGGTATATCTCAAAACGGTCTCGCTTTGCATGAATTGGAAACCTATATCGGTTCGTTCTGGATATACGCAGAAACGAATGCGCTGGTTGAGGTTCAGGTATTGACAGAGGACAACGCAGCCGTTTATGCAGGAACATTTTCTACAGATATCGATAAGTGGACAAAACGGGTGTTTCATTTTACCTCTTTGAAAGAACAATGTGCAAGAATTCTCTTTCTTGTGCATGGCACAGCAGAAATATGGCTTGATCAGGTTTCGCTTTCTCCTCAAAATGCACCTTGCAAGGTCTGGCCTAACGTTCTTTCCTATATCAAAAATCTGAATCCCACAATTCTGCGTTTCCCCGGCGGATGTTTCGCGGATTGCTACCATTGGATGGATGGGATTGGCAATCCGGATCTTCGCCCGGCACGTCCGAATTTGCATTGGGGCGGTACGGAAGAAAACGGCTTTGGAACAGATGAGTTTCTCGCGCTTTGTTTAGAAATCGGTGCAGAGCCGATGATTTGTGTCAACTTTGGTTCAGGCACGCCCGAAGAAGCTGCTGCGTGGGTTGAATACTGTAATGGACCTGCCGATAGCCGATATGGTGCGCTCCGCGCTGCAAATGGTCACGCAGCACCTTACGGCGTGAAATATTGGGATATCGGGAATGAGGCTTTCGCTGAATGGGAAATTGGCCATTGCGATGCAGATGCTTATTGCGAGAAGTTTCAGCAGTTTGCGACTGCGATGCGCCAGATTGATTCAGGCATTAAACTGATTGCGTGCGGTGGCGACGGAAACAGTTCCGACCAGAGCTGGAACGAAACACTGTGCAAGCAGTTAGGAAATACCGCCGACTATCTTGGCATTCACAACTACACACCTTTAACAGGGAAAAAGTTTGCTGATCCAAAGCTCCAATACTATGCAGTAGCCGCAGCCCCGGTTCAATACGAACTTCGAATGCGTGAGACCCAACAAGTATTACAGTCGTACCCAGGTCAAATGATGCTCGCGGTTACGGAATGGAACTGTAATTATCAGGATGGAACCGAACAAGAGCAAACGATGGAAGCCGCCATCTGCAATGCAGGCATGCTGAATGCTTTTATCAGAATGGGATCTGCCGTGCATATCTCCATGATCTCTGATTTGATCAATGGATGGCCGGGTGGAATTATTCGCAGCCGTAATGGTTACTGCTATGGTACGCCTTCATATTATGTCCTTGCCATGTATGCACAGGCGCGGCCAACATCCTTACTTTCCTGTCAATATGATTCTCCGGATTACGCAGCGGCAGAGGTGGGTAATTTGAAAGCTTTCCCACATATACCTTACTTGGATGTTGCAGCCTGCAAAACCGAGGATGAAAGAATCTGCGTTTTTATTGTCAATAGAAACCTGGATTCCGCCTACACAATTGAACTTCCTGAAGACCTTGTCGCTACATCCATCTCGACACTTACAGCAGAGAATTACCATGCCAAAAACGCGCAGGATCGAGAAACAATTACTCCCCATAACACGGTCGGTTCGTTCAAATGCATTGAGGTACTACCCTGTTCGGTAAACAAAGTCTATATTGCCTGAAAGGAGCTGCTATGAAACACTTTCGAACCATTTTGTCAGCGGTCTTATGCGTCGTATTCTTAATTACAACGTGTTCGGCATCGTTTAGCGCTACAGCCTCACCCGGGAATCCACAGTTAGTCATCGATGCGGGACAAAATGAAGGTGTATTCAGCCCCAACGTGATGGGAAATATGTTCGAATGGGCCAGCGATTACATGAATGGCAGTTGGACAGAAAAGCTCAGCAATCGTAACTTCGAAATTGAAACGCTGGACTTTTATGCATCGCCGCTTTATGACCATTTTTCGTCTCCAATGCTGGACGAGAGCAAATGGTCACTGCATACATACGGTTCTTCAACTGCTGGTTCAGTATCAATTGCTAATTCAAAGCTCATAATAAATGGCGCTGCAGATGCACGTTTTGGAGTTTTGTCTCAGCAGATTAACGAAAAAACGGCTGACGTAACGATCAAGGTTGAATTAAGCGGCTATACCGGCACGAATGCGATGGTCTCATTAAACGCGGAAGCTGGTACTGAGATGACCAGTAACATTGAATTTGGTATAGATGCAGGAAAGCTGAAAGTGTTTGGCGATGGTATCCAAAGCTTTACAGGAAACTCCGTAACTGCCCCTGTTACATTAAAAATCGTTGTCGGTCATGTGACGGAAAATGCTCGCAATATTCGCTTCTATGCGAATAATACATTGGTCCACTCTGTTGACGGTTTTACAAAAATATCTGAAGGGTACAAGGTATTTTTGTATGGCTGGGGCAGCAGTACTTCGGAATGGGACTCCATCTCAGTATATAAAAATGAATTGTATGATTCGTTTGATTCTACTATGGCGACCAACTTTCATGCTTATCTTATGGAAGGCGCACAAGAAGGTACGGTCACATACAATGCTGGAAAGGCAACCATTACCGGGGCTGTGGGCTCCAGGTACGGTTTAATGTCTGCGCCAATTCAGAATTCTTCCACCAACTGGACTGGTATTGAAGCAGAGGTTGCAGAATATTCCGGAACAAATGCATTGATGCAGATCAACGGAAGTGAGGATGGTTCTCTATCAAACTTTATTGAATTCGGCATTGAAAACAATCGTCTGGCTGTTTATACAGCAAGCGGTGCTGGGAACTGGAGTGGGCAGGCTGTGACATTCCCATGCAAATTGCGTGTTGAACTTAGTCCTTACTACGCAAACGGCCGAAATATTCGCTTTTATTACAACAATACAATCGTTTATGCGTTATGGGAAAACGAAGAAATTCCGGCTGATGATTACACTGCATTCCTCTATGGATATGGTTCGTCGAGCAGCGTTTGGAACGATGTATATGTGTACCAAGAACACTTTACAGACATCGCAGGACCCAACTTTGAGGGTGGATCGCTTCCAAACGATTGGGAGATCTCGTCTCTGAACAACGGGGCATACGGCAGCATTGATTCTCATGATGGCGTCTGTACAATCACTGGTGCATCAGGATCACGTTTCGGCGTAGGCTGCATGGCGTTTGAAAACAGCAATAGCAAGCCGTACCGAGTGGTTTCAAAAATTAACAGCTATTCTGGCACAAATGCATTGCTTCATATCACTACTGCAGAGCCACATGGCGCGTTTTCTGATTTTGTGGAATTTGGAATTGAAAACGGAGCATTGAAAGTTTTCACCCCAAATGGTTCTTGGACAGGTTCAGCAGTAGCTACACCGGCACGTCTCTCTGTAGAAATATCCCCCTACAGCGAATCGGGACGGAATATCACATTCATTTGCAACGGAGAACCGGTATATTATCTCGAAGGAACCACAGCGTTGCCGGATGCTGAGTTCAGGCTCTTCCTATACGGCTACGGAAATAGCGTATCCTCTTGGGATTATGCCGATGCCTACCCCGTCCAATCGTGGAGCAAAGCTGGAGCATATGCCTGGGGAAATATAGCGCAGGAGCAGGCTGACGATGCAGTTTCCGGAAAGTACATGACCCATATTTCAATCGATGAACGTGAAAACGGCAGTATGGGCATTGCACACACCGGCATAAGCGTCATGGCTGGACATGATTATCAACTGTCGCTTTGGCTGAAGGGCACTTCCAATATGGGCGCGACCATTGCCTTATATGGCTGTTCTGCCACGAATGGTTCAAGAAATACACTTGCGGGCGCTAATATCGCAAGTATCTCTGGAACCATGACAAAATACACAGTTACACTTACACCAACTGCTTCGGATTCTGATGCCTGCTTATTTATAGGCGGAGCTGGTATTGGTGATTTGTGGATTGATCAGATTTCCCTTATGCCGCTCGATGCATCAGAGGTTTCATGCGGTGGTTGGAGGACCGACTTCGTTGAATCTTTGCGAGCCCTAGATCCAGGGGCATTAAGATGGCCTGGCGGAATTCTGTCTGATTGGTATGACTGGGAAGATGCAATCGGTGCAGAGAAAGATCTGCGCAAGCCGCTCTACTTTGCGCAATGGAATGCAACCTGGATGTCTAATGATGTTGGAATTGACGAGTTCCTTCAACTGTGTGAATATCTGGATATTCATCCGGTAATAAACGTTAATTACGCAACGTCGACTGCAAGCCATGCGGCAGAGTTTGTTGAATATGTAAATGGTGCGGTTTCAACTGCAAAAGGTGCGCTTCGCGCTTCCAACGGGCATTCAGAGCCCTATGCTATTACATGGTGGGAAATCGGAAATGAAACTTGGGGAAGTTGGGTGCCGAATCCCAGCACAGCAGATGTCTTTGCCTCCGGTTATAATGATTTCTACCAGGCGATGACCGCAGTTGATCCAAGCATCATGTGCATCGGAGAAGGCGGCGATGGCAATAGTTATAACCAAAATTGGAATCAAACTGTCCTTAATGCAAATGCAGGAATCATGGATGAAATTTCGATTCATTACTATTCTCCGCAGCATCTTCCTGCCGGTTATAATGATATCGATGTCTATCGTGCAGCGGTTGCAGCGCCTGTATCCGTCGGTGAACGTCTGAAAAGTACGCAGTCGATTATCTCTGAAACAGGCGAAGATATAAAAATTGCAGTTACCGAGTATAATGCAATGTACTTCAATTCTCTTCGTCATCGAACCCGCAGTATGGAAGCTGCAATTCAGGTTGCTGGCCTACTGCATACCTTCCTGGCGTATCCGGGGCTTACCGATCACAATGATTATTCATGCCTGACACAGTTCTGGGACGGAAGTGCAATTCGGCTGGGAAATAACGGCGTTCTTCATACGCCCTCCTATTATGTTTTGCAAATCTTCTCTGCATATCGAGGGCAAATGAAAGTTCGATCCACACTTAGCAGCCCGGTGTTCTCTAATATTGCAATCGGCAACACGCCTGCCATGAGCAATACACCGTATTTGGACACGCTGGTTACACGCAGTTTGGACGGAAACAAACTATACATCTCAATCATTAACCGAAGTGAAGAGTCCAGCTATGCTCTTCCCATTACCATTAATGACGTAACTGTTTCCTCCGAAGCAATCGTCCGACAGATTGCAGCAGAAAACTATTTGGATGCGAATACATGGGATAATCCCAATGCAATTTCGATGAATACAAATACCATCTCTGCCGGAAATACTTTCTCCTACACGGTTCCCAAACTGTCTGTGACGGTCATCGAGCTGGATGTTTCAGAACTTGGACCTATTACCGCTCCGGTTTTGTGCGGAGTTGTGCAGGATAGCGCCGGAAATGCTGTGGCAAACGCACTCGTGACTGCTTCTAATGGGACGCAAACGTATACAAATGACAGCGGCTATTACGAAATGCCCGTATGTGAAGGCGAATACTGGGTTGAGGCAAGCAAATCAGGCTATTCGTCACAGCGAATGAATCACATATACGTGTATGCGGAAGCTGGGACGATGGCACAGCCAATCATCATTAAGTAGACCATATTTAATTTCTTGAGCAATGAGTACTCAGTTCTCTTTCTAATCATTCTGCAATAGCACAGTATTCACAACAAATATGCGGATGTTCTCTACCCTGTCGAACGACCGCATCAACTGGTATGACAGCTATGTTTCCTACGCAGTTGCAAACGGCATTATCGAAAAGGACTATGCAAGCTATACTGCGGCGCAGATGAATGCTGCAATCACCAGAGCAGAGTTCGTCCACATTTTCCACGGCGCGGAAAGCACCTACAAAGCGATCAATCAGGTCGCGGACGATGCAATCCCCGATGTGAATACCGGCGATGCGTTTGCATCCGATATCTACGGGTTCCGACGCGAAGGGCACGTTCCATCCGGCAAGCAGCATCAAGCGCAGCGAGGTTTCAGCCATTCTGGTTCGCATGTTTGACACAGCGTCCCGGCAGAGCATTACCCTCCAGTAATTCCAAGAGCCATTCTGTTTTCGCAGGATGGCTCTTTCTTCGTAATCTGGCGCGGTTTATATCAGAAAAGCCACGCCGCCGACAACCCTTGATAATGTAAAATAAGGGACCTGTTGACAAAGGTGGCGAATACGTCCGTTCTAGGGATGTAGCATGATGGGACGCCAAAGCAGACAAATGGCAATGATTTTCGTAGATATAGAGTCACTGATTTCAGAAACTCACCTGCTGCGGAAGATCGAGCGGATGGTATCCTTTGACTTCATTTATGATCTTCTGGCGCCATATTATCCGGCAACAGGCCGTCCATCTGTCGACCCTGTCAGTATGTTCAAAATGCTCTTGATCGGATACCTGTATGGCATCAAATCAGAGCGGCGGTTGGTGGAGGAAGTTCAGCTCAACATCGCCTACCGATGGTTTTGCGGATTTGAACTGGATGACACGATCCCAAATCACTCCACATTCAGTAAGACCAGAACACGAAAATGGCAGCAAAGCGATCTCTTTCAGAAAGCCTTCTATGAAATAGTCAAGCAATGTATAGACAGCGGGCTGATCGACGGAGAAGCTATGGCTGCGGATGGAAGCTACATTCCGGCCAACGTATCAAGAGAAAGCTGGATCAATGTAGAAATAGAAGTTGAACAGAGTATGCAAAGCTATCTCGATTCTTTGGATGAAGAGCTTTCCGATCAGCCGGGCTTCAAAAAGCCGCCAACAAAAATTGTGAGGAAGCGCCGTACCACCAGTCAAACAGATTCAGACAGCGGTTATATCAATCACGGCAATAAACGCGGCATCGGGTATCTGATGGAAGCAACTGTGGACTGCAAACACGGCATTTTAACAGGCGTAGATGTATATCCTGCCAATGAGAAGGAAAGCCTTCTGGTCTTGCGGCATTTGGAACGGCAAATCAATCTTGGTATCCCAATGAGCCGGCTTGCTCTGGATCGCGGATATGAGACAGGTGCTGTTCACCGAGGGCTGGAACTTCTGGGCATTACCGGATACATCCCCGCGATTCAGTTCTCCAATCCACCTGAGAAATATGGCTTCTCCTACGATCCGCAGCTCGACACATTCATCTGTCCGGAAGGAGTTCCTCTTACATACCACAGGCTAAATTGCAGCAAATCGACGGGCAAATATCTGCGTTGCTACCAAGTCGAGGGCGATGTCTGTATGCACTGCCCAAAACGGCCGAGCTGTTTTGACAAGGCTGGAATTCGGCGCAGAGTGCTGGCCAGCAGTTGCTATCCGGCATTTTTCAGAGGGCATCAGCGCGTGGGAACTCCAGAATACCTGGCCATGATGCGGCTTCGTAAAATCTGGGCCGAGGGTAGCTTCTCCGTCTTGAAACGGGAACACTGTATTTCAAGGATTCGAAAAAGGGGCATTCTTGCAGCTACGGAAGAATGCCTCCTTGCCGCTATGGCCCTAAACCTCAAGAGGATGGTAAATGCCATCTTTCGCTAGGCAATGCCAACGCTGTTTTGCGGAGGTATCGCCCACGCCGGACATATAGCAGCCCTCGATGGCATCCGTCAGAAGAGCCTGCTTGCTGGCATCCTTGTTGTCCGTTGCCGCAGCGAC
>ULQV01003391.1_pt1 | contig 19846 bp, 10 predicted proteins | sample 1954851 | NCBI WGS metagenome assembly ULQV01 (sample SAMEA4835665, study PRJEB28245) | human gut metagenome | biome: gut microbiome; material: fecal sample | place: Denmark | collected 2008 | reverse complement strand
ACTATTTATAAATTTACCCCTCAGGTTTTTACATTGACCCGCATTGTCCTTGGAGTTCCAACGGGCATAGCTCAAAGAAACCTCATCACCCGTATATTCGATATTCAGCTTAAAGTAAGGAACCCACGCTTCTTTTACACTGTCCCATTTGGAAGCTTCTTTGCTGATTACACGACTCTCATTGTCATAGCCATAAGTATAACGCAGGTGACGGAATAAATAACCATCCTCATTACGGAAGATTGTCCGGGCTGTTACCAGTTCGCCGCTCATTTCCTCGTTCTTTACGTAATCCGTAGGATTCATTGCATTCGCAGAGAAGTTTAATACGCTTGCCATTACTACGCTACCATTACCACTGCCTTAAGAATTACATTTGTCTTCATAATCGTTATGTTTTTATTGTTATTATTAGTTTGAGTTATTCAGGCTTTCTTTGCCGAGCGCCTTCGGCTATATATAGTCAATTGCTGTGCCAAACTTATAAACAACTGAAAATCAACGATTATCTAAAACAAAGCTGTGTTCATTTCCGAACAACTGTCCGCGCAAAAGCGAACATTATAAAAAATGCAACTGCCGAAAAATATCTTTCGACAATAACGTATTCAAAAACAGATTTGAAGTTATCTATTCTTTCGAATAGATAACTTCAACTTTAACTCCTGTGGAGCATTTTATGGCAGGAACCTCGACCGTAGTACATCTTTTATCTTTGTCATAAACATACGATACAGCAGTATTACCGTTCACCTTTACGGATACGGGTGCGGCAGTATCAAATATCCGCAACGTATATGAACGTACAGACGCGCCACCCTTATAATTACCCCGACGTGCAGAAATAATATACTTACCTCTATTTCCATCAGCTATTTGTTTCAGAGCTGTTGTAGAGTACATAGTGGCATAATCACTATTATTTCCACTGTCTTCATATAAAGAACTTTCACCATCAGAACCGGCTACAATATTCAGGATTAGATTATCCGGACGTTCGGTAACATTCATTACAGTAGGAGGGTTGTAGGGTATGATAGCCCCTTGTCTGAAAAAATAGGGTATTTGCTCGTGTGTGAAATTCATAACCTTTTTACACGGTCCCTCAATAAGTTCATTGGTAGATACGCTCCACCATTTTCCTTCAGGAAACCAGATTTCCTTGGCACTGATACCATCAACAGCAGCTTCAGTAATAGGAACTACAAGGATATCATCACCGAAAAAATACTCGTTCTCATAGACATAAGCTTCCTCACTATCCGGATATTCATAATACAGAGGACGGCAAACAGATATACCGGTATCATAAGCTTTACGGGCCATAGTGTAGAGATAGGGAAAAAGCGAGTAGCGAAGCCGTACCGCCTCAAGCATCGTCGGAAAATTATCAAACTTCCAAATTCGACGTTCTATGCGTGCATCGTTTGTCGCATGTGTACGGAAAATCGGTGTAAACACTCCGAATTGTATCCAACGAAGTACAAGTTCCGGATCATTTACAATACTCTCATCTGTGAACGCATGTCCGCCAAGATCGTGCCCCCAATAGCCATACCCTACATTCGAAGCTGTAGCCGTAAAATAAGGTTGGAAGCCAAGAGTCTGAAAGTTTATAAGAGCATCGCCCGAAAAACCAATCTGATAACGATGGCTGCCCAAGCCTCCCCAACGGTGGAAAATTACAGGTCTGCGGTCTGTACGTTTTCTCACCATATCGTTAAAGAATATATGATTGCACCAGAATGTTTCACTCAATCCGTAAGTATCATTGCTTGTAAGATGTTGCTGCCAGTCAATCCACCAGAAGTCAACTCCCTCACTTTCGTGATTACGGATGATATTTTTAAAGAATGATTTTGTAAAATCCGTATAGTCAATGCTCCAAGAGATATTATCTTTTTTGTCGTTAAGATACTTACCGTTAAGTTCCGAGTTCATTGCCGCGAAATAGACAGGCGATTCATTCTTGTTTATACCGTCGGCAGGATGAAGATTAAGGGCAATCTTAAAATTATTATCATGGATATCCCGGAGCAAGCCCTTAGGATTCGGAATCAGATTGGTATTCCACGACCATCCTGTCCAACCACCTTTATCTCCGGATTGTCCATTTCCTACGTTCCAGTGCCAATCCATATCCAGAATCATTACATCGGCAGGAATCTTATTATCCTCGATTTCAGACATAATCCGGCGGTAGTCATCTGCCGAATAAGCAGAGTATTTGCTATACCAATATCCGAATACATAATCGGGCGGCAATGGTATCTTACCCGCAATTTTAGTGTAGTCGGAAATAGCTTTCTTATAATCATTACCATAACCCAGATAATAGATGTCAAGAGCATCCGTATCGGAGCGTTCCGCCCACCAGTCAAACTCCATATCCGCATTGGGCCGGAGAGCATAAGAACGCCCACCGTCAGAGCGTATGGCAGCCCATGAATCGTCTATGACAGCCCATCCGGAACGTGATATCAATCCGTTCTCCATTTCGGCACGCTTATTATCTCCATTACTTCCGTCAAGAGTGCGGCAGGTACCTTTAAGATTCAACGAATCTGATTTACCGGGATACCACACAGACTCACATCCATTGTTATCGATAGTTATGGTCAGATTTTCAGGAGACGCAGGAGTTGTCACCGGATTTGTACTTTTGCGATATTTCAACCTTACCTTATCGGTAACTATATACAAATACGTATTGTCTTCCCTCTTCCTGAAACGTGGCACCTTCAGCCTACGATTGGTTACGGTAAACGTAGCTTGGTCCTCAAATATACCTTTAGCACTGTATTCAATACGAATCATTTCCGGTGTAAGAACAGTGAAGCGCGCTTTTCCGCAAATCACCACCGCTTCAGGATTGGCAACCGGATTATTATCGGACGCTGAAGTCTTTGCGGTTGCCAGCATTAGTAGGGCAACTAAACAAATAATTGTTTTCCCCTTTTTAAAATTCAAAAGAAACCCTTGTTGCAAGGGTTTCTTTTGAGAAGAAGATTTCTTAAGTCCATTCATTGGGCATTCAATGTTTCAATTAAAATATTATTTCAGATTCTTCACTCCTTTCATTGCAGCCTTATCCGTAACTTCCATGATACTGATAGCATAACCGCCACCCGGCGCTGCTTTCATTTTCAATACAGATTTGGCCGACACAATTCCTTTCCGAATGGTATAAGCTTGAGGATTAGTTCGATAATGGGCATCCTTACTGTCTTCATAGACAGTGGCAATATACTTCTTATCCTTATCAAGGAAGTCCAACTTCAATGCTGAAATATGACCGTCCTCGTTACTGGTGCAGCCTACAAACCAATTATCCGTTCCCTTAGCCTTACGGGCAACCACAATATAACGTCCCGGTTCGGCTTCAAGATAACGGCTTTCATCCCAATCTACCGCTACATCCTTGATGAACTGAAAAGCATCCATAAAACGTTCGTAATTCTCCGGAAGGTCGGCAGCCATTTGCAAAGGGCTATACATAGTGACATACAATGCCAGTTGACGCGCAAGGGTGGAGTTTACATGAGAATGACTATTGGGATTCAATTTATTCATATCCATTTCGAAAATACCAGGGGTATAATCCATCGGGCCGCCTTGCAGACGAGTAAACGGAAGCACAGTGGTATGAAAAGGTTTGTTACCGGCAAAAGCCTCGTATTCCGTACCTCTGGCAGACTCATTACCAATCAGGTTTGGATACGTGCGGCAAAGTCCCGTAGGACGTACTGCCTCATGGGCATTAACCATGATACGATGCTTCGCAGCTTCAGTCACAGCATACAGATAATGATTATTAAGCCACTGTCCGTAATGATGTTCTCCGCGGGGAATCATATTCCCCACATAACCACTCTTGACCGAGTTATATCCATATTTATTCATCAGCTGATAAGCCGCTTCCATATGCCGTTCGTAGTTACGTACAGAGGATGATGTTTCGTGGTGCATCATCAGTTTCACCCCTTTTGAATGAGCATATTCATTCAGCATTTTAATATCAAAATCGGGATAAGGAGTTTGGAAGTCGAAAACATAATCTTTAGAATTGCCAAACCAATCTTCCCAACCAATATTCCAGCCTTCCACCAATACTTGGTCGAAGCCATGTTCGGCGGCAAAATCAATATACTTCTTTACATTAGCATTGTTAGCCGGATGAACCCCGTTGGGTTTCATCCCGGTATAATCCGTTTCATCGAGTTTCACCGAAGGAATATCCCAAGTATACGCCCATGGCTTTCCACCGGCAATCATTTCCCACCACACACCGATGTACTTCACCGGCTTAATCCAAGAAGTATCTTCATATTTACAAGGCTCATTCAGGTTAAGAATAAGATTCGATGCCAATATCTTCCGTGCGTCGTCACTCACCATCACCGTACGCCAAGGAGTATGGCAAGGACTCTGCATATATGCTTTGTTTCCTACCGCATCCGGAGTCAGCCATGATTCGAATATTAAATTCTTATCATCCAGATTAAGATGCATGCATGAATAATCAACCAACGCAGCCTCGTGCAAATTGATATAAAGTCCTTCGGCCGTTTTCATCTGAAGGGAAGTCTGCACACCGGTAGGCGAGAAAACAGTCTGCGAAGCATTACCGCTGACAGCGCCTTGCAGCAACCCGCGGATTTCGGAAAGTTTAGACTCCGTATAATCATATTCTTGTGTATCATAATCTCCCGGAATCCACCATGCAGTATGGTCACCGCTCATGGCAAACTGCGAATGTTCCTCCCTGACAACGAAATAGACTAAATTCCTCTGCTGAGGGAATTCGTAACGAAAGCCTATCCCATCGTCGTACACGCGGAAACGAAGATTCATAAAACGGCCGGTCGATGTTTGCTTCAGTTCCACCAGCAGTTCGTTATAATAATTACGTATATCCTTATTCTCTCCCCACACCGGTTGCCAAGTTTCATCGAACGAAGATGTAGAGGTATTTACTACTTCAAATCCCTCCTGCAAGCTTTCCTGCCCGTTCAGTTCAAGGCCCAAGGTACTGGGATTGATAACCTGAGATTTCTTGTATTGTAAAGAATAAGAGGGTTTGCCTTTTTCTTGCAGTTCAAAAGAAAGATGGACATTATTGTCCGGAGAAACCTGTTGGTAAACCTTGGTAGCATTCTGCGCTTGCACCGTCAGTGCCATAAACAACGCACAAGTTACCAATACTATCATTTGAAAAGTTTGTTTCATATTCAAAAGTACCTGTTTAAGTAAATAATAAATAAATCTGTATGATTTATCTGAATTCATATCACTAACTGACAGTTTGTATAACCTATGTCTATTCCTTGATTATACCTCCCCGCCCCTTTACTATATGAGCCTTTATTAAAAGGCTTTTAATAGTACAAAAAATATCCTCATTCATAGATTATTCCGTTAATATAGACATGTATTTATGAATGAGGATATAAGCTTTTTATAAAATCCTGAAAACTTTTATTTCACCCTGTTGATTCAGTTGTTGCTGATTATAATTTCTCTGCGGTTAATGTTACATTTTCCAATTCGGAAGTATTCAGAGTGAGTTTATAAGTACCGGTTTGGGCTTCAGTTACTTGCCATTTGTAATCTCTACCATTCTCCTGACGACAATCTACATTCATGTTACTTCCTATTGCAAATGGAGTATTTGCCTCAGGAGCATAATAATCATCATTAGTATTAGTATATTCTATTTTGGAGAGTATTTTAAAGTCACCCTCATGCAAGTTGATTATCAATTCATATTTATCGTTATCTATCTTTGTAAAATAGGGAGCTCTTTTCAAATCATAACCATTGTTTTGATTTTCACCCTCTTCCACTGATAAAACACTTCCAACCAAATAAACAACATCTAACTTTTCCACTTCTACTTTCATAGTTTCCACATTAACAGTGACAGTATATGTACCTTTTTCTTTTATCACCCACTTATTATCACGTTTAATGGATTCATTATCATAATATATCACAGGATATGCATTCATTTCCACATTTAATTCTACTTCTTTATTAGTTGTTCCATTCATATTAGGCATTAATTGTACATCTCCAATAATACTTTGTTGAAGGAGAGCAAATTTTATTTCTTGGTTATCATCTTTTACATTTCCTGTCCAAGTAAAGGTTTTCCCATCTTCGCTTTTCATCATTTCATACGGCCGTCCCCAATCCGTGAAACCACTTGCCAAGTATAATCTATCAAATTTCAATGTTCCAGGAACTATTATATTATCATCACTTATATCACCATCGTCCCAATTCTTAATGCTTACTCCTGTAATACTTACATTTATATTTCCTGAAGGAGTTGTTTCAAATTTAACTTTATAAGTATACTTCTTACCAGCTTCAAATGTAGTACTGTTACTAATCGTCGCATTAAATATTTTTTCATTCAATTGAAATGTCAATTTACGATCTTCTGCACTATTGTTTTCTTCATTGGGTAACACAATAGCTTCTGTAAAACGATAATTACTCAAATTCCAATATTTCATAACTATGTCTTTTTTTTCACTCCCATCAGCAATCAACAACTTATCATTCAAAATATCATACTGAATATCAGTATATTGATTGCCTATTGCAGCATATATACCATCGGTATTGACATCACCTTCTATTTCAAAAAAAAGTTTAGTCAAACGATGTTTAAATCCAAGATTAATAATAGGAGTACTTTTACTTGCACCTTCTGCTTTTGCTGACATTAAATCTATACGTGGCTGCTCATCCTGATTAGCTAAATCCAACGATAATTTATTTTCAACTACATTTCCTTGCGGATAATAAGCCACTACATTCACAACATCATCACTTTCGGGAAAATAAGCCGTATTAGTTTCCCCGTCAGGAGAAAAATTACCATTGTTCTTATCAATTACTACATAACGATAATTACTTACATCACCTACTATGCTATTTTCTGCACTTACCATATACACACCGATAGCGTCCTTCTCATCCCAATGGTCATCTGCCGCACGTGTCATCAGCATATTGATATCACCATTTATTTGCAGTGGTACCCGTCTGCTATCCATTACCTGTTCTTCTATTTCATTGCTGCAACCTGCCATCATCAAAGCAGCCAGCATAACAAAACATGTGTTCTTTTTCATTGCTTAAGTCTTTAAAGTTCTTAATTATTTTAACCAATCTAAATCTCCTTTTTCTTCCACAACCCAATTTATGACATTACCGTTGAACCCACCTCTTCCTTCTATATCCAACGGCGTATTACCGCCTTCGTCAAGTTTAGACAATACTTCAGTAAGGTCGGTAGTTATTGTCTCAGTTGTTTCATCTTCTTTAGTTATCTCCACCGTCATTATCTGCCGCTGGGCTTTTTCTTGAGATACCCCCAATAGACGCACAGTACCTTTGAGCCGCATACTTGCCTCACCTTCTGCTACCGGTGACGCAGTAAAACTGACAGAAGCTTTAGCCACACTCAGCAGTTCACCGGTAGTTAGGTCTATACTCGAAACTACATTATCCAGCATACCTGTCACCGATTTAATACTCTCCACATCGGTATCCATTGTTATATTAACTTGACGTGTACGCTGTTGCATCTTTACAGTCAGCCGCAATGTATCTCCTGTCAAAGCAAGTAGTTCATCCTGTACTAAATCCTCCGAAACAGAAAACAAATCATCGGGATTACCTGTAACGACAGAACTTCCCTCACTCCTTGTAGCTACCGCATTCAGGGTAGCTATATTACCGTTAACACTAACTCCTTGCGGTTCATTATACGCCACCATGCCATAATCACTTGTGGAGAGCAATAAAAAACTATTTACATTACCGGTTACTTCCTGTGTTTCATTGCCTATACGCACCATATATTTCGCCGGTGCTGCCGAAGAACATTCCGACCAATCTGCCGTAAGTTTTACCACAGTCCGCGCTTTCTTCATCGGTGCCGGTAATTCGTCTTCGGCACAACTGCCCATCACGCATAGTCCTGCCAAGAGAAGTAAAGCATTGAATTTACATAATCCTATTCGTTTCATTTTTCAATAAATATTAGTTGGTAAACTTTTCATTTTCCTTAATTCTGCTTTATCTTGCACTTCTATCAAACTGATGGCATAGCCTCCACCCGAAGCCGCCCTAAGTTTCAGTTTGGTTTCGGAAGTAGCAATCCCTTTGCGAATAACATAAGCCTGCGGATTTTTCTTCCAATCGGCATCTTTTGCATCGGCATAAACAGTAGCGATATACTTCTTACCGGGAATCAAAAAATCAAGTTTAAGATTGGATACATGCCCATTCTCATCGGCCGTACAGCCTACAAACCAATTATTTGTACCTTTGGCACGTCGTGCTACAGTGATATAATCACCCGGTTCGGCTTCCAAATACCTGCTTTCATCCCAATCTACCGCCACATCCTTGATAAACTGGAATGCATCTATAAAACGTTCGTAATTCTCAGGCAAATCCGCAGCCATTTGGAGCGGACTATACATAGTACAATACAAAGCCAATTGACGGGCCAGTGTAGTACGTGCCTGCTGCTCCTTTTTATAACCGTTCTCGTAATAACTCAAATCTCCCTGAAAGATACCCGGAGTATAATCCATCGGTCCGCCCATTAAACGGGTAAAAGGTAAAATAGTAGTGTGATCCACCGGATTACCGCCCATTGATTCAAATTCGGTTCCACGGGCAGATTCCTGCGCCAACCAGTTTGGATAAGTACGGCACAACCCTGTAGGACGTACAGCTTCGTGACTGTTTACCATAATATTAAAATCCGCTGCGCGCTTTGCCACATGTATATAATGATTATTCATCCATTGCGAAGCATGATATTCGCAACGCGGAATTATAGGGCCTACATAACCCGTTTTTACTGCATTATAACCATGATTCACCATAAATTTGAAAGCATCATCCAATTGTCGTTCATAATCAGCGGCATTGGCAGACGTTTCATGATGCATCATTACACGCACCCCCTTTTCATGGGCATACCGTTGCAATTCATCTACATCGAAATCCGGATAGGGAGAAGTAAAACTAAACTGGCGATTTTTAGTATAAGCCGTCCAGTCTTCCCAACCTTCGTTCCATCCCTCCACCAATACGGCGGCAAAACCATGTTTGGCAGCAAAGTCAATATATCTTTTTACATTATCGGTATTGGCCGCATGACGCCCATTAGGAGTCAGTTTGCTATAATCGGTCACTCCCGGTTTTGCACGATTATAACTGCTGTATGCCCAATCTTTCCCTGTCCCGATAAACATCTCCCACCATACACCGATATATTTCATCGGCTTAATCCAAGATGTATCTGCATATCCGCAAGGCTCATTCAGATTCAGAATCAGCTTACTGGCAAGGATATTCCTTGCGTCATCACTTACTACCACTGTGCGCCAAGGTGAGAAGCAAGGGGTTTGCAAGAAACCTTTATCACCGTTTTTATCCGGTACTAAGCAGGCAGTCAAACAAAAAGACTTATCATTTACATTCAATTCCATAGCTGCGTAATCCACCAAAGCAGCTTCATGGATATTAATGTACAATCCGTTACTCCCTTTCAGCATCAGAGGCGTCTGTACTATCAAATCACCCGCCGATTTCGCTTCATACGACTTCATGGCCACGGATTGTTTAGACATCTCTTCACGTATCTGAGAAAGAGGAGCTGTGGTGTAAGTAAACTCATTAGTGTCATAATCACCCGGCATACAAAAAGCCGTATAATCATGCGCCAAATTGAACTGAGTCAGTTCCTCATTGATAACGAACTTATTCAAAGTAGGTTGTTCGGGAAACTCATAACGAAATCCCAAACCATCATTAAAGAGACGAAAACGTATATTCAACGTGCGCCCGCTGAAACCTTGTTCCAAGGTAAGCAGCATTTCGTTATAATGGTTACGGATAAGCGATTGCTCACCCCATACCGGTTTCCACGATTCGTCCAATGAATCCGTCTGTACCGATTTCACACTGAAATCGTTCATTAATCCGCGTTCATATTTAATATCCAATCCGAGACGACTCGGTGCAAGCACAGCTTTACCTTTATAAGAAAGTTCGTAATAGGGAATTCCCCTTTCTACTACTGTCTTCAGTAATAAATTACCGTCCGGTGAGAAAAGATTCTGCGCTTTCCCCACTGCTGCCAGAAGTAGAAATAACACTATATTAATTGTATTTTTCATATTTCTCTATCTATTCATAAGTGAGACAATCAGAGTTTGGTCAACCTCACAATCTTGCAGGCATGCGCCTCAAGTTCCACATTCAAGTTATCAGCTTCTCCTTCATCTGCATGTTTCCACAAGTCACGCACTTTCATCTTACCCTCAATACCTAAATCGGAGAATTTCACCGAACGAAACTGCTTGGAATCTTCGCGATTGAACAGGCCTATCACCCAGTCACCGTTTGTCATCTGTCCATACCATATCTGACTGTTCGTACTATTTAAAACATCGGATAAAGGTTTACCGGCAAAACCATCCTTATTCAAAGCCAGTATTTCTTCGTTCTGGCAAAACTTCAAATCTGAATTGGCAAAACTATCTCCCGGCACATCGGCAATCGCTACCGGACCGCCCGCCATGAGTTGCAGAGAAATGACACTTTCCTTTTCCGCATCGGAACCGAATGTATTCAAGCGGATAAAGTCACCGTCCATAATCATTTTACCACGTCCGGAGTATTTAGACCAGTGCGTAAAGCCATCGAACATATTGCCACAACTGGGCCAATCTTCAAATACTTTGCCGCGATCGGAATTAGACACATGATGCCAGCCACCGCTCCACGTATCACCAACGATACGCGCCATATTACCATACTCGCGCTCCAGAGCCGCGTCCTCATGCATATTGGGCATTACCAACGAAGTAAATACACCGTATTTCTTTGCAGCCTTACAAATATATTGCAGAGCAAGCTTATAATTCTCTCGTCCGTACCCTTTACCTTTTATGGCATTCATACCGCGGTCGTACCCGTTTTCATAATAACAAAGAAAGTCCATACGGATAAAGTCCACACCAAGATTCTTATAATATTTAAAGAAGCCGTCGATGTACTCCTCAGCGCCTTTATGACTTGCTACTACCCACCAGAAGCCATCGTCGGCGTCAGGATAAAGTACATTATCTTCACCTTGCTTATAACGCAAATCCTTGAAGGTAATATTATCAGTACCCTCTATAATGGTTTCTTCCGGACCATGTATCCACAAAGGATTGTCATAGACACCCAATTTCAGTCCCTTAGCCTTGCACATTTCCGAAAGTTTCTTCAGTTTTACCGATCCGTATTTCGTCATATATCCCATAGGATCGGGCTCGGAAGTACCATCCATCGCCATAAAACCATCTGTACAAATCATATTGTAACCATAAGGAAGCAGATTTTCCGCCACATAGTCGATTATATTCTGCCAGGAACCTTCAGACATATCAATAGCCTGTCCTTGCCCACCGGCATTGACCAATTCTTCATTTCTGCGCTCCAATTTCCAACAGTATTCATAGACACTCCAATAGAGAGGGGCATTATAAGTATGTATTCCTTCCGTATCAGCGTCATCACCGGGAGTTATCACGGGATCATCGGGAATCATATCCGGTGTCCAGCCTGTACCCTTATCCTCGCATCCTCCGAAAAAGAATGTCAATGCCATCAAAAACAGTTTCAAATTCTTTATCATATCATTATTTTTACCTGAATTTCTCAAACAAGACAATACTTGTTTTATTATACTTTCATTATCACTCAGATTTTGTCAGCCGTACAATCTTGCAAGAACGCCCGGGAATCTTATAACTCAAAGAAGCTTCAGCTTCCCCCTCATCCTGATGTTTCCACAAATCACGCACTTTTACCTTGCCCTCAATGCCTATTTCAGAAAAATCGAGTGTACGGTCATATTCATTATCTTCTTTATTGAAAAAACCTACGATATAGTCTCCGTCGGACATCTGTCCGTACCATATTTGATTTTTTGCATTCCACAAATCATCCGACAAAGGTTTTCCTACAAATCCGTCTTTGTTCAAAGCCAGCAATTCTTCATTCTGATAAAACTTTAAATCACCGCTGACAATCGTATTATACTGATCGGCTACGGCAATCGGACCACCCGCCATCAGTTGCAAAGAAATCACGCTCTGTTTTTCACCTTCCGTATCAAATGTATTCAAACGGGTAAAATCAGCATCCAGCACTACCTTTCCCCTTCCCGCAATGTGCGACCAACTGATAAGGCCGGTAAACATATTAGAGGTAGACGGCCATCCATCGGGATTGAACCATGTAGGGCCATTGCTTGCAAAGTGTTGCCATCCGCCTTTCATTGTATCGGCATCTACCCGAATCATATTACCATATTTCTTCTCCAACTCCGCATCATTTTTCAGATTGGGCATCACAAGCGAAGTGAATACCTGATACTTTGTGGCGGCCTCGGAAATATACTTCAGCGCGAGTTCGTATTCTTCACGTCCATATCCTCTACCGGGCATTCCGCCAGCGCCATCTGCCGTTTCAAACAGACAGAGAAAGTCCATACGGATAAACTCTACTCCTATTTTCTTATAATATTTAAAGAAGCCATCAATAAACTCCTTAGCACCTTTATGGCTGGGAACTATCCAAGTAAAGACATCCCCTTTATCCGGATAAAGAACATCATCTTTGGCGGAATTGTACACTAAACTCCCCACTGTAATACCTTCCGTACCTTTTACTACCGTTTCATACGAGCAGTGTACCCATAACGGATTATCATAAACACCCAGTTTCAAACCTTTGGCCTTACATTTAGCTACTAAATCCGTCAGTTTTATACCGGCATAATGGGTCATATACCCACCCGGATCAATACCGGGATCGTTTGTCATTGACATAAAGCCGTCCGTACAAATCATACCGTAACCATAAGGCAGAAGATTCTCCGATACCCAATCAATATTCGCATCCCAAGTCACTTCAGGCATATTCGTATTACTACCGGCCTGTTCGGCTACCCAGGCATACTCATATACACTCCAATATAAAGGAGCGTTCAAACTGATAGGTGCATACACCTGTTCATCGTCATCATCATCAGACGGCAAATTCTCGTCAGGAATCATATCAGGCGTCCATCCGGTTCCTTCATCTTGGCATCCCCCAAAAAGGGATGCCACAATCAATAAAAATTGTATAATAAATATTTTTATCATAATTACCTGGTATTACGGTAGTTTTTCAAATTTAACTGTCATATCTATCACATTCAGAGATATCTTATATTTCCCGGCTTCATCCACTCTCCACTTATAGTCGTTCTCATCTGTATTATCAGGATAATTCTTACGTACCATTTTCAGCGCATTGGTAACTAAAGTACCATTTACCTCAGGCATCAAATAATCACACTCAAAACCTTCAGTATTACTCAGGGGAAATTTTATTTCTCCTAAGTCGAGATGTCCTTCCCATACAAACGTACCTTCCTTTTCATCCGGATTATACAGGAAAGCTATTTTAAATGGTGTATTCCATTTGGTTACAGTAGCGTCACCCGTCATCCAAACAGCTTTAATAGGAAGATTATCAGGTATTTCTATTTTCGGTTTCTTTTCAAATGTTATTTCCATCAGATAAGTATCCAAAATTATTTTATAACTGCCTGCCTGAGATTCCGTAATTTTCCATTGATAATCATGAGTTTCTACTTTTTCTTTCTCTACATACTCCATAGTATTATCACCGCCAGGCTCTGTATCATGCGTCTTCGGCATCAGATAAGGTATATTCCAATCCTCACGTAATTCCAACGGAAACTTTAAATGTCCTCCATATAAATCCCCTTCATAAACAAACTGTATATTATTAATTTTCGTCAATCCAACCGCATTCATAATAGTCCAACCTGCCGGAGTAGCATCACCTATCGCCCAAACTTTTTCATATTTATTTTCCGGATATTCACTTGCAATAGTTAATTTCTCCACATCGACAGTAATGAAATAATACCCTTCCGTATCTATGTGGAACAATGTTTCCGTACCATCATCCGTTTCATTATAAACCAATGTATTGTTATCGGCGCCTCTTGTATAAGAAGGTGTCAGACTTGTCCGGCTCTTTATGAACTTAAAGTCACCTTGCTTCAAATGTCCGCCCCATTCATATTTTTGTTCGGAAAGCACCTCATTCATTTTAAGCGATTTAGTTGCATCCATCCCTTCAACGGCGCTACCTACAATGAAAAGATCTCTCGCCGCAATATAATAACCTGTCACCGAAAACTGCACCTTGGATATTTCCGGTTTCATATATACACTGCCTCCTGAAACTTCAGCTATGATTTCTGCCTCTAACATGGCAGTTTCTCCCGTTGTTACCTTCCACCCGCTCAATAAAGCGTTCATCTCCTTGTGCGTATAACTGATACTTTGTACACCTTCCGGAATTTCTACTTTTGCGATGGAAGTCTCAAAGTTATTATCGGCCATATCCATCTTAAAATAATATGTGAGTTTCGTTCCTTCTCCGCGATTGGCAGCACTTCCCCATGTAAAGGATATTGCTTCTTCATTACCCAAATCCTGATTCAATACCACATCACTCGAAGAAACTTTCAGTCCCATCGTGTCTTGTGGGAAATCCAAAGTTATCCGCTCCGTTTCATCTTGACAGCCCATAATTACAAAGGGTAATGTCATTAGAATATTTTTTATCGCATTCTTCATAATAATCAATTGCATTTTTAACCGTTAATTCCAATAAGGGCTTTGAACAAGTTTATCATTCTTATCTATTTCCGACTGATGGATAGGGAACCAATAATAGGCTTTCTTGTATACCCGTTTCAGATAAGGCGTACGTACATAGAAAGAAGAATTATCTTTTCCGCTGAAATTCATTCCGTAGAAATCACCGTTCAATACATTTTCCGCTTCTTTCCAACGGCGAAGATCATCATAACGGATTCCTTCACAGCTCAATTCCACACGACGTTCGGCACGAATCAACTTGCGCATTTCCGCCTGGTCGTTCAAATCAACATGAATAAAATTATCATCCGTAGCACCTGTGGTATACTGACGAATGCCCGCACGTTCACGAATTTTATTCAGATAGACCAAAATGTCTCCATTACCCGGATCGGATTCGTTCAATGCTTCCGCATAATTCAGATAAGCCTCGCCCAAGCGATAGACAATACCCGGACGATACTTATAAGTACCCTGTTTTACATTTAAGTCCGGAGAGATTTTTTTACGTATCAAATAACCATTTTGCGGAGCATCATGGGTATGCGGATTGTCGGCACTTCCATTGAAAAAATTAAATACACGCTTCTCCTGTGTGAAATAAGAGTTATTATAGCTCACCGTAACATAAAAACGAGGCTCACGATGACAATACATATTATAAGTATTTTTCTTGCTTATCGCTCCTCCGTTCACTTCCGTATCCCACACTGTATTATCACGAGTTTCATCAGAAACAGAATAACCTGTTTCCACATATTCGGAATTATCATCATTGATAGGCAGACCGTTTTCCATAAAGAATGCATCCACCAACGACTGCGTAACGCCTAAGCCGCCGCTACCGCCACTGGCAGCCGGAGTAGCATGTTTTTCATATTCCCCATATTCCGAACCACCGGGACGTGCAAACAGAATTTCAGTATTCCCTTCATCATATCTTGTCAGGAAAAGATTTTGATAAGACATAAACGGGTCTATTGTACCATCATCATTCTTCTCCGTATACAATTTATGTCCGGCAGCTTCAGCGGCATCAATCAGTTCTTTACAAGCCTGCGCCGCATACGCCCATTTAGTCTTGTCGGCAGTAGTACTGAAAAGATTCTCGCCGTCCTTATTCTTATGATTTGCATAATCAGGATTTCCATTTACCAACGGACTGGCGGCAAAAAGTAACATACGGGCACGTACTGCAAGACACATGATAGAAGTAGCACGGCCGTATTTACGTGCTTCGGTATATTTGGCAGGAAGAATTTCGGCCACTTCCTTCAACTCTTTATCCACCCAATCCACCACTTCATAATAGGGGCGTTGTCCTTCCATTAAATCCGCCAAATTAAAGTCTGTCGGCGCTATATAGTTCGGTTTGAAAGGAACCGGACCATACGTATTTGACAGCAGATAATAATAATAAGCGATCATAAACCGCATCTCCGCTTTCATATACGTCACTTCAGTAGCACTGATTCCCTGATCGGGCAGCGGATGTACGTTTTCTATAAAAATATTAGCCTCGCGTATCAGCTGGGGCAACCGTGACCAATAGTTACCGTCCCAATCCGTAGAAGGTGTCCATTCGCCCAATAGCATCGGAATTACTTTCCAATCCCATTGCCGCCACCGTTCAGAGGCCGTCATATCATCACTGAGAATATCCCATCCTAATTTCCGCGCGTATCCCCAATAAGGATCCGGAACATGAGAATATACATTGGCAAGCCAACCCTCTGTACGGGTTTTATCTTCGAATACCATAGGGAGTGTCAGTTCCGTATCTGATTCTTTATCCAGATAATCGACGCATGAAGTCAAGAGTTGCATACCCAAAACTCCGGTTATAATATATTTAAATAGTTTCATAATATGATTGTATAGTTGGTTATCATTAAAAATTCAAGTCAAATCCCACCATCAAAGAGCGCATGGACGGATATTTCAAACCGTCGACGGTATCCAGTTCAGGATCCCAAAGTTTGAATTTGGAAAGATAGAACAGATTGTTACCGCTCACAAAGAAGCGGATGCTCTTGGCATGAATTTTACGCGTAACAGACTGAGGAATACTGTAACCCAATTCTATTGATTTCAGTCGCAAGAAACTCATATCTTTCTTCCACCAGGTAGAAGCACGGTTATTATTGGTATTCGTACTCTCTGATAGACGAGGCCAGAACACATCCTGCGAAGGATTCTTTTCTGTCCAGCAATCGGTATAATTATCGTATACATTACCCAATACGCCTTGTCCGCTCCCCGGAATAAAATAATCGGAACCACCGATAACGCGATACGCATCTGCAGAGCCCTGGAAGAAGAAGCTGAAATCCCATTGCTTGTAATTCAGGTTACCACCGAAACCGTATACCATACGCGGATCTTTTGTTCCGCCTATATATCCTTCATCCGCTTCCGTAATGACCCCATCATCATTCATATCGACATATTTGATATCTCCCGGACGTACCTCCGTTCCTAATTCAGGTTTCGGTATACCGGGTTTCAGTTCCCCGTTTATAAAATCATCTTCCGTAAAAAGACGTTCTGCCTGCAATCCCCACAGGGTATTAATGGAGCGTCCCGTAATGGAACGGTAAGTTCCTTTGACCGATTCCGGCTCGTCTTTCTCCAATATCTCATTTTTAGCATAAGTGACAGTACCTCTCAGGCTCATTGCCCAATCATCATTGAACCGTTTGTTGTAAGTTACCGAAAGATCATATCCCTGATTATTCACTTTACCATAGTTGGCATACGGATTAGACACGAAACCTGCTTGGGTAGGGATGGTAGAACGTTGCATAAAAATACTGGTACGTTTTTCTTTAAAGAAATCCAGTTGTACATCCAACTCGTTCCACAACCCCAATTCAAGACCGATATTCATTTTAAGAGCTTTTTCCCAAGTCAGATCGGAAACCCCTACTTCACCTTCCTGAATACCTGTGTAATAGTTGCTATCGGTATATCCGAAATGATAACCGCTGGAATTACTGTTAATGGTAGTGATATATGCAAAACGACGACCGCCGATATTATCATTACCTACCGAACCGACAGAAGCTCTCAACTTCAATTTTGTAATGTCTTCCTGCAAATTCCTCATGAAGCTTTCTTCTGAAATCAACCAACCGATGGCTACGGAAGGGAAGAAACCGAAGCGCTTGCCTTTTGCAAAGTTCTCCGAACCGTTGTAACCGAAATTAAATTCACTGATATAACGGCGGTCGAAAGTATAAGAAAGACGACCGGCGATACCTTGTGTACGATTAGGTTGTACATCACCCCAGTCATAGCTACGCTGGTTGTATAAGAAAAGCGCATCGAGCGCATGTTTGTCAAAAGTACGGTTATATGTAACGGCAGCTTCCAGATAAGTACTTTGGTTTCCGTAATTGGCGTTACTTGAATGGTCTAAAAACTCACTACCATAACTCAAAATACTGTGCACCAATTCTCCTTCATCATTACGCGACTTGGCCACACTGTAATAATCAGGTTCCTTACCGCGAGTAACAAAATTCTCATTATATGTATCGAATGCAAACGTCACTTTCATTTTCAGCCCCGGAGTAATCATCTTTAAATTCTGTTCCAAAGAAAAAAGAGATTCCAGCTTACTTTTTCCACCGCGGTAATAACCGTTCTGCGTATTCATAGCCCACGGGTTTTTACGGGTATTGCTGACACGAGGAATGGTACCGTCCGAATAAACGGCAGGATGTACAAACGGCGGAGTCTCAAAAGCAGCTTGAAACAGTTCATCCGTACTACTTCTCGATTTACGAAGATTCTGTAAATAGCCTCCCACATTGAAACGTAAAAGCGTCGTTTTCGTCAAATCCAAATCCACATTGGCACGAATATTATAACGGTTCAGTTTGCTTTGCGTATCGTAAGGCAGTGTTTTATCAGACCCCATAATTCCGTTTTCATGGTAAAGAGAAGCTGTCAATGAATAGCGAAGTATTTCCGTACCGCCGGATACCGTCAGATTTGCACGCGTAGAATTAGCGTAATCCTTGGTTATCGCATCTATCCAGTCTACATCAGGATATAAATCTTTATCATATCCATAATAAGTCTTCAAAATCTGGTCTTTCGTAAACAGCCTTTTGTTCGGGTCGGACTGAAGCGTATTCAGCAAACTCATATATTCGGCAGCTCCTATGAACTGAGGAAGCTTTGTAGGAGCCTGAATAGATTGCTCCACACGTAAATTTACGGAAGGAGCAGATACCGAACCGCGTTTGGTATTAATCAAAATAACACCGTTGGCACCTCGCACACCATACATGGCGCTGGCCGACGCATCTTTCAATACCGAGAACGATTCTATTTCCGCCGGATCGATATCATTCAAACTACGCTCTACGCCATCTACCAAAACCAACGGAGACGTATTTCCGCTGAATGAAGATATACCACGAATCCAAAAATTTGAGTTATCATACCCGGGCTCTCCCGAAGGCTGTACGGCAATGACACCTGCCAGTTGTCCCGCCAGATTATTACTCATGGAACGGGATGAACCTACCTGTAATTTCGCAGGCTCCAAAGTTTGTACGGAACCGATAACCGAGAGTTTCTTCTGATTACCGTATCCCACAACTACCACTTCATCCAATGCTTCTACATCTTCCAATAAAGTAATATTAAAATTGATATTATTACCAACCGGAATTTCCTGAGTTTTAAATCCTACATAGGTGATGACAAGAATACTGCTTTTATCAGGTACTTCAATATAAAAATGACCGTCAATATCGGTAATAGTCCCCCCTGAAGAACCTTTTACCATAATATTTACACCCGGTAAAGTGTTTTTTTCTTTGTCGATGACAGTACCACTGACACGGATACCTTTTTGCTGCTCGATAGTCTCACTTTCGGAATATGGAGTCTCCGCATATAACGGAAATACATATACCCCGCAAAATAAAGAACCTACAAGCAGTGTTTTCTTTAAATTCATAGTAATTACATTTATTGGTTATTAAATGATATTATAATCAGTCCTTGTTATAATTCAAAGGCTGATGCAAAAATCATAAATTAATCTA
>ULQV01002063.1_pt1 | contig 19910 bp, 12 predicted proteins | sample 1954851 | NCBI WGS metagenome assembly ULQV01 (sample SAMEA4835665, study PRJEB28245) | human gut metagenome | biome: gut microbiome; material: fecal sample | place: Denmark | collected 2008 | reverse complement strand
GAGCTCGCGCCGCCTGCCGTGGTCTTCTTTGTCACGGCCTTTAACGCGGCCACGACCTCCGCCGGCATCACCTTCTTCAGCGCCGGGAACGCATTGGACGTCCGCACCAGGCAGTTCTTCCAGCCGCAGCTGTTATCCTCTGCGCCGTTCATCTTATACTGCGTCGCGTAGGTCGTGTGCATCTGGAATGTCAGCGGAGCCTTGCCCGAGCCGTCGGCATAATCGTCGTGGTTCTTGCCGATGATGTCGATCGCGTAGGTCTTGTTGTTGATCGTCATGTTGCAGCTGTCGCCGACGTTCCATGTGTTGGGAACTTGTTTCTCTTGACAGGCCTTAATAATTGCAGCCCAGCTGTTATTTCCGAACACGGGGTCGATCATGGCCAAATCGACATTAGCTGTCCCAACCACAACATCTGCCGTCTTTGTTGTGCTTGCTGTCGCTGCTGTTACCGTCCATGTTCCAACCTCATCGACTATCAACGTGCAGTTTCCACTCGCATCTGCCGTCCCGGAAGCCGTCTTGCTCCCCTTCGTGGCCGTGACGGTCGCACCCGCGCTGGTCGTGACGACGATCTGCAAGTCGGGCGCGCCCTCGATGGCCTGCACCGCGCTCACGAACCCGTCCGGGAACGCAAGCTGTGCGGACGTGCCGCCCTTCGTGCGGATGGCGTCCGCAACCGCCGTCAGGTCGGCGTTCAGCTGCGCGGAATCTACTGCTTTATCCAATGCCATCAGTAGTTTCCTCCTGTCCATTCTGGCAGCGCGGCAAGCACGTCCTGCACCAGCGCGGCCTTATCCGCCGCCGTAAAGTAATCCGTCCCCTTGACGGGCGTTGCGCCCGCAGGCCCCTGCGCGCCGGGATCGCCCTTGTCGCCCTTGTCGCCCTTCTCTCCGCGCGATGGCTTCCCGGTGTCGGTATCTCCCAGATACCAGTTGCCGTTCGTGCCGATCGTCGGCGTGACGCCGTCTGCGCCCTTTGTGCCGGTCTCTCCTGGGTTGCCCTTTTCGCCCGGATTGCCCTGCGGGCCTTTGATGTTGACGCTGTCCGGGTTCGTTTTCCCGCCGTCGTTCGTCCAGCTGAGCGTCCCGTCCGCAGCGACCGACGGCGTGAATGTCGTTCCGGCCGCGCCGGTCCCGCCCGTCTCGCCTTGCTCTCCCTGCGGTCCCTTGTCGCCCTTATCGCCTTTCTCGCCGCGCGACGGCTTCCCGGTGTCGTTCTCGCCCAGATACCAGTTGCCATTTGTGCCGATCGTCGGCGTCACGCCATTTGCGCCTGGCGCGCCGTTGTCTCCGGCCGGACCCGTTGGCCCCTGAGGCCCCGTCTCACCCTGCGGACCCGTAGGTCCTTGCGGTCCAGTCTCGCCCGGTTCGCCCTTCGGCCCCTGTTCGCCCGGATCTCCCTTGTCGCCCTTTGCGCCCTGCAGCGGTCCGTTGTTGACCCACGCATTCGTCACGCCGTCGTAGATGTAAATGTCATAAGGTGCAGCCGCGCCCACGCCGTAGGCGTCTCCTACCTCCGGATTCTTGACCGACGCCTGCAGCGCGGAGACCGAGCCGTAATATCCCTTGACCACAAATCCGGAGCCAGTGTCTCCCTTCTGCCCCTGCGGACCTGCCGGGCCAGTCTGGCCGGTCTCACCCTGCGGGCCGGTCTGGCCCGGGTCTCCCTTCGGGCCGGTCGCGCCGGTCGCGCCTGTTTCGCCCTTTTCGCCGGGGTCACCCTTGGGGCCGGTCTCGCCCTGCGGTCCCCGCTCGCCGGTCTCGCCCTTCGGGCCGGTTGCGCCGGTTTCCCCCTTGTCTCCTTTGTCGCCCTTCTCACCCTTGACGGTCTCGACGTTGAAGTCAAATGTCTTCCCGTCCGAAAGTGCGATCGTGTACGTCGCCGTCGTCCCGCTCTGCGATTTCTTCGTGATCGACGTGATGCTCGCGCCTGCCGCGCCGGTCTCGCCCTGTGCGCCGGCAGGTCCGGTCTGCCCCTGCGGCCCCGCCGGTCCCGTCTCGCCCTTCGGCCCCTGCGGGCCCATGACCGAGCCAAGATCGATCGTGCTGCCGTCTGTCAGCGTGAAAATCAGCTTCCCCGCGTCCGTAACCTCCACGGCCTTTACCCCGCGGGAGATCAGCCCTCCGATCGTCACCATGATCTGATTCGGAATCTCTACCCTCATACCTGCTCCTTACTCCACGAATGCCCGGTTCCCGCTTGCCAGCGTCGTCTTGTCCCCGTGCGTGTACCGGATATCGTAGGTGTACTTTCCCTTCGTGAATTTTGCCGTGACCGTCGCGTCGAAGTTCAGCGTGACCTGGTCATTCTCCACCTTCGCAAAGCTGAACGTGTGGACGGTCTGCCGCGTATCGTCCAGAAACACGACCGCCATGCTGTCCGTCGTCCCGATCGTGACGGCCTCGCCGTCCTGGTCCTTCAGGTCGAACCGCAGCACGATCGAGAACGTGTCCCCTTCGTACCACCGCAGCACCCCTTTGTCGATCCTCGGGCTCGGATAAGCCCCCGGAATTGGCGTCGCCATACCGCATCCCTCCTTTTCATCCAGTGTAGCAGACCCAGCCGCCGGATTCACCCCACGCACGCAGCACTTTCCGCTTGCCATTCCCTCCCGCCGGTGCTATACTGGTCCCATCAAATACAAGGAGGCTTCCCCATGCTCGACGAAAAAGATATTGAGAAAATCCAATCCATGATCGACCAGGCCAAAGACGACATGCTCAAGCAGTCCGCAGCCAACACCCGCGTCATCATCGAGAGCAGCGTCATGAAGAAGCTGGACCTCCTGATTGAAGGGCAGCAGGCGCTCCTTGATACGCTCGCGCCGAAGAGCCGCGTCGAAGAGCTCGAAGAAGAGGTCTCCTTCCTGAAATCTATCGTCCGTCTGCACAGCCAGCGCCTCGCGGAGCTGGAAAAAGCGCAGTAATTCCAAAAACCGAAGGCCGGGGCATTCGCCCCGGCCTTCTTGCGTTACTTGCTGTCTTTCAGCCACTTGTCAATATCCTTGGACTTATCCACCCGGTTGAACCCCAGTGCCACATAGGCCGCCAGCAGCTTCTCCTTGAGCTTCTTCCGCTCCTCAGACGAGGCCGCAATGTACTTCGGCTTGTATTCCGTCGTGATCGCGTTGCCGATATCGCCCTTCTCGGTTCCGTGGTCAAAGTATTCCTTTGCCGCCGCTTTCAGATCCCCGCCATCTTCGATAGTTTGCAGGATCTTGCCGTACTTCGTATAGTCCTTCCCGCCGGTCCACTCCTTGTAGAGCCAGTACGCCTTGTTCTCATCCTCGGCGTAGTCGTTCGCAAGGATCTTCTGGATTGCCTTCTCCTGCGTCACGGTCCCGGCGGCGACGGCATCCTTGAGATCCTGCTTCTGCCTCGCGTCCTGCGCGTCCTGGATCTTCTCGTTCATGTAGTCGATCCGCTCCTGCGTGCTCATCGGTTCCATCTCCGCCTTCTGCGCATCCCCGGCAAGGACCTGGTAATAATACTCTGCCTTCGCCTCGTCGCTGATATCATAAGCCTTCAGCAGCATCATCTTGTCATAGTTCTTCTCCAGCTTCCGCGCCGCCTGGATGAACGCATAGGTCTCCCGCTGGTCCTCGCCTCCCTCGGTCATGCCCTGATAAGCGGCAGTCTCCTTCGCGGACAGCGACTTGAACCCGCTCTCCACCCAGCTCTGCGCCTCTTCCGTCGCCGTCTTGCCGAACAGCAGCGCCTGCGCCCAGCTCTTCGCCCGGTCAGCTGCGTTGTCGTTATACAAAGGATACTGCAGAATGTCGCGGCCCTCGTTGTCTACCGTGTAGCTGCCGCCGCGAGCCGCCGCCGTCGCGCCCTGATATGCCTTGCGGATCTGCCCGCCGCCGAACGGCGTCGCCAGATACAGGCCCGGTTTGATAAGCTCGTCTGTGATCGTCTTTGCCTTCTTTGCTGGGGCCATGTCCTCGTTGCTTGACCAGATTGCTTTTCTGATTTTCGCGAAGCTTGGGATCGCGGAATCGATAGCGATTCGTCCGCTATCAATGTCAACACCCCATTTCTCATCCAGCCCCAGCACGTTGACCACCTGCATTCCCGGCAGCTCTGACAAAATCGCTCCTTCAAGGTTTGTAATCGCCTGTTCCGTGCCCGGCTTCTCCTTCGTGAAGTCCCATTTCCCGGATACCGCCGCCTGCACCGTGTTCGGCAGCTGATACCCCGTGAAATCTCCGACCGTATCATTGATGATATCCAGCGGATCCAGCGCCGCGCGCCTGCCCACAATGCTCTCGTAGAACTCATTGTAGATCCACGCGCCGATGAGGAATTTGAACATCGCCTTCGCCAGCGCCGCCACGCCCTTCTTCCGCTCCTCCTGCGCCATATCCTTGAAGATCCAGCTGAGCTCATTGTTGACCTCCAGCTGAAACTGCGTGAACATCTTCACCAGCGGGTTCCGCGCAGAGTACAGTGTCGGCATCGAGCCCTTGCTCCTGTCTGCCATGATGCCGGACGCAAACTGATCCGCCTCCTGCATCGCGCTCGTCTCGCTCATGCCCCGCCGCAGATTCTGGTAATACCGCGCACGGACCACGCTTCCGGTCGTAAACGTGTCGATGGCTTCCATCAGCCAGCCTGCACTGGCGGAGACTTTATCCATCGTGCTCATGGCCAGCCGCCCGTAGCCGCTGCGGTTGTTGATGAACGCCGACGCAGCGTCCAGCCCGTCCGCCGTCTTGTAGTTTTTCAGCGTATCCCACATGCCGCGCAGCACATCCGTTGTCGATACCTGGCTCCACGCCTGCGTGATCGGAATGAAGTTTGTGAGCGCCGAGCCCACGTTGGCCGCGACCATGTTCGCGCCCACGCGGGAATAGAACTTTTTCAGGACGTTGTACACTTTTCGGTTGAAAAACCTCTCCATGCCCCGGTCGAGCCGCGACTTCTTTCCCGCCAGCAGGTTTGTGTATTCGTCCAGCTCATCCACAAAGTTCGAAAGCCCATACCGTCCCTCCTTCGTCAGGTTCGTCACCTGCTCGTTGGCCTCGTCCGGGTTGAGGAACGGGTTCATCATGATCGCGTCGATCCGCTGTTTCAGGCCCTCGTCCGATGCCCGATATCGGATCTGCGTCGCCAGCGCCCGCAGCCGCTGAATGTCCGCCGTGTGGAAGATCACGTCCGTCGCGACCTCGATATACCGGTCAAAGCCCTGCAGCGCGTCATACACCGTCGCGTAGCCAAGTCGGTTCTGGATGTTCGCCATGTACCGGATGCCGGGTTTGAAGTTTGCCGTGAGGCCGTTGATCGTCGCAGGCAGCGGCGACACATCGCCCTCGATCCCGGCCGCCCTTGCGAACTTCTGCAGAATGCTGCCGCCTTCCTCGTTCTCCTGGAAGTGTGGGAAATATCCCTGCAGATAATTGACCGGCTCATAGCCATTCTCAATGCGCACCCGGTTCATATCCTGGAACAGCTTGTCGTAGACCTCATGGAAAACCTTCACGGCTGCCCGCACCTTGCCGAGATCCAGATTCGGGTTTTGCTTCTCGAATTCCTGAATGGCCGCGTTCCACTCGTCAAACGTCATCCCCCCGCGCCTTTCGACACGCGGGTGCTGTTTGAGATAGTCCCGGTTGAATTCCGCCTCGCCCAGCCACTGCACCGCATAGCTCTCGGATACCAGATTCCCCTTCCGTACCTGCCGGTCGAGTCCCAGCTCCCGGATCCTGTCCTGCTGCTCGACCAGATAATTCTTGCGCTTGCTCTCGTTTTCGTGTACGGGCCAGAAATACTTGTTGATAAACGCATTGGCCTTTTCGTCAGAGACCTTGCCCTTCCGCGCGATATCCCGGATGTTCCGCTCCATCGTCTCGCGCTGGTACTGGATCCCCATAGCCTTGTCGGCCCACTTGACGGCCTCGGCTTCCGTCAGCGCCTGCTCGGCAAAGTCCCGCAGTCCTTGCTTGCGCTGCGCGTTCCATGCCTTGAGCTTCAGCGCCAGCATATCATAGTCAGCCTTTGCCTCGTAGACCTTCAGGATCTGCTGCCCGTTTTCCAGCCCTGCCACATAATCCGGGCTTGTCTCCCCGCGCAGCAGCCGGTTCACGATCTTCTGGTCGGCTTCCGTCAGCAGCGTCTTGCTCTGCGCTTTCTCGACCACTCGCCTTGCATCCTTCAGCTGCGCCCACATCTGCTTCGTTTCTTCCGCTGTCTGCGGAATAGCAAGCTTTTCTTTGGCCTTGTTCTGCGCGTCCAGATACCGCTGCGCCACGCGCAGCCCGCTCGTCAGCCGGTCAATGGATTCCGTGAAATTTGCCTGCTGCCACTTCTTGAAGCTCGCCGCCTGCTGCCCGTAGTATTCATCCAGCGTCTTCTGCACCTTCTGAATGCCGCGCGCCACATCGTAGATCTGCATCAGCTGGTCGCTCGGCGCGGTAATGTCTGCCGGGAACAGCTCCGGCGCCATCTCCTGCAGCTGCTGATACGCCACGTCCACCGGCAAGCCGTCCTTGCTGATCGTCAGCGTTCCCATTGCCGCCTTCCGGAACAGATTGTAGTCCGCGATATCCTGCCGGTCTGTCTCGGAGATTGAGATCTTCTGATCCTGGATGAACTTCTTGAGGTCGCCGTATTGCTCGATGTACTGCGTGTCTTCTTCAATGCCCGCCTGGTAGGCCGTTTCAAAGAGATCATTCAGCTTCGCCCGGTCGAGCTGCCCGTCCGTAAAGAACGTCCGCAGCGCTTCTTCTGCCATCGGCCGCAGAACCTCCCGCTTCGCCTGCCCCGGCACGCTCAGATTTTCCGCCAGCTCGTTCACCAGTCCGGACTCCAGCCGCCGCACATACTGCGCCGCCTTCTCCCCCATCAGATCCCGATACCGCCCGTCCTGCGAAGAATACCGGATATCCGGGTTCGTTAGGCTGAAACTTCCGTTGTTTGCAACCGCGGACTTCACCTGCGCAGAATCAAACACAGCCCATGCCTTCACGCCGTTCTCAACCGCCTGAACCCCGTCGTATCCATGCCGTTTCAGCATCTCTACCATCCCCGGCGTATTGATCACCTGCCACATGAGCTCCGGCTTCCCCGCCTGTTCCCATACGGCTTGCAGTTCGCTAGGTCTGATCTGTAGCCGCTTCGCAAGATCCACATAATTCCCGCTGTATCCGCCGTCAGTGTTTCCAATATCCGCCGGATTCTCCACGCGAATATATGCCGGGATAATACGATCGACGTTCCCTGCGTAGATCGATGCCTCCGGCAGAATTCGCTCAACGCTGCGCGTCGCAGTGGAGTATTCTTCCGCGTACTTGATGTTTGCAGTCAGCCAGATTGGTTTCCCGCCTACATCAAACTTTGTAAATTTCGCTCCGGCACCGTGGAACACCAGCAGTGGCTCGCCTGTCGTGTTCGTTGCCTTGCTGTCTGCGAACCAATCCCGGAACGCTGCCGTCTGCGTCTTCTCCCGCTCATCAATCAGTTTCTGCATGAGCCTCGGATTCCGCAGGAAAACGGCGTCCTTAAACACACCGCGCCCGCTCCCATCGTCCAGCATCGCAGAGACGGTCTCAAGGTTCTGTTTATCCCGCTCCGACGCTTGCCGCGCGCTGGCAGAGAATTTCCTCTTTGCCGTCTCTGCGGTAGTTCCAACACTTACAACATCTGAAAATTTCTCTCCGTACAGATTGACTTTAGGCCCCTTGTAGGTTATACTACCCATAGAACCATAGCGTTGCAGAGTGATAGGCATTTGGAAGCCTATTGTTCTAAGTAACGGGATGGTTCTTTTTTCGTCTGCGTGCAGGACAAAACTGTTCTGCACGAATCTGTCTGGATGATTGTCTTTCGTGTACGCGCTTGCAACCTTCTGCATATCATCCAGCAGCAGCCCGTTTTCCGTCGGTCGAAGATCCATCACGCACATGACCGGTCTTCCGTCACTGGCTTTTACCGTCCCAAAGATAACAAGTCTGCTGTTCTCTCTTACGTTTGCGCTGTTTCTGCTTTTCAGAATCAGAACCGGATCGTCCAGAATCTCCGGGATCCGCTGGATCTCGCGGATCGTCATTTCCGAATGCTCCTTCAGAATGGTGCTGATCTTTTCGCCGTTCATATAAATATCGCTTTCGATTGCCCCCAGCCCTTGCAGCGTCGCGCCGGTCTCACCCAGCACAAAGGACGTACCCTCCGGCATCCCGGACTTGTACCATGCCGCCACTCTGCTTTTGAAATCCTGTGCAATCGACATCTTCGCCGGCGGCGCTCTCGCGCTGCCGGTTTTTTTCTGCCACTGGCCGACCTCCATCTTCACGTCCGCGCGCAGCTGGTTCGTGCCGTAGTCCGTGCGGTTCATGCCGGCGTAGGTGTCCGCGACGATCTCCTCGACATAGGCGTCCGTGTCGTCGCCGTAGATCCCGGCGTATGCGTCCACGTAGCTCTCAATCATCTCCTTTGTGATCTTGCCCTCGCCCAGCAGCCGGTTCCGGATCTTCGCAGCCATCTCCGGCCAGCGCTTGACAAGCAGGTGATATCCCTCGTGCTTCGCCAGCTCGAACGCAGAATACTCCTCGCTGTCCGCCCGGATGAGCACGGAGCCGTCCTCCGTCACGGCAGCGTCCGCATAAAACGTCTGCCCGTCGATCTCCTGCGCCAGCTGCCCGGTGAAGAACCGCGCATTCTGTACGCCCATCGACCGGAAGAACTTTTCCGCCGCCTGGATATCCTCGCTTCTGGCCTCTTGTCCCTTCGGCATGACGCGCACTTTTTGCGCGTTGTCCTTTCCAAAGCCGAGCGTCGAAAGTTCTACTTCATCCCAAGCTTTTGCGAGATCTCGCGCACCCTGCGCTCTCTTTCTTCCGGCGTCAGCTCTTTGCCGCTGCGCTGTGCTTTGGCGAACGCCTCCAGCTTGTCCTTCGGCACGCTGACCAGCCTGCCCGACTTGTCCTTCATCAGTAACCTCGATACTGCCATTGTTTACCCCTTTCTGCCCTGCGGCAAGGCCCGCTCGATAGGCTGCTGCCGCCACGTCCTGATTCATTCCTTCGGCGTAACGCATCGCCCGCTGCTCACTCGCGCCGAGTCTGCCCTGCTCATAGACCTGCCCGAAGCTCTGCGCATACTGCTCCGCCGGCATGCCCGTCGTGTTCCCGTTCAGGAAATACGCCGCCGTCTGCTCGTCGTAGCCCGCTCTCTGGGCCTGCGTCTGCAGATACTGTTCCTCCTGCTGCAGTGCGGCTTCATCAAGCGCCTGCTCCGCGTCCGCCGTCTGCCGCTGGGCATACTGTACCGGATCCAGCTCTCCCATGTTCTCCGTCCCCGGGATTGGCGCAAATAAGCTGTCCTGGTCGTACTGCCGCTGCGCCGCCTGCTGGGCCTGCTGAACGGCCTGTACAGACTGTTGTGCGCGGCTCTGTTCCTGCTCCTGCTGATATTGCTGTGCAAGCCTCTGGTTTTCCTGTGCCGTCTCCGCAGCGCTCTTGTAGATCTGGAATGTCTTCTCGTCTGCCTCGGCCTGCTCCTGCTCCTGCCGGGCCTGTTCCTGCAGCTGCTCGATCCTGGTCAGCGTCTCCGGCACGCGCGGCTCCTGCCCTTCGTCCACGGCCGCCTGCTGCTCCTTCGCCACCTCACGCAGCGTGTTCTCCACGGCCTTCTGCGTCACTTCGCCGCCATCGTCCACGGTCTGTTGCAGTTCCTCTGCCAGCTGGTGCGCCTTCGTGCCCTCTTCCTGCGCCATGCCATAGTCGATGACGTCTTGCACTTCGCCCGCCTCGATGACCGCTCTGGCCGTCTGCGTGACGTTTGCTTCCAAAATCACGCGGTTCACGCCCGCATATGTCCCGGACATGGCAAGGCCGGACAGGCCGCCCGCGAGGAACGAAAGGCTGTCTTCTTTTGCGAAGTCTCCGACCATCGCCGCCAGCGCCTGTGCCGGCGTCCTGCCCTCTGCGATATAATTTGCGTAAGCCGTCATGACCTCACCCCGGTCATGCTTCGCCACCACGTCATACGCACGGTTTAGCCAGTTGGACGCGATCTCTTCCGCGCCTTCCGACGCGAACGACCGCAGCGCCTTCTCCCAAACGGCCTTGCCGCTCAGCATGTTCTCAATGATATGGCCTACGGAATACTTCTCCGTGAATCCCTCGATCGCGCCCTCGACGATACCGTCGACCAGCGCGTCCGCGTTGGACTTGCCGTTCTTGATCCCCTCATAGACCGAATCCGCCGCGACCTGCGAGCCCATCACCCAGTTCATCGTCTCCGCGATCGCGTCTTTCGCGCCTGCCCCGGCCGCACCGCCGACCGTCCCGACGAGCCCCGTCGAGACCGCCATGTTGACCGCGCTGTCCAGCGCCGATGTGCCCGCCTGATAGAGGAACTGCCCCGTCGGGTTCATATTCTGCATCACGCTCTGCCGAATTCCGGAGGACAGGCGCGACGCGTTGTACGCTGGGCTGTAGATGTTCGTCGGCATATCCTCATTTTGATATCCGCCCGCCCACTTCGGCAATACGCCACGCAGCGACTCCACATTGCCCAGTGCCTTCCCCGGCGCCAGCGCCGCAGAGAACAGCGTCGCCGCAGCTTTCCCCGCGAAGGATCCGCTTCCCATCTCCCGCGCCGCCTGGTCGAGCTTCTGCGCGTTGTCGTAGTCGTCCAGCACCTTCTGCCATTCCGCCAGCCGCTTGAGCGTGTCGTCGCTGTAGCCTTTTTCGTTGAGCGCCGTCTTCGCGTCGTACTTCGCATACGCCCGCACCTGATATCCGTTCAGTTCCTGCCCGCGGTACTGCCGGAGCAGATTCTGGTCTTCCTTACTCAGGTTCCCGATCGCCTCCTGTGCCCGGGCCAGCACGCTCTGGTTGTCGACCGCCGTCTTCTGCGCCTGCAGGTTCTCGATCTCGTTCTGCAGCTGCGTCACGCTCTTCCCATTTTCCGAAAGCCCGGTCCCGGAGAAATGCGTGTCCGCCTGTTCGGTCTCCAGCGCCTCGATCTGCTTGTCCAGCTCCTGCGACGTCCGCCGCATCCCGCGCACCTGATCCCGCTGCGCGGTCTGCGCCGCTTTTGCACGCCGGTTCTGCGCATCCACGTCCTCCCGCACCTGCTTCGTGGCCGGCGCAAACCGGCCGGCCAGCAGTGCGCTCTGTCCCTGCAGCGCCAGTGTCCCAAGCTTCAGCCCCTGCGCCGCCTCCACGCCGCGCAGATAATTCTGGTACGTGCCGTACTGCGTCTGCATGCCAGGCGACCGGCTGTATTCCTGCTCCGAAACCTTCCCGGAAACAGCCACGCCATTTTTCTTTTTCTGCGTTGCGTTGACCGCATTTTTATATGCCTCAAACGCCGCGTTCTTCCCTGGCGTCTGATAATTTCTGCTTCTGTAGTTCGGGTCGAACGTCGTATCCTGCACGGCTCCCGGATTCTTGTACTGTTCATATTCGCGCAGCGCGTCAAGCCCGCTCCGCTTGAACGTTGTGGTCTTTCCCTGTGTCTGCGTCTTCCCGTAAGACGTCGCAGAGCTGGCAGCGTATCCGCTGCCAGCTTCGTATTCCTGCAGGGCATCCAGCCCTGTCCGCTTCTTCTTTGCCATGTCCGCCTCCTTATCGTTCCAGCGGGATCCCGAAGCCCGCACGGTTCAGGATCGTCACCAGCTCGTTGTACTGCTTCTTGCCCGCCGCGCTGGAAAGACTCAGCTGCCCGGCCATGCTGGCAAACAGCTCGTAAGCCTTCTGCTTCTGCCCGGCCTGGATCCACTCGGTCATGCCGCGCTTGAGCTGGTTGTAGGTCTGCGCCTGCGCACCGCCCGATCCGCCTTTGTTGTACGTGTTGTCGATGTACCCCTTTCCGGTTCTGCCGGAACTGCTGCTCCCACCGCCGCCTCCGCCGCCGGATTTCTTCGCCGCGGCCTGCTCCGCCGCCAACGCCTGCAGGTAGGCTGCGTTCTCGTTGTTTGCCTTCTGCGCCCAGTAGTCGAGCATCGTCGCCCACTGGCTCTGGTCCAGCGACCGCTCCGAGTTGTACGCGCTCCGCGCATCCGAAAGATCCGAATAATAATCGCTGACCGTATCCCGGTAGCGGCCGTAGTCCGTATCTTCCCGGCCCTTCACGAGGCTGTACTGGTTATAAAGGTCCGTCCCCTCATCCTGATACCGCTGATATGCCTGCTGCTGCAGTTGCGGCACAATGTCGTTGAGGTTCTGCAGATACGCATTGTACGCCTGCTGGCCCACCTGCTCACCGTAGGTTGAGCCATAGCCGCCCGTGAGTGCCGCCGCCTGCCCCATCGTGTCCTGCATGGCCAGCCGCCCGAGACGCTGATACTGCTCACGGTACTGCTGGTACAGAGGATCCGTCCCCATGTCATAGCTGAATTTCTTCCTGTTCCGGATCTGGTCATACAGGCTCGTCAGCTCATCGTCCCAGCGCGATTGATACGCGCCCGGCTTGCTGGCCTTGACCTGCTCCAGATACGCCTGCGCCGCCTGTACGCTGCCCGACGGCGTGTACCCGCTCTCCAGCCCGTTCAGCTTGCTTCTCGTGTAGTCCGACACGCCGGACATGGTGTAAGGGCTGTTCCTGGTCTGATAGCTGCCGCCGTAGTTCCTCGTCGTCTGGTTCTTGTTCACCAGCTGCGACTGGTAGCTGCCGTCCGCGTTCACGCCCGTGATGCGGTACGTGCCGCCGCCGGTCACGACCTCGTCGCCGGTCGAAAGCCCCGCCGGGGCCCTGCCTCCCGACTCTACTCGATATACGCTCATAGTCTCACCGCCTTAAAGCTTGAAATGTGTCGCGTACTGCTTCGGCATGTACGCCTGATTGTAGGCGTTGAAGTACCCCTGATAGTAGCTGTTGTACTTCGCCGCCTCGTTTGCATACTTCGTCGTCTCCCCGTTGGCGTCGCAGATCTTCATCCCCAGATACCAGCGGTAGATCTCATCATACGGCCACGGGATCAGAAGCTGTGTCTCTAAGTCCACGTCCTCCCCGTAGCCCGTAAACGGCTCCGGTTCCTTCTCGTGCTCGTGCGTACAGATGATATCCCGATACACAATCCCGTCCAGCTCCGACAGCCACCGGACCTTATCCGGCGTCTCGTACTGGTTCGACAGTAACCGGTCGACCGTCTCGATTGCTTCCCGAATTTTCATTTTTCCTCCTTACCAAAAGAAGGGGCATTTCTGCCCCTTCCTCTGCTTCCTGCCGTCATGGGCATTCACTTGTCTTCTTCCTTCGCCTGCCGGCGCGCCTCTTCAGCCGCCATCCGCGCGTTTGCGATCACCTCATATACCGGAAGCGGAACCTCTACGTTCTTTCCTTTCGGTACCTGAAACGTTCTTCCGTTCACGCACACGAACTGGCTCTGTTCCTCGCTTGCCATCCCGCGTTCGATAAATACAGTTCGTTTCTCATCCCACGCGCTTTTCTTTGCTGCTTCTGCCATAGCTGTTTTCTCCTTCCTTAGTTTGCCTCGTCTGTCTCGGAGTACGAGCTGCAGCTTTCCACGCGAACCATACGGTCTTCATAGACGATCTTCGTCGCCATCTCGGCCTTGTAGCCGACGGTCGAGAACTGATCCAGCGGGCCGCCGATCTCTCCCTTGTTCTTGACGATCATCTCAAGATTTCCGCCCTCTGGGTCGATCATCCGGAACGCTCCCTTGCCGAAGAAAAGCGTCGGATAAACGCTGTAGTGGACCGCCGGATTGCCGTCAGATGCGGCTGTTTTCACCGGGCAAGTGGAGTCATTGAACACCTTCGCGTTGTTCGATTCCACAAAGCGCACACCGTGCAGCTCGCCGATCTCGCCGTTGAATATTTCCGTCACCGCTGCATACTTGTGCGCCTCGACCCAGCCATCGGAGTTGCGCAGATCGAAAGAAACGGAGGGGTGAATGATAGCGACATACTTTCCGTTGATTGGCTTTGCGCCCAGCTTCTTGAGCGTCGTCACCGCCTTGTTGATCTCGAGCGGCGTCAGAAGTGCCGTCTTGTCAAGGCCGGAGCGACCAGTGACCGCCGTGTGTGTGCCAGAGCTCGACACCTTGTCACAGTACTGCACATTGTGGCCCGCCACAACGACATTTCGCACGCGCTTGTCGATGGACAGAGCCGCCGAAGCGCCGAGTTCTTCTGTTGCGCCGAGAATCATATTGTCAAGCGCATGCAGTTCCAGCTGATCAGAGATCGTTACGTACGTGCCGATCTGCTCGATGCTGGCGTTCATGCTGGACTGACCCATCTTCTGGCCCGTCGGGATAACACCTTCGGTCAACGTCTCCGCGTCCTTCAGCGTGTTCCACTTGCGCCATTCGACGGTCTTGCCGTGGTTGCGCGGCAGCGTCTGCTTTTCTGCGAACTGTGCGTGGTAAAGATCCGGGCGTACATTCTCGAGCAGCTGCGTGTCGTAGAACGTCTTCATGGTCGGTGTCAGCGTGTTGGCGCTGTCAAACGCCGTAGTCGTGCCGGTGCCTGCGTTTACGTAGTTGCCGGTCGCGTTGACGAGCGTACCGGCGTCAGCAAAAAACTGAAATCCGACTTTGGATTTAAACATAGCTTCTTATCTCCTTTCTCAGGGGATCACTCGTTCCCCTCTTGCCGCGCGGCGGCGCATGTCCTCCACCTCCGCGCGTGACCAGTGTGTTTTCATCGGGACGTTCTCTCCGCCCGCAGCGCCGGAGCCGATCTCCTGCGGCCTTGCGCCCTGCGCCTGGATGGTCCGCATGACGTTCTCCCGCGCCTGGTTCGCCACCAGCTGCGCCTGCGCCTGTGCGATCTCCTGCTGATGGATGACCTCATAGGCCGTCTTCGGCGGCACGCCCGCGCCCATGAGCCGCGCAAAATCCGGGTTCTGCATCTCGGTTTCAAAGTCCGCGCCGTACCGCGCCGTCACATCCCGGGCAAAGTCTGCCTGGATCCCGGCAAAGGCTTCTCGCATCTGGTACTCCTGCAGCTGCCGCCGCATGGCCGTATTCTCGGCCCTGCCGGCGTACTCCTTTTTGAGGGCGTCCGCCGACATGCCCTTTTCCATGGCCTCCGCGCTATAAAGCCGCTCGTCAGCGGAAAAGCGCTGTGCCAGTGCCGCGAAGTCCGTCTTCCGCGGGTCCGACGTGTCGATCCCGTAGAGCGCGCCCAGCTGGTCAATGATCGGCGCCATCGCCTCGGCCTGCCCCTTGTACTGGTTCAGCCCGCGCACGCGCTGCTTTACGACCTTCTGCACCGCAGAATCAAAGTCCTGCTTGTACCGGCCCCGGATCAGACTGTCGAACGTTTCTTCCTGTGTACCCTGTCCCTGAGCGTCGGGGACGTTGGCCGGCTGCTGCTGCACCTGCGCCTGTGCAACCTCCTCCTGCCCGCTCTGCTGACCGGCGGCGTCAGCTGCGTTCGTCTGAACGCTTACGCCCGTGAATTCGCCTTCCATGCTATAAATTCCTTTCTGGCGCTTATTCTAAAATCATCGTAGCACAAACTTTTCCTAACTTCACCCCACGCCAGCCAGAAATAATCTCGCCGGAACGGGCAGCCGCAAGCGTCGGTTCTTATCCCGGCTGCGTGCTTTCTTCCGACTTTTTGCGCGCATTCTCCACGATCTTCGGCTCCTGCGTCTCGCCGGTGTTGATCTCCGGCTTCTCCGCTGCCGCGGCGCTCGCCTGCGGGACTGCCTGTCCGCCCTCCTGCAGGATCTGCTGCGCCAGCCCCTCACCCATGACCGGATCGTACCGGTCTGCCAACGCCAGCGCCAGCTGCTGCCACTCGACCAGCCGCTGCTGCAGGTCCGCGTTCTCCTGGACCTTCTGGATGATTGAGTCTTTCCCGTCAAAGTCCATCATGTCCAGCGTTGCAAGCGTCTGGTCTACCATCTGCGGGTTGAAGAACCCCAGTTGGAAGAACTGCAGCGCCAGCTCGTTCTGCGCCATGGACGCGTACTCGCTTGCCTTCTGCGCCGAGACCTCAATGTCGAAGACCGGCTTCCGCAGCCCGTCCGGCTGTCCGTTCGCGCCGTAGAGCGTCTGTGGCTGCAGCCCCTGATTGCTGTACTGTACGAACTGCTCTGCCCCGCGCTGCCCGATGATCCGGAACTGCCGCGGCAGATCATAGAACTGCCGGATGCGCTCAATGACCATCCGGATCATCCGCGCGTAGGCCCGGTAAGCCGACTTTGTGGAGTCCTTGCTGCTCCGGCCGGACGCCTCCTGCAGCGCTGCAATGGCCGAGGCCGCCGTCACGCCGGAGCTCGTCGCGCCGTTATTGACGTCCGTGTTTCCCGTTGTCCACTTGAGCTCCTCGATCTTGTTCTGCAGAATGGCGATATAATTGCTGTTGAGCATGTTGACCTGGATCTGCTGTAGACTGTCCTGCCCCAGATTCCCATCCACATGCACGAACGGCTTCGTCCAGTCCGCGAACTCCTGCTCATTGACCGACCCGTCCGACCGCTTGAACCACCGGGGCGTCGTCGACATGATCGCGTTCTTCACGATCGCCTGGTTCATCCGGTCGATCTGCTCCTGCGTCGACTTGCCGATGTCGATATACCCATACCCGGCAATGCTCCCCTCCACCGGGAACAGCGCGTCGACCACAAACGGGTATTCCCCGTCGTCATACAAGCCCGTCTCCGCCATGGGCTTTCCGACCGGCTGCTGCACGATGCTGCCGTCCGGCATGGTCATCGTGTCATACCGCTGCTCTGTGTCGTTCTCCGTCGCCTGCAGGATGGTGTCGCCCACCAGCTTCGCAAAGTGCAGCACCTGCCGTCCGTTCTGATATTTCTTGTAATACCAGTCCACCACCATCGACTTGTTGTCAAAATTGATGACGTCGTCCGTGTTGTACTTCTGCTGGATCTGCGGATTGGAGTTGAGCTTTCCCTGCAGCTCCGGGTACTTCTCAACCAGCAGATCGTTGTCCACCATCTCCGTCAGGAAGATGTTCTTCGACTTCTGCAGATCCCGCACGCCCGGCTCCCAGAAGAAAGACAGAATATCCACCGGCTGCACCGAGATATCCCCAAGACCGTTCAGCTTCGAAGAATCCCACTTCACGTGCCAGATGAGCGTGCCCTGCTTGAGCTTCGTCCACTGGCTGTCCGAATAGACCTCTTCGAAGTCGTTCTGTTCCAGAATGACCGGCAGCACCGAGGAAAGCTTCGCCGCCTCCTCCCGGTCGTCCGGTTCCCGCGGGCGGATGGCCGGAGCCGGATAGGCCGCGATCGCGTCCGCGTGCTTGCCCATGATGACGTTGAAGAGCCACGCCGATGTCCACTTGTCGTCCTCCGGGTTCCCCTTCTGGATCCGCTGCCAGCTGCGCATGCGCCACCAGTCCTCCGACGCAATGACCCGCGCCTCCAGCGCACTCTTGCCCTGCCGGTATTTCTGCAGCGTGTCCATGGCCTTTCTGGCCTGCTCTTCGCCGATGGCCTTTCGCGCCGTCAGCCCGCTCGCCGTGTCATTCTGCATGGTCGTCTGCATCTGCTCTGTCTGCATTGTCCGCTTCCTCCTTCCGCAGGTCTTCCGCCGTGAGTCTCGCCACTTCGTTCTGGATCCCGTCCAGCACAAAGCCCACGATGACCGGCGGCAGCCCCGCCTCGTTGATGGCCTCGATCAGCCGCCCCCGCAGCTGCACCACTGCTTTTGTGATATTCATAGCTCCTCCTATCCGTTATAACTGCTGATTGCCCGGTTGAGCGCTTCTTTCAGCGCAGAATAGCTGTTTGCAAAGTACGTCGCTTCCAGTTTCGTCCCTGCCGATACCGTGCTGACGCTTCCCGCGCCTGTCAGATTCCCGATGGCGTTTGCCGCCTCGTTGTAGATGGCCGCCGTGATCGTCTGCCCGGCGTAGGCCGTCGTGAAGGAAATGCTCCCGTAGCCTCTGGCGGCCCGGACTTCGTTGATCTTCGCCGTCAGCCGGTTCCAGCTCGCCGCCGTCAGGTATGTCACGGCCTTCCCCGCCGCGATATACGACGCATCGTCGCTCGTCCACGCGAAGGCCGCTATCTGTGCCTTCGTCTCGCCGGATACGGTGTTGGACGTCTTCGAGTCCGTCCCGGCCTTGTTGACGATCCAGAAATAATACGTCGTGCCCGGGTCCAGCCCCGAGACCGTCACCGGCGAGCTGCCGATCGACTGCGAGCCGATGGCCGTATAGCTCGTCTTTCCCCAGTAGAGCGTCCAGCTTCCGTACCCGCCTCCGTTTTTGTTCCATGTGACCGTCGCCGTGTCCTTCGTCAGCGTGACCCCGTTGATAACCGGCGCGACTGCCGTGATCTTCGTCTTGTAGTACACGCGCACGGCCTGCCCGCTCGTAATGGGGATCGTCTCCGTCGCCGCGTGATTTGTCGCATACCCTTCCGACGCGAGCCTGAAATACTGGAATTCATACTCCTGCGAATACGTCTGGTACTGCGTGCCGGACATGGACAGGAAGAACGAATTGCCGATCGTGCCGGAGACGGACCCGTCTGCCAGCGTGTGCTGCCCGTCCAGGTAGTTGTAGATCGGGACCGTCGCGGTCTTGCTTTGGTAGTAGACCTTGACGGTCTGCCCTTCCTGGATGGGGATCGGGTAGCTCGCGTCGTGCTCCGTGTTGTAGTTCTGCGACGAGAGCCGGAAGTACAGGAAATGATACTGCTGCGAGTACGTCTGATACTGCGTGCCCGCGGCCGAGATGTAAAACGTATTTCCGATATCGCCTTTGAAGGACCCGCTCGCCAGCTGCGTCAGGTTATCCAGGAAGTTTAGAATGCTGACCGTCGCCTGTGAGGTCGACTGTGCCAGCGTCCGCACGCTGATGGAGTTTGTCTCGGCGACAAGCGCCCCCGTGTTGCTGTTGTAGATCCGCACGCGGCAGATATACAGCGTGTCCGGCGTCAGACCGGTAATGACCCGGTGGGCCGTCGTCGTGCCCGCAGTCGTGTCCGTCACCGTCGCCATGACCTGTCCCGCAAGGATATATTCATATTTCCGTTTGTACTTCGTCGTTGACGACATACCGGATACCGTCAGCGTGATACTTGTCGGCGTACCCGATGCGCCGGACAGCGTTGCCATTCAGCCAGCCCCCTTATCCGAACACCGGCGTAATGCCGCTTACGCCGCCGGAAGCGATAAACCGGATACTCCCGTCCGATTTTATCTGCATACTGGCTGTCCCAGCCGCGTTCTGCAGATACACATCGCCGCTTGTCGAGCGCACGCGCACCGCCGGGCCGGACAGGTCGACCGCATAGGCCGCCGAGCTGGAGGACGTAAACTGCAGACTGCCCTCCGCGCCGCCGATCGTGCCGTTCGAGAAGTTTGTGCCCGCGATCTCAAGTCCGTTGCTGATGATGTTGATCTCATCCATGATCTGCTTGAGCTTCGTCTGGATGCTCGTACCGTCGAGCTTCAGATCCGTTGCGTTGATCGTTCCGCCGATCTCAGCCCCCGTGCACGTCAGCTTGCCGTTCGCGTCCACCTTGAATTTGTCCTTGATGGAAAGCCCGCTCGTGCCGAAGTACATGCTCGCGCTGCCCCCAAATTCATTGGCCGTGCGGTAAATGCTGCTTTCTGAGATCGTCCACGGCCCGAACGTCGAGTCAGCTGCCGCCGTGATCTTCCCGGACAGCACCGCCCCCGCCGCCTCCAGCGTCCCGGATGGGAAATGCAGCTTCTTGTCGCTTAAATACGCGACCTCCTGCCCGTCCTGCCAGAAGCTCACCCGATCCGGCGTCACCGTCACCAGCTCGTTCTTCGTTTGGTCGATGACCCGTTCGCCGCCGTCCGTCACTGTCGTCTCGATGTTCCCCACGCCCACGCCGTAGACCGGCACAGCGTCCTTGTAGTACAGCAGCCCCGTCTTGATGTACTGCTGCGAATTCACGGAGAACTGATTGTTGACGCCCGCCGTGTAGTCATACAGCTGCTTGATGCCGACCGAGTTTCCCTCGATCGTCAGCTGT
>ULQV01028072.1_pt1 | contig 20112 bp, 17 predicted proteins | sample 1954851 | NCBI WGS metagenome assembly ULQV01 (sample SAMEA4835665, study PRJEB28245) | human gut metagenome | biome: gut microbiome; material: fecal sample | place: Denmark | collected 2008 | reverse complement strand
CCCCCGCCATACCTTCGGTCCAAGTCGCCGGATGCCGTCATAACGTCTCACGCATCGAAAAGCTGATCCGCCAGACCGCCGAACGACAGGCAGCGCTCGTCGCTTTCCCGGAGCTCGCCGTAACGGGATATACTTGCGGAGACCTTTTCACCCAACGCGCGCTGCTCGACGGAGCGGAAAGCGCATTGGCCGATCTGCTGAAATCGACCTCCGACTGCCCGACGGTCTGCATTGCAGGCATGCCTGTGGCCGCGGGCAACCGACTCTACAATACGGCCGTCGTCTTCTGCCGGGGACGCGTGCTCGGAATCGTGCCGAAAACCTATCTTCCCAACTACGGCGAGTTTTACGAGAGCCGCTGGTTCGCATCGGGAACCGACTTCGACGGAGACAGCGCGACGCTATGCGGGCAGCGGGTTCCGATGTCGACGGGACTGCTTTTCGGAGATGACGCTCTCTGCTTCGGCATCGAACTGTGCGAAGACCTTTGGGTGCCCGTGCCTCCCTCGTCGCTTCAGGCCGCGGCCGGCGCGCATCTGATCGTCAACCTGTCGGCCAGCGACGAAATGGCCGGCAAGCACGCCTACCTGCGCTCGCTCGTCGAACAGCAATCGGCTCGCGCTATGTCGGCCTACCTGTACTGCTCGGCCGGATTCGGCGAGTCGACGACCGATATGGTCTTCGCCGGCAATGCGCTCATCGCCGAAAACGGAACCATGCTGGGCGAATCGGAACGCTTCTCGTTCGACGAACAGCTGCTCATTCGCGAAGTAGACATCGAACGGTTGCAGGCCGTGCGGCGCAGAACCAACACATTCGGGCTGAAAGGCAGCGCCCCCTCCTTCCGGCGCATCGCGGTGGAATGGCCCCGGTATGCCGGATCCGACACTTTGCTCCGCACGTTCGACCCGCATCCGTTCGTCCCGTCCGACGATTCGCGCCGCGACGAGCGCTGCCGCGAAATATTCAACATCCAAGTCAGCGGTCTGGCCCAGCGAATACGCCACACCGGGGCGCGCTCGGCCGTCATCGGCATATCGGGAGGACTCGATTCGACGCTGGCGCTGCTCGTGACGGTGCGCACCTTCGACAAGCTGGACATCCCGCGCCGCCGTATCACCGGCGTCACGATGCCCGGATTCGGAACTACCGGCCGCACCTACGGCAACGCGCTGAACCTGATGCGAACGTTGGGCGTCGACATGCGCGAGATCGGAATCAAGGCCGCATGCGAACAGCATTTCAACGACATAGGCCTCGACCCTTCCGACCGCAGCACGACTTACGAGAACGCACAGGCCCGCGAGCGAACCCAGATTCTGATGGACTTCGCCAACCGGACCGGCGGTCTGGTCGTCGGGACGGGCGACCTGTCGGAACTGGCTTTGGGCTGGGCCACCTACAACGGCGATCACATGTCGATGTACGGCGTCAACTGCGGTATTCCCAAAACGCTGGTTCGGTATCTCGTCCGCTGGGCGGCCGACAACGATACGGAAGCCGACGCCCGTCCCTATCTGCTCGACATCATCGACACGCCGATCAGTCCCGAACTGCTGCCGGCCGGCGACGGTGACGAGATCGCCCAGCGTACCGAGGACACGGTGGGGCCGTACGAACTGCACGACTTTTTCCTGTATCACTTCATTCGCTACGGATTCTCTCCGGCCAAACTGTTTTTCATGGCCTGCCGGGCCTTCGACGGCCGGTATGACCGCGCGACAGTCAAAAAGTGGCTCGTCACGTTCCTGCGACGTTTCTTTTCCCAGCAATTCAAACGATCTGCCCTACCCGACGGCCCGAAAGTCGGCTCGATCAGCCTCTCCCCCCGCGGCGATTGGCGCATGCCTAGCGACGCTACGGCCCAGCTCTGGATCGCCGAGGCGGAAGCGCTTCCCGTATGATAAGAGCTCAGCGAAAGCGGATTCGCTCGGGCAATCCGTTTCATTCCGGTAAAGCGAGCATCTATCGTACCTTATTTCGTTTCGGAGTCGTCTGCCGCATTGCATCATAGAATACAGATATACAGCGACAAAACCTATTCCGCCACACAATAAAGTTCCAAGAAACGAAATATTTTTCCGGAAAGAATTTGGAAAATTAAATTTTCATCGTACATTTGCATCACCAAAAGCGAGGGACACAGGAGGAAGCAAGTCCTACGGGTCCACAAACTAAGAAATAACCGCCTTTCAGTTTAAAGGTGCAACGCGGAAATAGCTCAGTTGGTAGAGCGCAACCTTGCCAAGGTTGAGGTCGCGGGTCCGAGTCCCGTTTTCCGCTCCAAACCCCTCGAAAAAGAGGGACACTTCTTAGACAAAAGCTCTTAAAACAATGGTTTTAAGGGGTAGTGTTTTAAATTAGGAGATGGGCAAAATCCAATAATTAACACGCTGAATTTCAAGATATTTTTATTTTTAGCTAGTAAAATAAAAGCGACTATTACAGTCGCTTTTTGTATTTTTGCACCCTTAAATCCTTCGAAAACGAGTTTTCAAAACGGATAATCCAACCTTCATGTTTCAAATTAGGGGATAGCAAAAATGGAATGCAAATATTGCGGAGGCACATGCGTAAAAGACGGAACGCAGAACAACGGCAGGCAACGCTATAAGTGCAAATCGTGTCATCGGAAACAACAGGCTCTATATAGCTACAACGCCTACCAGAAAGGAATCAACGATGAGATTGTAACACTGACCAAAGAAGGAGTCGGTATCCGTAGCACAGCACGAATACTGAATATCTCTCCTACAACCCTACTCAGCAGAATTGTTCAGATTGCCCATACGATCTCGCGTCCTCCGGTCATCAATCAAAGAACCTATGAAGTAGATGAAATAAAGAGTTTTGTACGAAGAAAGTCCAAACACATCTGGATAGCATATGCCCTGGACAGAAAATCCAAACAAGTCGTTAGTTACAATATCGGTCCACGGACAAACGCCACCCTTAACGTAGTTCTCGAAACACTCCGTCTATCCGATGCCAAACGAGTTTATACCGATAGGCTAAGAAATTACCGTTCTCTGATCGAGACAAAGATCCATCGGACATCATTATACGGGACCAATCATATCGAACGACATAATTTAACGATTCGGACTCATCTGAAACGTTTAGCACGAAAAACCATCTGCTTCAGCAGGAGTGCAGTCATTCTGTCGGCAATCTTGAAGATTTATTTCTGGGGGTAAAAGCGTATAATTATATTTCCATTATTTATACACATTATCCGATCCGAACCAACTACTTATTGTCTTTTGAGCATCGGTGCTCATTGGAGTAATCGAATAGAGGGCTAGCCTCTTTTTAGGACGTGAACAACACACATACAATAAATTGCGCGATCTGTCATAACGATTGATATTATGCTTGTTGTTACTAAACACTTCATTGTCACTGAAATTTCTCCATGCACTATCATCAACAATAACTAAAACGTTGTCAAACTCAGTTCCTTTCACACCATGTTTAGTTGAATATATCGTATTTTTTTCAATAACTGAGGTAATATGATTTTTTCTGTTATTCCCTCAACCATAATTATTTTATCGGCAAAAAATAAATTACAGGTTCCTAAATACATGTATTTCTCTAAGAATCTCATGCCAGAAAGTCTTTTAGCGTTCTCATCTGCTTGTGCATTCTGATTAGCGATAAAAACCTCAATAATTTTTCTATCTTCTCTAATATTTTTTAATACTTTTGCATTGGCAAATAACTGCATGTAATTAATTGATTATCAATATATTGCACAATAAACAACAAAAGAAGAAACGATCCAATTTCGATAATATTGATAATCAACACATTAAACACACAGGAATAATAAAGCATTGCATCAATTTTTCCTGATTTTGTCCCCCCGTTTGTTCCCGAAACGGATACAAGGGACAAATTCTGTCCCTCATACAATTTAACGGAGGTAAAATAGGCAAATTTTATCAGTACCTCTTAAACTTATCCAAGTTACAGATAATATTCGAATAGAACTGAATTGTTTTTTCAGCCAAAATAGATTCTGATAATCAAGCGATTGACATATTTGAATATAACAGCAGAAATCATCACCAATGAGATTTCATATAATACATTTGATAAATATTCCCAACCATTATTCGCAAGTATTCGAATCATAGCATATTGAACATCCTCTTAAGTCTCACAGCGATTTTTATAGGGTAATTTAAAGAATTCAATAAAAAATATTTGGAGTATTGCGAAATTATTCTGTACATTTGCGCCACTTTTGAAAATTTACAATGCTGCAAAATAGAGACATATTATCCCAAACGACAATTCGAGGCAACAAATGTTTCGGAGTTCGGTCGTATGTTCTTCATGTTTGGAGCATTGAAACGTCTGCAAATTTCATAAATACTTTCCAGCGAACACATATAGGGGATAAGATGCGATAGATGCTCGTATCTTGATCTTAGAATAAACAACAGAAGAGTTGAAGAGTCCTTACCGAACTTTCCAACTATTTTGTTTTATGCCCATTGGTGACTGTTTGCTCCGTGCAATTCCTCTCCCGTCATTTCCGTCCAATGAGCGCAAGAACAAGCAATTTTAATTAACCGCACAGCGATGTGCACAAAAGAGAGCAAAATGAATTACAAATTTGACGGAAGCAAGGTCTATTTTACATCGGACACGCACTTTTATCATTCGAATATCAGTGGCTTTTGCAAGAGGCCATTCAAGAATGTAGAAGATATGAATGAAACACTGATCGAAAATTGGAACCGGGTAGTTGGTCAAGATGATATCGTGTTTCATCTGGGGGATTTTTGCATGGGAGGATCCCATGAATGGACCAAGATTCTTAACAGACTGAATGGGAAAATCTATCTTGTTCTCGGTAATCATGATCTAAAAAATATCAGGCAAGGATACACCAGCAGGTTTGAATTGACAAGCATGCAAATGCACATAGAGGTCGATAAGCAGAAAATCTACCTGAACCACTGTCCGCTCCTCTGTTATGGAGGTGCTTACGGGAATACGTGGCAACTGTTCGGGCACGTGCATACGAGCAAATATAACACGGGAAAAGACGCTTCACGACTGGATATGCTCTTTCCGACGCAATATGATGTGGGAGTGGATAATAATGACTTTACTCCGGTCTCATTCGCGCAGGTAAAAAGGATAATCCAAAAGCAGATTGAACAATCAAATAAAAAACAGTAATATGAAAATACAATACATGAGCGATCTGCATTTTGAGTTCCGGGAGAACAGCAGATACATAAAACATAACGAATTCCCGGTAACGGGCGATATACTCGTATTGGCCGGAGACATTTTCTATCTGAAAGACAGAGTGGCTCCTTTGGGGAATTTCTGGAAATGGGCTTCTAAAAACTATAGGCAGGTTCTTATTGTCCCGGGAACCACGAGTATTACAATTATTGTGATGTGATGGAACGGGGGTTACAATGGCGATGGATGTTCAAAGAGAATGTCGGTTATTATCAAAATCAGGTATTGAGAATAGACGATACCGATTTCATAATGAGCACACTCTGGTCGCATATCGAACCGGCAGACGAATATTTTGTTTGGAAAGGACTTAACGATTTCCGTCAGACCTTTGTATAAAGGGAAACTGCTCCAAACGGAAGCATATAATCAGATGCATGACTTCTGTTTAGGTCATATCAAAAAGAGTCTTGCCGAAAGTACGGCAAAACATATAGTGGTCGTGACTCACCACCTGCCTACTTTGCAGGTTGTTGCTTCTCAGCATAAAGGTTCCGTATTGAACAGTGCATTTGCTACTGAATATGAAAAACTGATAGCCGAAAGCAGGATCGATGCATGGATTTACGGTCATTCGCATACCAATATCGACACGGAAATCGGGAATACAAAAATGATTTGCAACCAGATGGGATATATATTTGAAAACGAGCCTGTAATCAACGGATTTGATCCAGGGAAATTTTTAACCATTTGACAAGAAAGAACATATGGAACAATATAAGAAGACAAACTTTACCAGGCATTTTTTCATAGACTTGGCAAAGGAATACGGTTTGAATGCTACGATATTCGAACAGCTTGGAAGCGGGCGCGATACAGAAATCGTGGTTGATAACGATACATTGAAGATGTTAGTTAAACTTCAAGAGCAATTTGCCCGACTGGAAAAAATGGGTGACGACGAATACAGAGGATTTTATATCGAATTGCTCCGCCCTACTCCGGAAGAATGGGGAGATTGCGAAGCGTCGATTGCAGACGGAGAATATGAGAGTAAGGAAGAATACCTCCGGGATTGGGAATTGTCAAATCCCAGAAAAACGGTATGGTATCATGTCAGCTCCGCCATGTACAGAGAAAATCGCACCATACAATTCACGGATAGGAAACACTCGTATTTTACTATTGCGAATTATTCTCGATATATAAACCGAATAGGCAACAATTTTCCCAATGAATGGCAAAGGGATTTCTTGGCAAAGTTGGCCTTATATTTTCATAAACTAATCGATGCTATCATACAAGATCCGAAAGGGTTCAATGATTATGTGGCGAATCATCTTCCTTACCAGCAGCGAGACGGGAAAATTGCGAGAAAGGAGTTCAACAAAATCGAACCGAGATTTAAAATTGAGGTCGAAGACGAGACGACGGCAATAAAAGCACTGGAGGATTCCGTCTGCAAAAATTTCGGGCGGCCGTTAGATACAATGACGATACGTTCGTATTGCAAATATTATCGGATCGCTCATGAAGCCTATGACCGGTATTTTGGAAAGTTTGATACTACACGAAAGAAGCGTACCCTTCCGAATGGAGTACCATTGGAATTACAGGATGTCGCATATTACAACATGGTTAAGTTCTGCGATTTGCAGGATAAATACAATCTCGACAGTGAAACGGATTTCAACAAATTCGCATCGGACCATTATGGGGAACTGGGATTGTCGCGGCTGAACGTACTCGCATCGGATTTTGACAGCCCCGGATGGAGAATCATTGTTTCCAACAGCTACTCGGCGTATGTGGATGTTGCGGTAGAAGTCGCCACTGCACTATACAAGTCTGGCGCTCCTTTGGAAATACACGACGCTGGCAAACTTTTGCGAATACTCAAGGAGGAGGATCATGTGAAATTGATTCCGTACACATTCCACGATTACATGGGCCATCATGAAGAAGGAACCGTTTATCAACTTCCATGGGAGTACGAATGTATGGATAGCGAGGAGAATGTTTTATCATTGGAACAATACCATGAAATCATCTCTCTGGCAGAATGGGATGAAATAGAAAAAGTAACAATTAGCAAAAAATAGAATAAATAATTATTTTAAATTCATCTTTTCTGTTTCCATCAGAATCTTGATAGAAATCTTTGTCTTCAAATTGAATAAATTCTCCACTTTGAGTTTTCAGTACATAACGTATGGCATCTACTATAGCTGTTTTCCCTGAATCATTTTCACCAATCAACACGTTGACGCCTTTCTAAAAATGAATTTCTAGTCCCGGTTTGTTATCTGCGCCAGCGCAATATTTCCTGAAATTCCAGAGTCTAAGAATGGAAAGATACATTGTAATCTATTTTTTGTTTATTCTACAGATAGGTAGACATCAGTATCAAAGTCTACAGCCGAATCATGCAAGTAACGTAATCGATAACTTGGGCAAGAGAAATTCGCCTCAAAAAGTTATAAATTCAAATCTATTTAATTTGGAATTATTGCGACACAAACACTCTCCAGCTCCCTTCCTTCTCGCCTCGCTCCACATATTTCTTGGAAATCAGTTGATCCAGTAGCTTCTGAATAGCCGTCATACTGATACCCGTTTCATCTTTCATGTCTGCAAGCGTCAGCGTGGGCTGAGTTCGCATAGCGTTCAGAATTTTTGTATAATTGGGCGTTCGGAATGCAATCCGTTCCCCATCATACCACCACACATTCTCATTCCTCTCGCTCACAAACAGCACATTATTATACACTTCTGTAGCCACCAAGTCATTGAAATATCTCAAAAAAGGACGGATATCCTTGATCCCAGCATGGGCTCCATCACTAGGGACAGGACCTACTTCAAGATCAGCCTGATGTAAAGCTTCCAGATATTCGCTCTTTTTACGACTACGAACCACAATCATTGGATAGTCGTGGCGCGTTAGGATGTAATTGACCAACAGCCGGGCAATTCGACCGTTACCGTCCTCGAAAGGATGAATGCGTATATAACGGTAGTGAAACAGTGCGGCCAACTCTACTGGAGATAGTTTCCCTTCTTGTTCTGCTGTATTATACCAGTCCACTAAGTCTCCCATCAGTCCGGGTGTCTCCTCGGGTGAGGCATATTCGAATCTGTCCCCATATCGGGTGATAACACTGTTAGGCCGAGTCTTATACTGGCCGGCATGAATTACATAACTCGTCTGCATACCACCAAGCAAATCTCGATAAACAGTATAATCTTCTCGTAATATGGTTTTATGCAATGTCCGGATAAAATTCTGTGTCAATGGCACTCCCTTCACCGTAGCCTCTTCCGTCATCATTCGCAGGCCTACGTTGCTCGCGGTCATTTCTTGTACGTCACGCACGTCTGCCTCCCCAATCACCTTGCCGAAAAGTAGCAATATTTCCGTCTGGCCATAAGTCAACGTATTACCCTCAATATGATTACTGTTGTAATTGAAATCCACAGTAAAACGGCGACTGAGCCTTTCCCTATCCTTCTCCGACAGCGGCTGCAAATTCTGCCATGCAGTCAACGCTTTCTTTATATTAAGATACTTCATATTCATATTTATCAACAAACAGTACAAAGATACAAAAAACACCTAAAAGGTTATAATGATACAACCTTTTTCTAAATCAATCTGTCTAGCATCAATAACTACTTACTAAAAACAAAATGACAAAAGCTGCTGGCCAAAAGAAAAAGAGATGAGCGTTCTTGCTACCAATGTCCGCCATTTCGACGTTATGAAGAAAGTTTAGTTTAGAACTTGAATAGATATACAACAAACCAGACTAAATTCCTATGATTGACCTTTTGTGCGGATTACATTTATCTTTCATGTCTTTGGGAGACACAACCTCCGATATGGGGTAAAAGCTATTTTATATTTGATCTTTTTTCTTTTGGCCAGCAAAATTCCGTCCCCAGTTCGTCCCTCAGCATATTTTAATCGTCATAATAAATTGAATATCAACAATATATCACAACACAATATTTTCTCATATGGCATTTCAACCAATTTATTATCATATTCATCTCATAAATATTTCTTGTTTAACCCATTCCAAATCATTCGTGATATTCTTATCCTCCATCATTCTCAGGATATAATAGAACCCACCATTTGCATATTCATTGATTAGATCAATAGCTTTCGATGGTTCTTTCATTATATCAAGTGATCCAGCCTTTGCTATACACATACACAATAAGGCTTCTGCATCTTTCTCCCCACCACTATGATACATCGTATTCAAATTAAACGGGTGATCAGCAATTGGAGATTGCAATGGTCTTCGCTCATTATGTAAAAATCCCACTACAGCGGCCCACACAAAGCATTGCCAATGATATGAGAAGACATTATATGCTCCACCCTGTTTGTTTGAGAACTTAAGAATAACATTATCCTTAACATATTGCTCAAACGAAAACTTTATCTCGAATATATTATCCATATTAGTCTCATTTTAATATCGTTACTCTTGTCGACACTTCGTGCTGTCCTCGGTTTGCATCCCCACTGTATATTTCACTTTCCAGATTGAATATGCGTGAGACTTTACTTTGGTTATAGAGGTCGGCATATTGCTCACTATTCAAGTCCACATCTTTTGTCAAGATAATAGACTGGGCGAAAATATCCTTAATGCCGAGCAGGTATTTATGCGTTGTTTCAAGGTCAAAGCTCGATGTTGGAGCATCACTAATGAATGGATAATAAATACCCATGGCCTCCTGATTTAGAGACAACAAGGCGTTAATAATGCTCATCTTCTTGCGATCCTCATGGCTCGTATTGAGTCCTGCGTCGAATTCAATTGAGTAATCATCCCCAATTTTCACATCGCCCTTATATCCATTATCATGTTCTGTAAATTTTGCATAGAAAATATTCGCACGCTCTTCAATCTTGCGAAGCAACTCTTTTCTTGCAGACTCTTGAACTCTTTTACAAATATCCTCAAGAAATGTTGAGATGTGCTTCCACTCCGTTTCTGGAACCCTAGCAATTGTGGTATCTTTTGCTCCCAATCTTTCAAGCTCCTTCTCCGTTGCTCGTAGTTCACTTTTATAATTGCCAAGCGTTTGTTTTGATATATCCAGATTACGTTGCAATCTTTCCAAATTACTTCGGCTAGCTCGTATCTTAGAATCAATTATGCCAGCAGTCTCAGCTTGAGTTACAGGATTAACGCCATGCTTCTTCTTGATATCTTCAATCTGCTCATCAAGTTTTCTCTTTTCCTCTAACTTTTTACGCCGCAAAGCCATATATTTTTCCAACTCATCTTCACTATCTTTCCATTGTTTATCTATCCCGGATAGCGAAACAAGCAATGAATCAGGATAATCCTGAATCTTACCTACGAACATGTTAAACTGCTTCGAGAATTGCATATTATTCGTAAACTCCTCCATCTCCTTTAGATACTCTTCTTGCAGTCGCAAGCGTTCAACAATATACTGATACTGAACATCTCCTTCCGAGAACTCAGTTCCACAGACAAAACATTTTTTTTCTCGAAGTATCTCTTCCAATTTTGCACGGCTAGGATTATCCAAATACTTCCTCTCCGGAACAGTATACTCCTCGGCTTTATGTTTTTCGATGATTTCCTTGCTCTGCTCAATCAGAGAATCAATTCCGCGTAATATCCATAATGATGGAAGTTGACTTCTTTGAAAATTATCTATGCTAGTTGTTTTTTCTAACAACCTTCCAATCTCAGCCTCGCAGTCTTTGTATTTTTTAACAAGCGTAGTATAGCTAGCAAGACCGGTTATTTTAGTTTCGCTATCAGCAAGTGCAATCTTAACGGTGTCAATATCAGTCTCTAGCTTCTTCTTATTATCTTCCTCTTTGCTAATCTTATAATTTAAAGTATCAATAGTCGAAATCAACTCCTTTACATTGGCATTATGCTTATTTACCTCTTTTAGTTTACGACTCTCTATTCCGGTAATCTTTACTTTAGATTTGCTGATTATCTCTGAAAGTTTTTCATAATAAGGGAAATAGGAAATATGCTTTACAGCATCTTTTAACGTTTCTCTATCCCTAAAATTAATCAAGCTCTCCAACGACTCGCCTTGGAACCAGATATAGTTTCTGATACCATCAGGAAATAGCTCATTGATCTTATCTTCAGCCATTATATCATTGAGGACACGGGTTCCTGTCGGGGAGTCAAAAGACACTTTTAAGATATTAGGCCGAACTTGCCAAGCATCTTTGGAGTCCCACTCTTCTGAATCTAACCTTAATGCACTGACAGAGCGATCGATAATATAATTTACGCCTTTATCATCTTCCAATTCAATCTGTACAGATGATGTTACCTCGTCATTAACACTAGCATTGTACAACGCTCGCTTATTAATAAACTCATAGCGTTGCATCGAGAACTTTGCTGATTGTGGCAGGCTGTCAGTTGTACACCACCCAACACCTGTGACATATATTCTCCCGAATAACACCCAATAAAAGGCGTTGAAAAGTTTTGACTTCCCCTTTCCACCATTGCCAATAATTAGATTCAATCCATCGGAGAACTCCAATGTCTGAATCTGATAGTAAGACTGGAAGTTTTCAATCTTTATTTTTCTTATTCTCATAGTCTTACCTTTATTAATCGTTACATATATTTTTAATATTGGCAATATACTGATTGGTCAAAGAATCAGCATCACCAGAATGGGTAGATAGATCGGTAAGCATTTGTGCAACAGCCTTTGCTTTCTCCAGATTTACAGACACTTTTTCAGCACCTGCCTCTAATGTTTGATCAATCTCTTTTTCTATTGCTTTGAACATTTCGTCTTGGATAGCCATAGTATCTTAATTATCTTATTTATTTTCCATTTCAATCATTGCAAATACATCTATTTGCAAAGCCTCACAATAGGACTGCAACTCTCCATACAGGATATCAATTTGATTATCTGCAAGAGCTGCAAAGTTCACTATTCGCCGAACCTCCCCAATAAACAGATTTCGCTCGACTCCGGTAGATTCATCCATTATATTGGGAGGTGTAACTATCAAATCCCATATTGTTGCTTTTTCTTTCCCCTTGCTTTTTCGAAGAACACGACCTCTCCGCTGAATAAATTGACGAGGATTTCCTGTACTTGAACAGAATATTGCATGTTCTGCACGAGGGATATCAACACCTTCATCCAAGCATTTCATGGATAAGAGTATTTGTATATCCCCATCTGCAAAACTTTTCAATACACCAGCAGCGTCATCCAATCCGCTAATATACTTATGATAACGATACCCATGCTCCTTAAACATTTGGGCATACTCATCTATTATATGTATGTCTTCTTGTTCTATATCATAAGACTCATTAACGGAGTAGTCAGGCTCATATCCTTCTGGCACAAAAACAAAAGTATAGTCTAAATTACGATTTTGTTTTAAATGCGCTAACAATTGGGCTATTGCAACCTTTTTATTTTCTGCTTTATGGATAATTCTTTTGCGTTTGAGCAACAATTTCTCGGCATCAGGCTTATACTTACCAGTATCCGAGTCAATGTATTTCCTTAGCTGGGCCGAAATTCGCTCATATTCTACCATCTCTGTCTCCGTTAACTCTATAAAGATCGGATAATAGTCATAGTGGCATAATATTCCTTCTTCAATAGCCTGCTTCATCGTATATCGATATGTATACTCGGGTGGTCTTGAATTAAAAAAGTTATATAGCTGCTCTGACCCATGATCATCATAAATTCTTTCGGGAGTAGCAGATAGGCCTATACGCCAATAAATCATCTCTGGCAAATGCCTCAATGAGCTTGCTGAACCAATATTATGAGCTTCATCTGCGATATAAAGAAAAGTGTCAATGCCTTTTACTTTTTTAAGGAATGATTGAAACTCTTTTCTATTGAATGTTGCGTAGGTAGTAATAATTACAATATTCTTAGTTTGATCCAGCAGGCTTCTAGTTATATATTTATTTAATATTTCCTTCCAGTCTTTATCAGTATATGTAGAGACTATATTATGGAAATTGAAAGCTTCCGCCTCTCGCCTCCATTGTATGGCTAACGCTTGCGTAGGAACAACAATGATTGCTTTATAGAACCCATTTTCTTTATATTGTTTACGTAAACAGTTAAGTGCGGTTACGGTCTTACCGGAACCTGTGGCCATGGCAAAGATTCCCTTCTTACCGTTTTCAATCCAAGCATTATAAGCATCAATCTGAATCTTGCGCTCTTCTGGAAATGGGAATCGAGGTTCCTGCTCTTTCAACTCCAATTTATCAAGGAGGCGTTGCGACAACAACGAAGGGTTCTCACTTGCATGATCAAAATTATTTCTCAAACTTATGCTTGCATCAAGCAATTCTGGTACAGTCATTTTAGGATATACCTCACATAAAAAAGTCTTCACCTCGTTTATAGGGATATGAATCAAATGAGGAGTATCATTTCGCCATGATTGGTCGAATAAATTCTGATACTCAGTAATTCTTTTGTCATCATCCGGAGAGGTGAAAACAGTGATTGTTTCACCATTAAGCTCTAAAGCCGATTGTGAGAAGTTGGCAGATCCAATAAAGGCAACCTTATTTCCAACTTCATCAGTAAATATACCGTATTTGTCATGTCCCAATCCCCCTTTTGTCGAGATAGTTGCAACAAATTCGATTCGATTGATAGAGACTAAGTAGGATAGGCAGCGGAAGAAATGTTCGTCTTCCCTTGAAAGAGTATTTGTCAGAGCCTCAATATCTGACAATATTCTACACTCAAATTCTTTGACTAAATGTTTTTGTCCATTCTCGATAGCATCTTTATCCTCCTTGCTCAAAATGTGGTTGATGACAACCCGCATTTTTCCTCCATTCGCAATAAACAGCGCGAACCCCAAAGCAAGACTTCTTATTCCACTTGAGGAAAAGAAACCAAGCCCTAAATCAAAAGTGGCACTTTCGATCAGAGCTTCTGTAAAAAACTCCTTAGGCTCATCTAAACCAGAAGAATAACTATGTTTAAACTGAACATCACTTAACATATTATATCCTCCAATCCATGCGTTATTTTATCAATCAAATAATCGTAACCATTCAGATTGGGATTGCTGCGCAATTCCTTGTTCATAAGTTGTAATCCATCATCAATATGCAACTTGACATATTTAGGGATATCCTTATCGGTTTTATAGATCCCATACTTTACACATATAAGACCTATATAGTAGGATGAATTATTGCCAAACAAAACATTCTTACTATACTCCTTACCCTGAGAATCAGCAATATCAGTCAGCGGCAACAGCCGATCTTGAGACAATGAATATGCTAAAGCGATACGAGCTATGATATTTTCTGCACCCAAATTGAATTTACGGCTCAATTCGGTCACGACAATTTTATTCTCCTTCGATGTTTTTATACTATTGAACATATCTATGCAAGCGTTTCAAACAATTTGTTAGGTATAACCTTTTTGAACGATGAACATCCATCTGCGTTCTCAATAACATATACTTTATTCACACTTGGGAGTAATGCGGAATACTCAGTCTCTGATAGTTCTTTTCCTAATAATGGGAAAATAACAACCTGTTTTGACACTGACGGGTAGAACTTAGTAATGATATTATGGGAATGTATGCTATCAAACTTTTGAAGTGGACTATCAATGAATACAGGAAAGTCTATCCCTGATTCTTCGACAAGAGCCTTAAGGATTGCCGTAGCATAAAGCTGCTGTTCCCCTTTTGACAACTTTTCTTTACTGATAATCTCGCCTGCTTTATCAAGCAATTCTATCTCAATAATATCATTTTGCAGATCAATCCGAACGCTATGAATAAAGTCTGCCTTATGCATCAGCATATCAATGCTCGCAATAATCTTTTGTTCCAACGAGAATCTACGTTTCGTCCTTAATTCAAGCAAGAACGTCGTAAGCTCTGATATCAGACGCTCGGCAATAACATCCTTCTCTTTATCAGACTTATCAACTCGAATATATTTGGTAACCTCTGATAGCTGTTTCTTGAAAACTGCAAGGTCTTTATTGAGTGTACCTATCTGCTCCGATAGCTGACGCGACTTCGCTTCCAACCTATTCAGCATATCATCAATCTCGGCCTTATGTGTTCTAATGGCCTTGATATCCGCGTTTCCATCATCATACTCAGCAGCAGCAATCTTCTTTTGAGTTTTAGCCAAAAAAATGGCATTATTCTTAATTTCTTTAACGAGCTGCTTAAAGATTGTGCTATATGAATATCTGATATTGTCATATAATGCCTGAAACTCATTCGTCTCATTATCGATATAATCCAACAATACCTTAAAGTTTACAGGCAAATCCCCTTGCGGCTCAACAATATTGGATGCGAAAGCATCAGATATTACACACTCTAGCATTTTACGTTGAGAATCTGACAAACGAAGATCACCGAAGCGCCGCTTTATTTGCATATGTACGGACGACAACGCCTCATTAATAGCTGTACAATTGGCTTCTGTAGTCCGAATATTTTTTTCAGCATCAACCTGATTCTTCAAAAGAGCAAACAGCCTACCAGAGATTGCAAATGGAGCAATATCAAGCATGTCACGCAGTTGGCTCTTTAGCTTCGAGTCTTTGTCTTTCAATACTGCCAACAGCTCCTTCTGCTTGTTTAGCTCTTCTATGCTGATGGCATTACCCTCTCGAATCAACCGTTCTTGAAGCTGAGTGGATTCAATTCTGTATTGCTGAATTTGAGCATCTATCTGACTTCGTTCTTCTTCTGAATGCTTGATCTTTGACTCAATATCAGAAACGCTATTTGCCAACTTATCCAGCTTTGATTTGCTCACAGTAGACCCAGAATTCTTCCTGAATTTAAGTCGCAGATTCTCAAGATTCCTCTTGACATCCTCATACTTCTTAATGCCCAGAACCTCGCTGTACGCAGTGCTCAGCCTACGTTTCTCGTCTATCGATTTCACTTCGGCTAGATTGACAATCTTCTCTGCATCGAAAAAGAAGAACTTTGCAATGTCTTTGGATAAAATAAAATCATTGATGAATATATCATATCCAACCTCCTTCGCCAATTCATTGACCTGACCATCAATCAAGACATCAACTGATTCAACATCCAGAAAATAGTCATACGTTCTCCTAATTGTTATTATACTGCAAGGTATGGAGGGTATAAATACATCGGAGAGTACTATTTCCACATAATATTGAGCATCTTCTTTAATATACTCATTTTCTACAGAATACCCATGTCGAGCAATCTGTTTACGCTCTTCTGGTGTAATTTCATATAAATCCACGGCATGGACTAACGCCTTATGCAGGCTTTGCCGTGCATAATTTTTATAGCCTTGGGCATCATTGATATCTCGTCTAAATTTCTCATCAACATCAACCATCAACTTTCCATAAAGGCACCAAACAAGAGAGGTGAGAAAAGTCGTCTTGCCAAAACCGTTATTTCCCGCAATCAAGAAGATGTTTTTCGAGTCTGGCTGAAATGAGACTTTGTTATGCCCCCTATAGGCTCTATAATTGTGTAATATGATCGATTTTATAAACATTACTGACGTGGGTTAAGATAGTTATCCAATCGTTTCTCAATATCGCCTTGCAGACCATTGTTATTCATCAAAATAGTCTTGCTTCGCTGCAATGAAACCAAATCATTGATCAGCTGATAGTCTTCCGGATGTTCCGCACACACTCTCTCAAGAATTAAACGTTCTTGATATTGCATATTCCCTAAGGGCATATTCCGCTGATAGACCTCATTATATATATCAGTAACTTTTGGAGAAAAGTAGCCGTCTCTATACCAATTTATTTGTATAGCAACTAGTTCCTGATTGGAAATCAATTCCATATGTGGTTTTACACGCTGCATGTTACGTTGCAATTCCAATAATTTGCGCAACATTATGCAACGATACTCAAAAGTATAATTGCCCAAATTATGACCATCTGCATCTACGGCTAGTTGCCCATTTCTGCGTGTAGCATAGCGGTTCTCCGAGATATTGCGACCTTCAACCATTTCATCTCGAAATTTAAGTAAAGGACTCATCCACTCATTGCCATTATTAATTAAAGCTTTCATGGATTTATCCTCCTTAACAACTGTGCATACCCAGCACCCAAAGCGACTTTGTCCACAAGAGGGTTGAGTTTTATCTGTTATTACAGTAGGGCACTCATAATCGTCTGCAGTAGCATTGGCATAAATTTGCTGTATTTTTTGATTGTCGTATCCCCATGGGGAGGGAATCTCTCTTAAGATATACCACACTTCTTCTAGATACAAATCTTTAATCGGAGGGTAAGTGTATGTATTGGGATTCAATGGATGCTTGGTTAGTCGTTTCCCTTTTATCTCGTGACGCCGAATAGATTTTGCTCGGGTTGCACTTTCCGTCAGGCGCGTACCAATAAGCACAATAGCCTCTCCCATTGTATCGACTTTATCCAAAATAAATTGGGTTGTAGGTTTAATCTTTAGACGATCAGTGCACCAGCGGAATGTATTGTTGGGAACAGGGTACCCTTTGCCAAGGAAGCTGATCCAGAAACTATCCTCCAACTTTGGCACAGTTGTCTGCACTGTTATAGGAAGTTTCTGTTCGATAGCAGCAATCCGAATACAATCCAGAACCTCAATTATGTAATCCGAGATTATAGGATTTTCGACCAGTGTATCGTTGTTTACAACATATACTGGTCTTACTAAGACACTATCTCCATACTCTTCTCGTACAGCAAGCAATGCTTTCCATACTAAAGTTAGGACAACAGTACTATCCTTTCCCCCGCTAAATCCAATTATCCAAGGAATATTATTATCTCTTTCGAGGTATTGATCTTTTATATCTTCTATTATATTGTCTATACGTTTTGACATATCAACATTTAATCTGACTCAAAATTATATTTCTTGAGATCTCAACAAAGAATGAAAATCAACCTCCAACAAATTCGCTATTTCTTGCAATTGAGCAATAGAGGGTTGTGATTTATTAGAGCACCATCTTGATATAGTATTCTCTGATTTCCCCATTTGCTTTGCCAGCCATCTATTTGTTTTCTGCTTCTCAACAAGGGTAACCTTAATTCTATTCATCACTATTTGTTGAATATTCGACATACTTTTTCAATTTATAGCTATTATTTATACAAAGATACCTTTGTTTTTTAGTTCACACAAGATTCTAGCTCTTTTTCTTTTTACATTACGGACAATATGAATATATAAGAACTTGGCTTATCCCTATACGCTCCCGCATTAGAGATAAGCCAAGTCTATAATTAGTACAGCCCCATTAAACGATAGGGCTCACTAGTTCCTCCGGATGCCATTCGGCAATGGAGACAATCGCCTGATATTGCTCCTTAGTCAGAACCGAATTAGAATCGTCCGAACATTCATATTCCCATGGCAGTTCGTAGACGGCACCTTCTTCCTGATAACCCATATAATTGTGATATGAGTCGGGAACCAGACGCACATAATCCTCTTCGAGCAGGATTCTCAGGAGTTTCTCTGCGTCATATATCAGTAGCGGTGCCCCGGCCTTATACAAGGCTGTCGCGACTTCAATGGCCAATCCGGCATTGGCAGAATAACTGTTGGAAACAACAATTTTCCATCCCTGTTGCCGGTAGTTTGAGGCAAAGATATTCAGACGTGAAAGGCCTAGTTCTCCGTAATGGTCAATTGCGAACTGCATGAAATCCTCCGGGCTGTCAATGTCGTACATTTCCGTCACATCGATGAACTTTTTCCGCTTGTAATAGACCACATCACGTAGTTCTTCAGGAACATCTTGCGGATCTGTATGGATACGTCCCCTGAGTCCCCGCTTCCGGTGATAAGCCTCATACACCTCATTGGCAATACGGAAATAGGTGCAATACCTTTGTATGGTCATGGTTTCCAAAAGAGGGGCAGAATGACCGTGTTTCGAGTCCTCCAATACCTTGATGGCCGTTTCCCTATCTTCCACCTCAATTTTGAAATTCGGCACTATGCGGTTAAATTCCCTTTGTGCAATCCGTCCCATACGCTGCTGATATGGCAGGTTATGCGCCACGTAATCGTTGAACCCGTCGGGATTCGCGACAATGACATCAATCAGCCATTGCAGATAGTCGAAGAGTCGGGTTATGTTCTCCCTGCACCATGTATCATCTGGCTCTGCATCCGTACACTTGGAACGATTCGTAATGATAAAATGGATATGCTTCCGGTCCGTAACACGGATAGACCGGAAATCTCCATATCGGCTCGAAGCGACATGGAACCATCTGGTATCCATCGGGTTGAATGCAAGCCAATCCGCAAGGAACGCTTCTCGACTGTCATATTCCCCCGAAGTGATCAATTCCTCGGTATACCCCCACTCTTCCAGCGTAGGCCGTGGCACTTCGATATAGAATCCCCGGTACTCATCGTCGCCCATTACGGCCAGCTGCTCGAACCGATGTTGAATCTCAACCAGCCGTTCAAGCATATCGCCACCAACGACAATCTCCCATTGGCGGCTTTCGCCTAACGCCTCCAAATGCGAAGTGTTCAGTCCGATCTCCTTTGCCAAATCGGCAAAGAACTTTCTGTCTATAGTCTTTCTCTCGTTCATTTCTTTATGTCCATTAATTTTCAATAAACTTGGCCGGATCAAATCCGTTCATCAGGTGCTCATCCTCAAAAATATATCCCATCTGATTGCAGGCAATTCATTGTTTTTCAAGTATCTGCTATTTTCCTGGAACTCCATGTACAGATCACTCATGTATTGTATCTTCATCTTATTGTTCTCCTTTCCTTGATTGTTCAATCTGTTTCCCTATGATTGCCTTCACCTGCGCAAATGA
>ULQV01011232.1_pt1 | contig 20307 bp, 17 predicted proteins | sample 1954851 | NCBI WGS metagenome assembly ULQV01 (sample SAMEA4835665, study PRJEB28245) | human gut metagenome | biome: gut microbiome; material: fecal sample | place: Denmark | collected 2008 | reverse complement strand
GCCGCTGCTGTTTTGTTTATTTACCGATTGGATAGAGTGGATTAGTAAGTCCAGTCCTCAGTCTTCCGGGCGAAAGGGGAGCGCTCCTGCTCTACGGGGTCAAGCTTGGCCATGGCGTTCTTCAGGCCGGGGTCGTCCTGTGTGCGGGAGAGGGTGACCATGCGGGCCAGACCGTGGTCAAAGCCATCGTCCCAGACTGCTACGATCTGTGCCTCCTGCGGGGTCAGATCGTCCCGCCATTCCTCCGTCTCCGGGTCGTTGGTCTCATGCTCCCAGTTCTCCTGCAGCTCCCGGATGCGTACCAGCGACTCGTTCCAGTCCTTTCCGATGGGCGCTGCCTCACGGGAAATTTCATACTGGCCCTCCAGCAGAGTGCGGATGCTCTCGGCACACTGCTCACCGACCCGGTCGCCATCGGTGCAGAGATTGATTTGGCTGACGTCCGGGCGGTGCTGGAGGAAGGCCAGCAGCGCACGGGGCGAGACACCGCCCAGCGCAATATAGTTCTCCGTGCGCTGGTCTGCCGGACGCATGGAGAGATAGGACAGCAGGTCGATCTCGCTCTCAAAGACATTGCAGCGGGGGCAGTCGGGGTTCTCCATGCGGAAGCGGTACTCCTTCTGGGAACCTCGGACGTCGAAGCGCTGCACCTGCTGCGTGGGGTCGCAGCTGCGGGCGAAGTTGCTGGCCACTACGCCGTCAAAGTCCGTGCCGACGAATACAACGTTTTTGTATTTGTCGCTCTGGTAGATGCGGCCCTGCCGCATAAGCTCGTCTACCAGCTCCTGATCCAGCCCACGATCCCGGACAAGATAGCTATAGGCGTCCAGATTCGTCTTTGCCCGTGGCAGAGGGCGAAACTCTTCATGCCCTGCAGGCGGCAGCCATACCGGGGGCGTGTAGGTGACGTCCCTGTGGATGGCCTCCAGTACCGTCCGTACAGCCTCCTGAAAGCCCATGCCATGGACATTGACGAAGTAGTCGATGGGGCTTTTGCTGCCCTCTGCCCGTGAAAACCAGTAGTAGCCCTTGCCGGGCGTTACTACCAGACTGTCATGCTCCACAGAGCGCCACTGTCCGTCCTTCTGGAACAGCGGCTCCCCGGTACGCTGGAGGATGTCAAACACATCCTGGCTGCGGGCCAGCTCGATCATGTCGGTGGGAATGTACTTGCTCTCTCGGTGTTCCGGCTGCCGGATCTGCCGCTTTTCTTCGGCGACGTTCCGTTCCTGCTGGAACTCGCCCTTTTCCATCAGGAAGTTGGCAATGCCGCTGGCGTCCCTGATGGCGTCAAACAGCTCCTGCGGATCTTTCTCCAGCACCTTGATCCAGCTCTGGATATAGGCTTTGTGCAGGTCGAAATGCTCGTCCATGGCCTTTTGGGACATTTCCAGTCCCAGCTCCTGGGAGACGAAGGCGCTGGCGATCTCCGCCCGCAGTTCCTCCTGTGCGTAGTCCTCGCTGCCGAAATGATTCTCCATGTGGCGGTTCAGCCGATCAGGATGGCCGGTGGCGTGGCCGCACTCATGGAGAAAGGTGGAGATGTAGCTGTACGGATCGTCGAAGCTGGCCTCCGGAGGCAGCGTCACCATATCGGCTGAGGGGGAGTAGTAGGCACGGGTGCCTTCCTCCCGATAGGCCAGCTGCATATTCTCCAGCAGGGTGTCCCGCTGCTGGCGGAGCTGGCCAATGTCCGTCCGGGGCCGCTGGGACAGAGGCGGGAGACCCTCCATCTGAGCGGCGTTAAAGACGAGAGCGGTACGGCTGCGAAGCTGGAGCTTGTCGGCTGCATCGGGATCGTCACGCCTCAAGCGCTCCACCTCATTCCAGTTTATCCATCTTTTCCGTTCCATGTCATACATGGCCCAGTATTCGATCTTGGTGGCGTGTTCGCCTTTGCGGATGCGCCAGCCTTTCTCTTGGGCCTGCGGGAAGGTACACCAGCGTGGATCCTTATAGCCTCGCTCGTCAGCCAGCATGGAGAGCCGCAGCGTGTTGATGCCCTTATAATGTCTGCCGGTGGCGGCGTTGTAAGGACGCCCCTGCTCCCAGCAGGCCCGCCACGGGAGCTGCTCCTCCTTCAGCGCAGCCAGGAACGCCTGTGCCAGCTCCTCACGCACCTTATTCACTGCTGCCATTGCTCGTCACCTCCTTCCCGTCCAGCGTGTAGCTGGGGCCGTCTATCAGCGCACCCAGCGCCTCCAGCTCCTCTATTTCCTCCGGATTGGACAGCTCGATGCCGTCCAGGATACTCCATTTCTTCGTTTCGTTGCTCATGCGTATGCTCCTTTCCATGTCAAATAAAAAAGAGACGGTGTAAGCCGTCTCTTGGTGGATGGGTATGAAATTGTTACCCCTTGAAATAGAAATTCTTTCTGAGTTTCAGGTAGCCGGTGCGGTGTATGACCACCAACTGTTCCCCCAGACTTTTCCATGTGTTGGGATGGATAGCGTAGCCCTCCTGCAGGCTGGTGGAGGTGCTGTCCGTCCTGCTGCCTGTGGTGGTGCTGATCTTCCGGTGCTCCTCTTTTCCAACCAGGTCGGAGAAATACATCCTGGTCTCCGGATCGTTGCCGGAGAGCACCACGGTATAGGCGCAGTTGTCCAGGATCACCTTCCGCTCGTCCCGGCTGTATGCCAGGTCAATGTCCGCCAGAGACTGGGTGAGGATGCAGATGTTGGCACCGTTTTTACGGAACTTCCGCATGGGGCCGAGGATCTCCAGATGCCGCAGGCTGGCGAACTCATCCAGTGCCAGCAGGATCCGCTTGTCCCGGCTGCGGTCATAGGGTCGCTGGCCGATGTAGTCCAGCATCTGCGTTACCACGATGTTGCAAAACAGGCTGTAAAACTCCTGTTTTTTGTCCGGCACCACCAGAAAGATGTGGGACGACTCCAGATCAGAGGGGGCCAGATACGGCTCGTCTGCACTGGATGGGCGGCGCAGAACACGCTCTACCTTGCTGTAATCGGCAAAGAGCTTGATGTTTTCATCCAGTGTGGACTTGGCCCCGGCGATGTTCTTTTCATTCTCCTGCGCCAGCGTCTGGATATAGCCCACAGCCCGCTGGTTTTTCTGTGCGGCGATCAGCTGAAACAGCTCCATGGGGCCGTTGGTAAAGACCACCTTCATAATTTCGCAGAAATCAAGGCCCTTGTCGTAAAACGCCACCAGAGATGCCAGCAGGATCTTCCGGGCCGTCTCCGTGAAGTAGCGCTCGGCACTGGTTGCCTTCGGCGGCAAGGGCAGAATAGAGAAAGTGAGCTGCTCCAGCAGCGCCCGCCGTTCGTCCGGATCGGACGCACGGTCTATCTCATCAAAGACATTGTAGATGACGGAATGCTCTGGATCGTCCGGCGCAAGGAGGACCTTCTTCTCTCCGGGGACATTATTTGAGATGTCCCCGGAGATGTCGATGCAGAAGAAGGGGCCTTGCCAGACCCGGAGAGAGGGAATCAGCAGGGCAGAGGTTTTCCCCTGCCCGCTGCCGCCGAAGATAGCGATGTGTCCCTCACCGTCACAGGGCAGATAGACCTTCTTTCCGCCCAGCAGTCCGAAGGTAAAGCCATTGGGCGTCTTATCTGCCGCCAGCCCGCTGCCCTTCAGCGTCTGCTGTACCCGCAGCTTCTGCTGCCGGTCGCTGCGGCCACGGTCACGCAGCAGCAGCCGCACCACCAGCGCCGCCACCAGCACCAGCGCCAGTATGGCCGCCAGCCGCCAGAGCAGGGCGTCTATGTTTTCAAAAAAGTCCATGCTATCCTCCTATTCCCAGCATACTGCACATCTCCTGCCAGAGCTGCTGCAGATTCTGCAGCAGCAGCTCCCGTGTGTTGTCATAGAGCAGGGCCAGCATGGCTATGGCCATCAACGCAATGGAGACGATTCCAAACAGCACACGGATGACGGTACCCAGCGCCTCCAGCAGCACCTGCGGCGTTCCCTTCTTCCGGACGATGATGGTGTGCGCCCGCTCCTCCTCCCGCTGCTGGGCGTCGTACAGCTGCCCCACAAAGGAGGTGAGCGTCCGGGTATCCTCCGCCACCTCGGCCTTCGCCGCACGGATGTCCTCCCGGTCATCGTTGGCTGCGTAGTAGCCGGTGAGGATCTTCTCCAACTGGTCTTTCTGTTCTCCCGGCGACAGGGCCACATTGATAATATTTTTGATCTGCACGGCCAACGCCGCCTTGACGATCTCGTTTTTGGGATTGTCGGTAGGCACCAGCAGGATGGGCGCTGCATGGTTGGTGCGCCAGATCCGCTTGATGACGCCTGTCAGCTCCTCGCCGTCGTTATAATAGGCGTCGGTATCATAGATGATGGCGTCGGCGCCCTGGGCCGCCAGCAGGATGTCGTTTTCCTGCCTGCGGATATCCGGCGCTGCCGGGAGAGAGGCGACCTCCTGATGCAGACGCCGCTCCAGCGCCTCCCTCAGATGTCCCAGCTTGATTGGATCGCCTACACAGAGGATCATGCGCCGTCACCGCCTTCCTGCATCCGGGCAAGCAGCTGCTCCTCCTGCTCCAGTTGCGCCTGAAGGGCCTGCTTGCGCAGCATCATGTCCTCCAGCTCATTTTGCAGTCGTCCCTGCTTCTCCGCCATGGTGCGGAGGTTGGCGTCTATCTCCTCCTGCTGCTGGGGCGTCTTATTGGCCTTGGAGGCTTGCAGGGCCTCCAGCTTTTCATAGGCCAGGCGGAGGTCTGCGTTCTTCTCCTCCGTCTGCTGCTCCAGCTGCTGCAGAGCCAAACGGTGACCTGCAGCCTTGCCCTCCACGGCGTGGATGCGGTACGCTGCGTCGGAGCGCTCCTCCAGCCGCTCCACATGGGCCATGGTGCGTTCGTCCATGTAGATGGATCTGCTGGCGCTGCCCGCCTTGACGGTCATGGCGACCTGCGCAAAGCGGCTGGAGACACCGGAGACCCGCACCACCAGCAGGTCGCCCAGATCCCGGTAGATCTTATAGCGGTAGTGGCTGTCGCCGCAGCGGAAACGGAAGGTATATCCCGGCTCCCGATTCAGAGACAGATCCTTCACCTCGAAGATGATCTCGAAGGCCCTGTCCTTCTCCGCCCAATCCCAGGAGGCGATGGTCAGGGTATATTCGCCCAGCTCCAGCTCCGTGCCAATGGGGGCGATCTCTACATCCTTGTAATGCTTCGGCATAAAAATACCGGTTGAAAAGAAAAGCAGATTGCCCAGCAGGAAGATGATGCAGAAGATCTGCAGGCCACGGACACCCCGTGGCCGGGCCGGTTTTTGCAGCTTCTGCTGCACGGAATCAAGCATTGTCCACCTCCTGCTCCGCATAGGGCCGGTATACGGCCCGGTCTGCCCGCAGCAGCACCACAATGGACTCCCAGTTGGCCCGTCCCTTGTTGTAGCGGGAGGGCAGCACCAGATAAACGGCGCAGCACAGGGAGAAAATCATGTAGGGTACGAAAAACAGGCTGTAAATAAAGTCCTTGAGCATATAGGCAAACATCAGGTAGCCTACGATAAAATAGAGGCTGCTGAGGTTGATGTGCCGGGATACTCTGGTTTTGGATTCGATTTGCGTGGTGACATTATCTGCCATACCGCTTGTCCTCCTTTCCATTTTTCGGCTTCCGATCCGGTCTGGGGCCGGTGTAGGCATGATACGCCTTCTCCAGCTCCAGCGCCTTCTCGTAGTTTTTTACCTGATAGAGATCTGCGCCCACAGGCGGCTGGATGGCCCGGTGCTTCCGGCCACGCACAATGGCCGTCACCTGACGGTTAAAATCCTTGCGCTCCTCGGCGGACGACTCCGGGCCGGGCGTCAGGCGCTTCACCGCAGCGGAGAAGGCCGGATTCGATACTCGTTTTTTAACTTCGGGAACTGAGTTCCCGAAGTTGGAGCCGCCGGATGTCCCCGCTGTCCCTGCATCCATGAAGTCCGTGGGGAAGGGCTGCGGCTTTGCCGGGGCCGCCTCCACGGTCTGCTCGTCCGCAGTATCGGGCGTTTCTGCTGTCCTCGGCTGAGCAGAGCGGGCTTCCTGCTGCCGGAACTGCTGCTCCTGCTGTCTGGCATCCTGTCGGTGTGGTTGTTCCTCATCCTCCTCACGGTGGAAGCGCTGGTGGATGCCCTTGCCGACCTGCTCGCCGGGAGTACCCTTCTCCCGACGCTGGCGGAGGGTGGTGCCGGTGGCCGCTGCCATGGCGGTGTTTTTCACGCCACGCACCGCCTTGCCGCCCAGTCTGGCAGCGGTGCGGCCTGCGGCCCTCCCGGCTCCAAAGAGGGCCATGGCCCGGCCCACGGAGGAGGAAAGCCCTGCATCCATGCCCAGAATGCGCTCCACCAGATTCGGCCCGTCTATAACGGCGTAGGCGATGAGCAGACAGACGATGCCCTTTCCGATGCCGGTGATACCAAAGGAGGTGACGAGACCTACCATGATCTCGTAGAGCTTTACGCTGAGGACACAGACGCACATGGTGAGGTAGGTGTCACGGACAAAGAGCAGCGTGTTCTTCAGCTTTTCTCCGCCGCCGATATCGGCGGCAAAGAGGAAGGCCAGAAGCCGGGACACCACCAGCTCATAGGCGATGCGCACGTTTTTATAGCACAGCGCCAGAAACAGCAGCGACAGGGACAGCAGCTGCAGCAGGCAGCTCCAGAAATCGAAGGAATAGCGGTAGAAAAACTGATTGCCGATGTTGGCGCTGGTGAGGCCGTCATAGTTTTTCCGGGCCACATCGCCGTCTGCCGTGTGGGCCAGACGGTACTTCACCCGGTTATTAAACTCCGTAGACCATCCGTACAGATTCTTCCCGTTTTTGGCCGTGTGCCAGTCCAGCGTCTCGCAGAGATCGATGCTATCCATATCGTCCTGACCGGCGATCCCGACTCCGTAGATGACGCCCTGTCCCGCCTTGTAATTCAGGGCGTTGATATCACCCCGCTTGTCGATCCGGATCAGGTCAATGAGGTTGCTCTCCACCAGCTCATAGGATTGGTTCACCTCCTCGCCGCCGAGAATGCCGTCCCGGAAGGCAATCACCAGATCGTTGGCGGTGGAGAACAGCCATGCGGAGGCGCTGACGGCCACGATGCCCAGCAGGATATTCCGCAGCAGGGGCGGACGTTTCTCGTGCTGCACCAGCAGCATGATGCCCAGCCCGGCGCAGCAGAGGACGGTCAGGGCCAGCAGCACAGGCCGCAGGGTATCCAGCAGATCATTGATCTGTGGGTAATTGGTGATGTCGATCAGGCCGAAGGTCTTGGTATACAGCGTCTCTGCGACATTTGCCACCTTGCAGACAAGGTCGGTGATGCTCCAGCTGACGCTGCGCAGAGCGTCTGAGAAGATATTGTTATTCTCCAGCAGGGCGGCGTTGTCCCGGTACCACTGGAGATCGTCGGCGTCGGAATTGTCGTCGGACTCTCCCTTGTAATAGGGATCGTCCGCAGCGGGGGTCGTGGTGTTGTTTTCGCTGCCGGTCTCCGCTGCCAAAGCCGTCGTGCATGGCAGCAGGCACAAAAACGCCAGCAGCAGGCATATCACCATCTTCTTCACGGTTCGTCCTCCTTTCATCTTTTTGACCAGCCACCGTAGCCGTAGATGCTGATCCACACGTCGATGGATTGCAGATACGGCACCTGACTGCCTGCCACATAGCCGTCGCCTACATAGATGGCGACATGACCGGCATAGTGGCCGCAGGAGGCGCAGAAGGCGCCGGAACGGTGGTCGTTTTCGTATACCTTCCCGGTGCCGGGGATGACACCGGAGAAGATCAGGGCACCCTTGGGGATGGGGCCGTCCCGGTTGGCCATGGCTGCGCCGTGGCTGTAAGCGCAGCAGAAGCCCTCGTAGGGGAGACCGGCGTAGGTGTACACGACCTTGCACCACAGCTCACAGTACCCGGCATAGCCGTTTTCAAAGGCCCCGTGCTGATTGCTCCAGCGCCGGGTCTCCGGGATGACACGGCTTGAAAAGTCCGTGTCGGTATCATCCACACCCACATAGGTGGCCTTGATGGGAGTGTGGCTCTGCGATGCGGATGCCTGGCGGCCACCGAAGGCTGCCGTCACGTCGTCGGCAAAACTGCCTGCCGCCGTGGCGACCAGCAGCAGGAAAAACACCAGAAAGCCGCTGCTGCCCAGCAGCAGCCACAGTTTCCATTTCCGCATTATCGACCTCCTGAAAAGAGCGTTGCCTCGTAGTCTCTGCTGAGCCAGACACGGAATTGCAGCGCCCCGGCTCCGGCAATGGAGAGGATATTTTCGCCTTGCTCCAGAAAGGGGATGCTCTCCACCTGTGAGAAGGTCATGCCTTCTCCGAAGATCCTGCGGATATGCTCCTTGGCGCTGCTGTCCTGCTTGAACATGAATTTGTACTGGCACAGCTCAAAGAGGATGCGGATCTTATCCGCACCGGAAAAGTCGCCCTCCGGCATATAGTCCCGGACGCTCTGGGAGGCCAGCACGATCCCGGCAAAATACTTCCGGGCCTCCCGCAGATATCGGGTCACCATATCCAGGATCAGGGGCATGGAGGTATTTACCCAGCGGTGGCTCTCGTCTATGAGTATCAGGAACTTTGTGATGTCCTCGATGGCGTATGCGCCGCTCTCCCATTTCTCCTTCTCAGGGCCGCCCACGGCAATGGCGTTGTCCCAGCACAGGGACACCAGATTCTGCATCTGTGCTGTAAACACGTTGCCCAACTCTTTGATGGTGGAGATGTCAAAGGTAACGATCTTCTCACCGGTGATGTCGGAGATGGTGGTGTGTCCGTCAAAGAGCCTGCCATAGTTGCTGCAGAGATTCTCCACGGCACCCAGCAGAATCTGCAGATTTCGGGCCTGATCCACATGGATGGCCGTCTCCACCTCCGTCTCGGCTGCCTTGTCCTGTTGCGCCACAAAGGTGATGTAGCCCTGTAAAAACTCCCGGAACTGGGAGAGGGTGGGGTAGTCCGCTGCGGCCCGGCCTGTGACAGAGCTGCCGTCTGCGGGTACCAGATCAAAGCCTGCGTAAAACTCCCGCAGGTAGTTGGCCAGCTCCTGCAGGAGCTGGTCTGACATGGACGGATTGATGCAGCGGAAGAACGCCTGCAGCTTGGAGATATGCCTGGCATAGGAGGCGTAGTCGTCCTCACCGGAGCGCAGGATCTCCAGCGGGTTTAGCATCCCGTCTGAGCCGGAGCAGCGGATGATCTTGCCGCCGAACTCCAGCGTAAGGGCGGAAAACTCTCCGGACACGTCAAAGCAGCGGATATAATTCCCGATGCTGGCGTTCTGCTTGAATAGCTTCTTCAGCAGCGTAGACTTGCCGCTGCCCATATCGCCGCAGACGGCAGCGTTATAGTGCTTCCTCTTGAGCGTCTTGGAAAAGAGATCGAATACCACGGCGCCGCCCATGTCCGTAAAGCCCAGCAGCGCGCCCTGCTCGTCCAGCAGGTCACTGTAATCAAAGGGATAGCCCTCCGCCAGCTGCCGGGCCGTAAGGGACAGGCCCTTCATGGTCACGGGCTTGGCGTGGGTGAGGGCAAACGGCTCATAGAGCGACTGCCACTCCGTTTTCTGCTCTCCCAACAGGACGGTGTTCTTATAGCCGGAGGCGTCCAGATTGTCCTGCAGCTCCTTCGCCTTTTCCTCCAGCTCCGCCAGCGTCTGGGCCTGCAGGAAGATCCGGAAGTCGCAGATCTTCATCACCTCGCCCATGCGCTCCAGCTCGTCATAGAGCTGCTGCAGCTCCGCCTGCCGCTTCTGGGCGTCATAGAGTGCGTTGTAGTCCCTGGCGTCGTAGGCTCTGGCTCCCTCCTCACCGATGGAGCGGTTGATGCTGCGCTTCACGGCGGCCATATCCTCCGTGGCCACGTCGAAGGAGCAGATGCAGCCGCTGACGGTGAAGATCCTCGTCAGCCAGTGTCTGTCCAGTGTGTTAGGCAGGCCGTAGATATGCAGGCAGCGGCAGTAGCCGTCTCCCATACGGGTATAGGACGGCTCGGCAAAGGTGATCCCGCCATGGGGCTGGATCTGCTGAAAGAGCCGTGCGTCCACGGCCTGCGCTTTGGTCGTTTTCTTGCTCATCCTTCCTCCTCCATAAAGTCCGGTGCGGAGTCATCGTCTCCGTCCGGGTAGATGTCGATGATGGTATTCATGTTGGCCAGCTTCTCCAGCACCTTGGCCTTTTGCCCGGCGTCTATCTCCTCCCCCAGCGGCTGGTAGCCGGTGGCGGCGTATTTTCGGATCATGTCACGGTTTTTGCAGAGCGTATCCGCATCCTTGCCCCAATAGGCAAGATAGAAATGCTGGGAGCTGATATTGATCTCGGCCACCTCCAACTCACGGATCTGCCGCTCCAGCCAGCGGATGCGGGTCTCGTCTCCGGCCTGCCGTGCGTGGTGCAGCAGCACTGCCTTCTGTCGCTCCAGCGAAAGCGGAAACCTCATGCTCAGGAATTTCAGATCGCAGCCTACGGTTTTCAGCACCTTGGTAAACTGATAGATCTCCAGCTCCAGCTCATCCTCCGCAATGTTCTGGAGGTCTCTGGGGATGAGCCGGAGAAGATCCAGATATGAGCCGTCTGCCAGCAGGAACGCCCCCACAGACGGCTCCCAGCTCCGCACGGGGAGGATATCCAGACACGTCCTTATAACGGCCTTTTTCTCTTTCTTCTTCATACTTACACCTCCGCAATTTTTGAGTGAGTTTAACTTCGGGAACTGAGTTCCCGAAGTTAAAGGGAGGCAGGGCCGCAGCCCTGCCTCCTGTCATGCTGTCAGGAAAACCACTCCATAAGCATATTGCCCAGTGAAGATGCGCCAAAGACCAAAGCGCAGCCAATGACGATGTTCTTCATGACCTCCTTAAACTTTGACCGTCCTTCAGCGCCTCCGGTGATGACGCCGATGCCCAGCACCACCAGTGCAAGGATCGTCAGCGCTGCCGCCACTTTCTGAAGTGCCGGTACGATTTCATACAGTCCTGCAACCAAACCATCCATAATTAAACCTCACTTTCTTCGTCCGTTTTCTTGTTGTTCTTCTTCCGCAGCATAAAGATCAGGGTCGCAGCAGCCAGCGCCACCACCAGTACCCCAGCACCAACTTTCAAGATGGCCTCCAGCGCACTTCCAGTATCCTGGATGGTGTAGGTGGCAACGGCCTCCATTTCGTACAGGCCGTCTGGGTACTGACTGTCCGTGTAGGTGATCTCCGCCGTGTACTCCGGCTCCGTCTGATAGGTGGCCGTCCAGACCGGGGTCTGGCGTGTGCCGGTATAGATGGCCATTCGGGTATAGTTATCACCCTCCTGCTGGAAATCGCCGTCCCAGCTGCCGCCCGTCAGCGTGTAGCTGCCGCCGCTCAGGCCCAGGTACTCCGTCATCACGGCCTGCCAGCCGTCCCACAGGGGGTCGTCGCCTACTGTGACCACGGTATCACCAATGGCGTACAGCCTGCTGGCGGGATTGGAGGTCTGAAACACAGCCGGAGCGGAAAATGCCTCCGTCTTTGTACCGGCTGTTACCGATGCCAGCGGCAGGCGGACGCCGTCCACCGTCAGGCTCTGCGGCACCTCCGACTCCGATGCGTATTCCTGCATCACCGTCCGGCTCTCGCCGGTGGCCCATGTGGGGGTCTGCGCCGTCAGGGTGCGGCTGGCGCCGTCCAGCGTCTCGGTGATCTCCTTCGGGTAATCATTGGGGTCACCGGTGACAATGGTGCGTACCACCGTCACCGGCTCCCGATGCTCCTTCACCTCATACTCGACGCTTGCCAGAGTGTAGGTCTTGCCGCCCTCCTCCACTGTCTCCGGGACGGTATAGTGGGGGTTTTCCTGCGTGGCCGACTCAAAGGGATAGCTGCGTGTTACCGTGGTGTCTGCCGCCATGGCCACGTTGGGCATGGCGCACAGCAGCACCAGCAAGCCAGTCAGCAGAAGCTCTTTTGCTTTCAATGGGATTCCCTCCTTCGATAGATTTTTGTAGGAAAAGGAGCGGGTGTGTACCCGCTCCTTTATCCGTATCAGCTGTGCTGCTTGCGCCGCAGCAGGTAAGTCAGGCCCGCAGCGGACAGCAGCAGGCCAAGCACGGCGACGGTAACGCCGCTGTCGCCGGTCTTAACGCTGCCGCCGTCAAAAACGGGCTTGTCCTTGATAGTGATAATGCCGATGGCGGGTTCAATATCCACCGTTTGCCCCCTGTCTTGCAGATCGGCGTGAATGGCGACCTCATGCCCATCCATCTGAATGCTTTCAAAGACTACCAACGCTTTGCCACCCAACAGGGCTGTGTCGATGGTGAACTCCAGCTCCACGGTGCCGTTGGGTTCCGTGGGGGTAAAGATAGCGGTGGCCGTCACAGGCTGTCCACCCTGCTCCAGAGCCTTGCCGGTGGATTTATCCATCACTGTACCGGTGATAACATATTCCTTGCCGGGGATAAGGTTGGTGTACCCCACTACATCTTTAAGAACATAGGTTTTGCCGGATACCACATTCTTTTTGCCATCGATGGTGGCGGTGGTGTGAATCTCCGGCCAATGGACAGTCTGGCCCTCATCGTCGATGTCAGCGTGAACTGCCAGTTCCTTACCTTCCTTGCTCAGCGATTCAAAAACGACGGTGGTCTTACCAGACAGCAAGGAGGCATCCACGGTAAACTCCACCGTCACCGTGCCGTCTGGCTCGGCGGGGGTAAAGGTGATGCTGGTAGTGATCTCCTTTCCATCCTGCACGAGTACCTTTCCAGTGGCCTTATCCATGAGTTTACCGGTGACGGTGTATTCCTTGCCAGGAATCAGGTGCTCATAGCTGACCACATCGGAGATGGTCTGCGTCCCCGCTGCCTTGGCGATATGCTCTCCGTTTACAGTAGCAGTGGTGTGGAGGATGGGGATCTCCTCGTCTTCCATTGAAAAGGCTGAATCACTGACTACGCTGCCCACGGTGACGGACATATCCTCTGCCACAAACCAGCCCTCCGGGGCTGCTGTTTCATGCAACGTATAGGTTGCGCCAATAGGCAGGTGGTAGATCACATGGGGCGTGTCTCCGCTGACCCATTTATCCACCACATGGCCGTCCTTATCAAGCAACTGCAAAGTAGCGCCGATGACAAAATTCCCCTGATAGTCTACCTTGGACAGATGCAGCTCTGTGGGAAGATCTGTCATGGTGATGGTCTGCACCTCGGCGGTGTCCTGTACAATGAAGGTCACGTCATCCGCCAGCAGCCAGCCCTCCGGGGCCGCTGCCTCATGCAGCGTGTACTCTGCTCCGATGGGCAGGCCGTACAGCGTATGGGGAGTATTCTCCGTTACCCATTCGGCGGCTACATTGCCCGCTGCATCCATCAGCTGCAAGGTGGCACCGGAGACAAAAGTGCCCTGTTCATCTACCTTGGCTACGCTGATCTGGGTGGGGCTGTTGGGAGCTGTTAGGGTAATTACGGTGAGGCCATCCTCCTGTGCTGCATTTTCAGGCAGCACATCAAAGAGGAAGGGCTTGTCCGCCAGCACATAGCCGCTGGGAGCCACTACTTCCACGGCCTGATAGCCTCGGCCATACTCCAGCTCACAGGGCAGTTTCATAACGCCGCTGCCGTCTGTGTACCAAGTATCTGCGCCCCACCATTCCAGTTTCTGGCCCTTGGGATCGATGATCTGGAAGCCGACGCCTGCTGCGGGGATGGCCTCGCCGGTGATAGCGTCCACCTTCACCACCTTCAGGTAGCTGTAGAACCGCTCGTTGTTGATGATATAGCTGTAGGTCTTTCCGTTCTCGTCGATTTTTACGGTGAAGGGTTCCATCAGCCTGCTGCCCTCCCAGCCAGAGGTCTGCTCCACAGTATAGAGGCCGTAGGGCAGGTCGGGAGAGACGGCGAAGCCGTCCTTGTCGATGGTGAGCTGTGCCTTGGCGTTTGCCGGGGCAGCGTCATAGCTCCCGGCAGAGGCGAGGTAGATGTTGAAGGTGGCACCCACCTCCGGGGTCTCCACCTTGGTGGTGCCGGTATCCGTGTGCTTCACGATCTGGATACGGCCCGTGACCACCTGCTCCGATACCGTGGGGGCATTGTAGCTGTTGACAGCCTCCAGCGTCCCGTCGGGCGTGATGTTACGGACATACACAGTGGGGTCAATCAGGTAGCCCTCCGGTGCCTTAGTCTCTTGGATCAGCAGCGTACCGATGGGGAGGGTGATTTTTCCCATACTGTTATAAAACAAATCATCTCCGGACACTTTGAGGGATTCGTCCATAATACGAATCCGCCCCTTTTCATTGGTCTTGAAAACCCAAGTGCGGGTAGGCGCACCGCTGGCCTCGGCCTCCGCTGAGGTGGCATACTGCCCGTCATAGTACCGGAAGGTAAATTCTGCACCGGCCAGCGACGCATCGCCGCTGGCCACCTATGCCGATAGGTAAGGCTTTGATCCCTCTCTGCCTTTTCCCCCGGCCCACACCCGGCGTACACCTTTCAGCGTACCGGGCGTTCCATCATATCTTATACTAAAATTGACACAAAAAATGCCGACCTGCTAAAGTCGGCGAAGTTGACAGGAAACAAATCTCCTGTTACAATATTTGACAAGAGTGCTGCACGAACGGCAGGCGGTTGGCTACACCACCCGAAAGGGGGTGAGGCTTATGCCGATAACTTTGACCTTACATATCTTCGGATTTGTAATTACAATCAAGGTTAAAAGCGAAAACCGCCACTCTGGCAAGTGACGGTTTTCATTGAAAACTAAAACTCCAAAGAGCTAACCGCTTGTCGCAGCACTCTTTCTATGCTTATCTTACCACACGGGCAGAAAATGTCAAGTGTGGTTTTTCTTTTTTAGGGTGCCTTGGTCGCACCACAGGAGCAGATATAGTAGTCTATCTCTTGATGCTCACCAACCTTGACTTGCCGCCCCTCGGAACGCCATTGGTCACTCTCGCCTCGATCCAGATGATAGTCACTATGTTCAATTAGTTGAGCATTAGACCATCCTGTCATATCTTGACCACAGGTAACGCAGTAGCTGATTTCACGCATCTCGTAATCTTCGACCGTCTTATACACCGGCTCCCAGCTGTGCTGGTGTACCGGTGTAGGATCGGGCGCTGCCGGAGTGCTGCTGCCACTGCTGCCGGAATCGGAGGAGCTGTCACTGCTTCCACCGGAAGAATTGCCAGAACTTCCGCTGGAGGAACTGCCACCGGAGGAACCGCTGCCGGAGTCGGAGGATCCGATGGAGCTGCTGCCGGAATCAGGATCGCTGCCATCGGCAGGCTTTGCATCCGTCTTAACATCCGTTTTGGTGTCCGTTTCGGGCTTGCTCTCGGCGGCCTTGTTGGGGAGGGCTTTCAGTTGCTGGGCGGCAAGAACCAGCTTGCCGCTGTCGTCCACCACATTGCCGTCTTTGTCCAGTGTGTAGCCGGTGACGGCCTTGCCGTCCTTGTCCACTACGGTATCCTTGCCGTCTACAGTGGAAATATACAGCTCCGGTGTGACCATCGAATCGGCCTTATTGTCTGCTTTCTTGCCGCAGGCCACCATGGTCAGCACCATGGCAATGGCCAACATAAGCGCAAAAATTTTCCTCATAGGGACCTCCTTTCTGTCCTGGAAGGGTGTTTCTAATCATAGCATAGTTTCCTAAAAAGTGCAAATGAGGTACAAAGTTTGTGTCAATTTTATTCGTTTCAGATATGACTGGCGCCTGTTGCTCCATCCCCATTACAGAGACTTCCTCGCTCGTGACGCCGCTCTCGCAGCTTATCTGCCTCATGGAGTGAGTAGCTATGCAGACAAACTGTTTTCTGTGTTCCGCTGCACCTATCATGGGATAGGGTTAGGAGCCGTCCTATGGGATAGCGGTCTTTTTTCAAAAGGCCCTTCGCCGTGATGATAGTTACTCGACCTCAACCGCTATACAGGCTTTCGCCTGCCAAGCGCCCCGTACCTTCGGAGGTTCGTCAGTGCGGCGTGTGCAGGCCGCACATTCTCTCCATGCCTATCCGACACCCGGCCTATCTGCATCATATCCCGAAGGACTTAGACACATTCGGTCGACTTTAGCGGGATCAGCACCCCGGTCATACTCCATATAACCGGCGCACTCCGCAGCTCAGTGTGGGCGTTGCCGCCCATCAGCGCAGCAGTTCAGACTTAAAAAGCCCGGACGGTCTTTTCAATCGTCAACGCATCTCACCATCACCGCTTGTCGCATCGATTTTCTTCAGCAATACGCCGACAGGGTCGCTTTGGGGGTTATCGGAAACACTCAGGGTCGTGGTGTTTCCGGCTGTTACACTGAAGGAGTAAACGCCTGTATCCAGAGCATAGCCCTTGGGAGCCGTCAGCTCACGACGCCAGTAAGTTCCGGCCCGCAGTTCCAATGTTACGGTGTTGCCGCTTGCGTCCGTGGTCAGGGTACCCAGCCGATTGCTGTCCGACCATGCATCCGACTCACTGCCGTATACACCGTACACGGCCCCGACCAGCGAATAGCCGCTGTTTCCGTTTGTCAAAGCTGTGTTGGCGCTGCTTTTGGTCAGAGTCACCTTGCCGGTGGGCTTGGTACGCCACAGGAGCATTACCTGATAACTGGAGTTCGAGGGGCGACCAATGAATGCCTCAAAGCTGTCCGGCACGCTAACGCTGCCTACCTCATTCTCCACAGCGGTGATGCCGCTATCACGGGAGCCATTGCCCAGCCCCAGATGATTGGCCGCAGCATGATGGATGCACCATGTACGGTAGATATCGGAGGTCTGGGATGCCATATAGGCGTAGCGGGTCATAGTGGTGTCTGCTTCCGATAGGGAGAGCGTGGAACCGACGGCAGGGCCGTCCTTGGCAGGCTCCACGCAAATGCCACGCCCAGTGCTGTCACCGTAGTCTACTTCCACCACGGCATTGCCGTTCATGCCGGGGTAGAGCGGGTGCGGCTGATAATTCATGCTGATAACACGGGCGTCTGCCGCAAGAGCGGTGACGACCATGCAGTTTATCAGCATGATGGCCGCCAGCACAGAGGCCAGCAGTCTGCTCATAGGTTTCTTCATGTGTCTCGTCCTTTCTTGAAATGAATTTTTGTATATATGAAAAGGAGCCGCTGTGCAGCGGCTCCTTGGATCGTTGTAAAAAGAAAGACAGCGAGGTGTTCGCTGTCTTTTCTGATATATCATTCCGTTTTATTACTGACCGATTTTGGGAAGCGGCAGGCTGTAAGTCTCGCTGCAAACCTCTGCCCAGTCCAGCAGAGCATTGACGCCGTCTCTGGTGATCTCAGCGTATTCCTCCATCCGATCCAGACGTTCGTCCACCTTATCCAACCGGGAATCCACCTTATCCAACCGGGAATCTACCTTATCCAACTGGGAATCCATCCGATTCAGACGCTCGTCCATCTTATCCAGTCGAGAATTGATTTGAGCAAACATTTCGCTGTGTTGTTCCAGCAGCGCAAGGATCTTTTCTTCGTTGTTCATAGCTGTACCCCTCTCTTTTGATGTATTGTATCCTTTAAGAATCGTGTTGTCAAGGCTATTTGGCTTCATCGATTGTAGCAGGTTCTTTTCAAAAGGTCAAATCGTTGGGGGGAGAGATCAGTCCGGCAGAACCTCCGGCAGCGGCTCTGCCGGTGCAGCGGTGTCCTTCCTGCTGTCTCCGAAATAGATATTGTCGGCCACCACCTCGGCGCTGCGCCGGTTGTTTCCGTCCTTGTCCTTCCAGTCACGGATCTGCAAGCGGCCCTCCACCACGGCCATGCGGCCCTTGGTGAAATACTTGGCCACAAACTCCGCTGCGGCCCGCCATGCCACGATGTCAACGAAGTCCGTGGCCCGCTTGCCGTCCTCGTCCTTAAAGTCACGCTCCACGGCCAGCGAAAAGCCGGTGACCGCCATGCCGTTCTGGGTGCGCCGCAGCTCCGGGTCGTGGGTCAGACGGCCCATCAGAATAATTTTATTCAACATGGTGATTTCCTCCTAAAATTAAAGTTCGTGTTCGTGTGATGCGGTGTGCTGCTGCTCTCGCGGCTGCTCCCGCTCCTGCTTCAGCTCAGCCACCGTGCGGTTGCCGCCCTGCTCCATGGTGATGCCGCTATTGACGTTGGCGTCCAGCCCGTTCTGCAGCAGCCAGAACTTCAGATCGCCGTGGAAGGACAGCAGTTCTTTCCGATTCAGTACCTCGTAGGCGCAGACCTTTCCGTCCGGGATGTCAGATGCCGTTTTGTTCCGGTAACGCAGCACCGTCTTTCTACTGGTACCCAGCTCACGGGCCACCTTGGAGATGTTCGCCTCATGCGGATGCTCCTCAAAATACCGGACGACGTTGACCATGTGCTGGCTCGGCGTGTACTGCGCCACCGGCACGAAGTAAAAGTGCAGGTGCGCCTCTCCGCTCTCGTCCTTGTGTACCTCGGCGGCCACCACATTTCGCTCTCCGTAGCGCTGGGCCAGAAAATCATAGCAGAGCCGGAAGAACCGACGTTCCTCCGACTCCGGAAGATCCTTTGGCTTGGTGATGACCCAGCCGCACATGGTGCGCACGTCCTCACGCTCCATACAGTGGAGTTGAGACAGGCGCTTTTGCAGATAGTCCGCAGGGGCAATGCCTCTGTCGGGAGACAGAGAATAATTCAGGTGCGTCCTGCTGCTGTCGATGTCGGCGTTGGCCGGATATCTGACTTGCCGCAGGATATGCCGCAGCTGATTCGAGTTCGATCGTTCCCCGAATTTCTCCACGGATGCCATGCTTTTCCTCCTTTCAAAAGGTGGGCAGTGTGCCGCTGCGGCACACTGCCGAATCATGTTCGCCGCACGGCGAACACCTACACCCGGCAGCAGCGCTGACGGGTGCGCTTGCCACCGGCAAGCCTCTCCACGGGGGTCAAGGGGGCCGCAGTCCCATTGCAACCCGAACATACCTGTGAGGGCGACTGTCTCGGATATAGCTGGCGTGAACGCCCGTAGGGTGTGCATGACTGCTATATCTTGTAAAGCAAAAAAGCACACCGCTGGAAACCCGCATGAAATCTGGGTTTTTCAGTTGAACTGTAAAAACTGCGGTTTTTGCAGTTTCGGTGGCTTTTTTGGAGTCTGCGGAGACATTCCGCAGGCCCGCTGGCGGGGAAACTGTCTTTCCACGCCACTCCCGCCTTACAGCTCGACGTCATGCTCCAGCACATAGCGCAGAGCCTTCTCCACATAGGCTTCCCGGTCACGCTTCTTCACGGTGGCCGGGAACAGCGTCTCCGGCACGGTATACTTCCGGGGCTTCATCGGCACCGGTGCAGCGGCCTCCGTCTCTGCTGCCGGGGCCTGCATGATCCGCAGCAGCCGCTGCGGTGCGTATTCCGCCTCGCTGCCGCTGCGGCTCCACTCGTTGTAGTCCACCCGCAGGGCATGGCAGCTGCCGTCCGCCAGCGGGAAGCGGTAGGTGTGCCGCAGCTGGAGCAGCAGCCGCTGGGTGTCGGCGTCCAGATAGGAGAGGTCAACCGCAGCGCCCTGCGAGATGTCCTTCCGATCATAGAGCCTGTACAGTTCATCGATGAGATAGGTGAGGCGAATTTTCCGACGGACAGTCCTGCCGGACTGCCCGTACATTTCGCCAATGATATCTACCGTTTCCCTTTTAGAACTTTCGGACACGGTGTCCGGAAGCTCGCACACCTCTCCGATGGTATCAGAAGTGCGCTTACTCCCGTTGGAACTTTGTGACACCGTGTCACGAAGTCCGTCATCATCCTCCATGGCACTCTGGCCCTCCAGCATTGCCATCAGGTCGGTGCGCTGGCCCTGCCGCTGCATTGCATCAAACAGCTGGCGGTAGGCCCATGCCTTTTCCAACTCGGTAACGCCGGTGCGCTGGAGGTTTGAATCGTTGATGATCCGCACCGCCTGCACATCGTCCACCCGGACGATGCTGGCCTTGATGGTTTCCCAGCCCAGGTCTCTGGCGGCCCGGACACGGTTATGTCCGGCGAGGATCTCATACTCGCCGTTGATGGGGTAGCTCTGGATGCTGTCCTTGGGTCGGACAATGACGGGGTACACCAGGCCGCTGGCTTGCAACGATGCTTTCAACTCGGAGTAGATCTCCTCGTCCAGCTGGCGGAAGGCGTTCTTGGGGCTGGCGGACAGTTCCTTCAACGGCAACTCCACGGCGTCGTCCTTGTGCGGTTCCTCCTTCGGTAGTTGACCGGGCAGCGGGCCATACGTCCACTTCTTGGCGGCCTGTTCCGCTCGCTCCTGACGCTGCCGATCCATCTCGGCATAGTTAAACATGGGGATCTTGCTCACATCCCGCTTGGGATATGGATAGGGGCCTTTGCGGTCTTTCAGCATAA
>ULQV01020071.1_pt1 | contig 20999 bp, 25 predicted proteins | sample 1954851 | NCBI WGS metagenome assembly ULQV01 (sample SAMEA4835665, study PRJEB28245) | human gut metagenome | biome: gut microbiome; material: fecal sample | place: Denmark | collected 2008 | reverse complement strand
CCCGACATAATTTCATTGAATCAAAAATTACCTTTTGAAAAGCTGATTGATAACGGTTCATTTGCGGATATAGATGAGCTTGCGGAATTATACAAATCAGATATAGATTTTGATGACTATAATTCAACAATAATGGATTGCGGAATTTACAATGGAAAGCGATATATTATACCTATAGCTTATTGCCCCAATATACTTATAACAACTCAGGAAATATTAGATAAATATAATCTGGAAAATACTAACTTTTCATTTAAAGAGTTAGAGATACGGTTATCTGACAAAGACCATAGTTATGCGCTTTTTGGAAATAAAGATGAAACATATAAGTTCTTCCTTTCCTATGTTAATGAATATGTGGATTTTTATAATAAAACTACAGAATTTTCAAGCGATGAATTTACCGAGAGCTTAGATTATATTGGAAAAATGATTAGGAATGATAATTCAAGAAAAGAAGGAACTACATGGGATATAACAGGTAATTATTTGTTTCGTACTTCACAATTATCTTTCGACGGTTCTATGATGAGTACGCTAAATTCTTATTTTTATATTTATAATAATAACAGCACGCCGGTTATTATTCCAAACTACAATAAAAAGGCGAATGCAGTATCAGCATTTGTTCAATGTGGTATTGCATTGAATAATAATTCAAATAACAAAGAAAAAGCATTGGCTTTTATTCAATATGTTTTAAGTTATGATATTCAAAAATTATGGAGTGAAAGCAGCTCATCACCATCAATAGTGGTAAGGGCACTGCCTGTAAATAAAGCTGCTTTTGAATATGTAATTGACCATACGTCAAAATGTGTATATGATATTAATGATGATGGAGAGTATGAGAAATCTGAGGAAGAATATTCAGATGAAATAAAAACTAAGTTTTTTAATGAATATTTAGATATGATTAACAGTATAAGCAGTTGTACTTTATATGATTATCTGGAATTTGAAAATACTTATTACAACTCCTCGGTTATCGGAGATATTGTGAACGATTACTTAAACGGGGATATTTCAAAAGAAAAGTTTATTCGTCAGCTCTCGGCGGCAACGGAAATTTATTTAACAGAATGAACTGGTATATTATGATTAGATTTAAATGTATATTACAAAACGATGAAACAGATTGCGGTCCGGCTTGTCTGACCGCAATTTTTGGAAAATACGGTTTAAAAGTATCTATAGCAAAAATTCGCGATATTGCAGGTACGGATCGACAAGGTACTAGTGCATACGGTCTTGTAAAGGTAATTGAACATTTTGGTTTTCAGCAAAAGGTTGTTGAAGCTGATAAGGAATCATTAACCTCTAAGTTACCTATACCTGCTATTGCACATGTAGTGATTGACGATTCCTTATTGCATTATGTAGTTATAACTAAAGTTAAGGGTGATATAGTAGTTGTTTCCGATCCTGCAAAAGGTATTGTATGGAGGTCATTATATTTATGTTAAATATTATAATGACTGCAATGGCAAATTAATTAAAACAGTTAAACAGTATTCCAATGAATGCAAATGCAACACGTATCAGGGAACACTTACAGTTAAAGTTTATTAAGAAATAAATTAATCATATCCTTTAATGTGCTGCTTTTTATATATTTAGATGCCATAGATGATTATATAATTGCGAGGTATACAATAATGAAAAGAATTAAAACAATTATTTCCATAGGTATATGTATTTTTATGTCATTGACTTTGTTCGGTTGTAATACCACAGATAAACAAGACAATAGCAAAGATTTATTGACAATATATGTTGTAAATGAACATCCAATAATAAGGCTTATAGAAGAATATAACGATTCAACTACATCTGCAAAAATCAATGTAGTTGATTTTCAGGATAATGAAACGTTGAACAGCAAGTTATCCGCAGAACTTATGGCAGGAAAAGGCCCGGATATAGTTCTGTATGATTCAAATTATAACGGAGTATCAAATATAGAAAAAATGATGGCACTTGATGTGTTTGCAGATTATAATGAGTTAATTAAAGCCGACATTTCTGACAGTGCTATTGATTTTAATAATTATAATGAAACTATTATGAATTCAGGAGTATACAATGGCAAACGCTATTTTATGCCAATATCATATATTCCTGATATTCTAATCACAACCGCCGAAGCGTGTGATAAATATAAGATTAATTTAAACGATTCAATTACATATGAAAACGCAGAGAATATGTTATCAGAATGTTTGAGCAAAGGCAATGAATCTAAAGATATTAGCGTCTTTTATTATATTAATGAAGAACTGTATGCATTAATTGATTCAAATATTGATTTTTTCAGTCGAACAGATACATTAAAATCGGATGAGTTTTTGAACAATATAGATGTGTTAAGTGATCTTATTTTACCGGCAGATCAAAACGATACCTCAAATAATCGTGATCCATTAGATTCAATACTACAGGGAAATACAATGTTCGCATCTCTTTATCAGATTACAGGTTCGGAGCCAAATGGTTTAGGTTATATTTATTATTACTTGAAGTCTAATGAGCAAACACCATTAATAATGAATAATCTCTCGGACAGCAAAAATACATTTTCTGCATATATTGATAAAGGTTTTTTAATCAATAATAATTCCAATAAAAAGGAAGAGGCATTTGAGTTTGTAAAGTATATGTTGAGCGAAAATGTTCAATGTAATTCCGAGATTGGCCTTCCTGTTAATAAAACTGCTCAGAAAAAGTTAATTGATGAAATAGATTTAGAAGGTTATGGAATAGAAAAAGATAGCGAATATAATGAATTTATTAATAATTATTCTGATGTTTTAGAAGGAATAAATAGGTGTGGATTTAGAAATGATTATTTTAATTACTCGATTATAGATGATATTGTTTCTCAATATGTTTTAGGAGATATTACAAAAGAACAGTTTATTAAAGAAGTACAAAGTAAAACTCAGATTTATCTTGATGAGTAGTAATTTATAAACTAAAAACTATTATGAATAAATTTAAGTGTATACTGCAAAACGATGAAACAGATTGCGGTCCGGCTTGCTTGGCCGCAATTTTTAGAAAATACGGTTTAAAAGTTACAATAGCAAAAATTCGTGATATTGCAGGTACTGACCGCCAAGGTACCAATGCACACGGACTAGTAAAGGTAATTGAGCATTTTGGTTTTTAGCAAAAAGTTGTTGAAGCGGATAAAAGTGTGTTAACTAATAAATTGCCTTTGCCTGCAATTGCACACGTGATAATTGACGATTCCTTATTGCATTATGTAGTTATAACTAAAGTTAAGGGTGATACTGTAGTAGTTTCCGACCCTGCAAAAGGAATTGTAAAATATAAAAAAGAAGATTTCCTTAAAATCTGGACTAATATTTTAATTCTAATTGCACCAACAAATAAATCTCAAAAGGGTAATAAAAAACAAAGCACGTTACTAAGTTTTTTTTGCCTGCTTATTTCTCAAAAATGGTTATTGCTGAGGATTTTTATTCTGTCTATGATACTGACCTCAATAGGAATTATTACTTCTTTTTATTATCAGGTTTTAATGGATAATATAGTTCCAAGCTCTTCTTTAGAAATGCTGAACTATGTGTCAGTTATTACTTTGTGTTTATTCTTTGTGCAGATAGGACTGAATTTTTTTAGAGGCTTATTAATAGTAAAATTAGAGCAAAACATAGATATACCCATAATGCTTGGATATTACAATCACGCTTTAATTTTACCTATGAAGTTTTATTCTATGCGTGATACCGGCGAAATCATATCTAGATTTAATGACGCTTCAAGTATAAGAGATATTGTATCGGAAGCGTCATTAACAATTATGATGGATACTATTATGGCAGTCGTAGGTGCAGTAGTTTTATTTAACAGCAACAGGCTATTATTTTTGATTTCTGTAGTTATGTTGATTTTGTATGGAATAATAGTTTTTGTATATAATAAACCAATTAAAAAAATCAACAGAAAAATAATGGAGATGAATTCTAAGGTTACATCTCAATTTGTTGAAACTATAAACGGTATTGAAACAATTAAAGCCTTTAATCAGGAAGATAACGAAAAAGAAAAAACGGATAAATTGTATAAGAAATTTTTAAAAAAGGTATTTAACGGAGGTGTATTATCTCTTAGTCAGCAAACTATTACTATGTTTGTTGCCGTTGTAGGAGAACTTGTCATTTTGTGGGTTGGCGTTGCGTATGTAATTAAGGGAGAACTAACACTCGGTGAACTAATAACTTTTAATGCGCTTTTAGGTTATTTTATCGAGCCAATTAAAAATTTAATTAATCTTCAGCCAAGCATTCAGACTGCTGTTGTTGCGGCGGACAGATTAGGAGAAATTTTAGATATAACACCTGAATATAATTATGAACACGAGCAATTAAATGATAAAATTAAGTTTGATAAAATCTCTATTTCAAATTTAGATTTTAGATATGGTACAAGAGAGCTTGTATTAAAAGACATTAATTTAGAAATTTGTCGTGGAGAGAAAATAGCCTTTGTTGGAGAAAGTGGCTCAGGGAAAACAACTTTAGCTAATTTACTTGTTAGGTTGTATGAACAGGAAAAAGGAAGTATTAAACTTGATTCAATTGATATAAGAGAGTTTTCAATAAAGCAGATAAGAGATAATATATCTTACATATCACAAAATACTTTTCTATTCAGTGGAACAATAAGAGAAAATTTGTTATTTGGCAATTCAGATGTAAGTGATGATGATATATCTCAGGTGTGTAAGATATGTGAGCTTGAAGAATATATTAACAGTTTGCCTTTAAAATTTAACACCAGGATTGAAGAAAACGGTAAAAACCTATCAGGCGGGCAAAAACAAAGGCTTGCTATAGCGAGAGCTTTATTGAAAAAACCTGAAATTCTAATAATGGATGAAGCTACAAGTAACCTTGACTATGTTACCGAAAGATCTATCGAAAAAACTATAAACAATTTTTCAAAGAATATGACAACAATAATTATCGCACATAGATTAAGTACAATAAAAGATTGCGATAAAATTTTAGTGCTTAGAAATGGTCAGATAGTTGAAACCGGAAATCACAGAGATTTATTGAACCAAAGGGGATATTACTATCAACTTTGGAATGGACAAGATAACATTATTAAGGATTGATTTTATGAAGAGAAAACGAAAAGAACACTTAATTGCCTTTCTGTTTATCCTGCCCTCATTTGCAGGAATAGTGGTATTTTATATTGTACCGTACATAATTTGTTTTGTAAAAAGTCTTTATATAGGTAATACTTTTGTGGGTATTGAAAATTACATACAATTATTCAAAAACAATACATTTTTGCTTGCGCTGAAAAATACAGCTATATTTACTGTTGTGGCAATACCGCTATAGTAAGGATGATGTAAAACTAACATCAGGTGTAGTTGTTATGTACAGAGTGCATGTAGGAGGAAGTTGGCTGCCTTGGGTAAGTAATGCTGATACAAAATGGATGCGTAGTGTACAGACAAAGTATAATTTAGGTGGCACTTTGGACACAGGGGCTTCCTATGCGGGTATAGATGGCCAAAATATAAACGGAGTAGAAATTTATATATATGAGGAGAATGAAATTTATACTAAGCCGCAAACACCTATAGGTAATAGTAAAATAATTCAAGCCCCGTTTATTTCCCAATTAGGCAAATATCCAACAGGATGCGAAAGTGTTACAACAGTTATGGCACTAAATCATATTGGCATAGATATATCTGTAGATAAATTTATTGATTCGTACTTAACTAAAACAGGAGTTCCTTTTGATCCCAATATTTCATTTGGAGGAAATCCCAGATATACGAGTGGGTATGGATGTTATGCACCGGTAATAAAAAAGGCATTGGATAAAGCTTTATCCGGACAAAAATATACTGCAAAACAATTATATGGTGTTTCTCTGAAAAATTTATGTTCTAACTACATAGACAAAGGAATACCGGTAATTCTTTGGGCTACTATGTATATGAATACTCCATACATAAGTTCTACGTGGACCTACAACGGAAAAACAATTAACTGGATAGCCCCCGAACATTGTTTGCTGTTAGTGGGATACGATAGTAGCCATTATATTTTTAATGACCCTTTGACTTATCAACCACAAACCTACTATAGCAAATCTTCCGTTGAAGTGGCGTATAAAGGTTTAAACTATCAGGCTATTGTTCTTGAAAAAAAGGATACTAGCACTCCTGCACCAACGCCTGCTCCTGTATATAAATATGGTGCAGTTAAAAATCCCATAAATGGAAAAATATATCCGATTGAATACTATGAAAATGGTAAGTCTTATTATAAAGAAGAGCATATAAATGAAGAAAAAACAACCAGATTAGTAAAAAATTCATTTGATGTAGCAAAATTTATTTCAGGACTTGCTTTTGATGATAGTTTGGTAGATAAAATGGATAAAGCTCCACTTATTGGCAGTATTTATGGTATTGTTATTGGCGGTATTACATCGTTTTCTGAAAGCTGGGAGTCATTATATATTGATGTTAAATACTACAAGGCAAAAAGTTCAGGTAGAAGATGGGCTAATATTGAATGCGGTGAATCAAAGTATTGCAATTTCTTTAATAATTTATTATCACTTAAAAATCAATCTATGAGAGCTCTTTATGGACGCTGGTCAGGAGCTAATATGTATTCTGCTCAAGTATGGGAAAGTACTGTTAATGATTTTGCAAAAGGACAGTATGCAAAATTTAAGGGAATAATACCAAATAACTCATATAACTATGATATTATATTTACATTTGATGAAAGACGAAAAGAGGATAAATATGTATCTCAAATTTTCTGTGGCAAAGATGGAAAAATGTATGAATATGCGCATATATATAATAGTGAAAAAATTGAAATTGTTGTTAAAGATTTTTTGGGTACAGAAATTGATCGTATAAATATTTTGCCTCAAATGAATCCTTTAAGTGAATTACCTCAAGATAAAGCAGCACTTTTTGAATTTATGAAAGCATAAATATATTAACAACATCAACAACAGCCGAAGTAGGAAAATACTTCGGCTGTAATTACAATACGTAGATTTAAAAAACATAAAATTTAATAATCTACTCCCTCTTGTTTTAGCATATTATCTTCAATTTTATAGTGTTTGGTAATTTCCATATTATCAGCAACCCACAGCGCTAAATCGCCCGAAGAAAGTTCTGTATTATCGTCAAAAGCTCCGCATACGGAAAAATCGTCATCACGGTAGCAATTAATAGCTTTATATGTTTTATCTATAATTATGTAGGAATATTCGACCGCAATGATATTTCCGTTCTTACCGTTATATTCACTGAAAGTAAAATCAAATGCCCATTTTTTGTCATTCCATGACTCTGGCGTTGTAACATCTGGTGTACTTATACCGTTAACAAGCATATTAAAGTAATCCATAATGCTTTCAGGAGTTTCAAAAGTAACATCCGGGAAACTGTCCATTACCTTACCTATGTTTATATATTCAATATTATCGCAAATTAAATCTTTTATACCATCATATTTGCCATTAAATAAATCTTTATAAGCTTGTTTATATTTGTCATCAATTGGCATTAGAGATGGAATGATATAGTTTTCTATACTTAACTTGTAGGGAGAAATTTTATCGCTGGCATTTGTTTCATTTGCTTTAGAACTAAAACAGGCAATAGAAACATAATCTTGAGTTAATACTTTCCAATCTGATGGCACGTCAAGTGAAAAAGTTACATAATCTTCTTGGCTGTTTTCCGTTACCGTTTTTGTTTCTACATCAGGCCTAATAATTTTATTATTCTGCTGACATCCTACGAGTGAAATCATAAGCACGATGGATATTATTGCTGATAAGATTTTGTTTTTCATTTGTATGCTCCTATTCCTATTATATATTTTAACTGGAAATTATTTGAGATTTTTGATTTTATGCATTTTTTACTAAATTGTGATATCTATTATACTTCTTGTATTGCTTTTTGTAAAGTAATAATAAAAATAAATTTCAAACTTAATTAAAGTAATAAAGGTAAGTATATCAGGACTTATGCAAAGTTATGTGGGATATGTTTGTTCTACGAAAGGTGGCATAAGATATGGATATACTTGAAGATTTATATTATGGAAACTTATTCCCTCACGAAAAATGTTCAAGGCTTGACGATGAGGTCAAAGAACTATTGAAACTGCTCAACAGGAATGAAGAAAAGTTTGTGGCAACCCTGACTGAGGTACAGAAAGAAACCTTCGAAAAATACAAGGACTGCAATCGTGAGATTTCTGAAATCAGTGAGCGAGAAATATTCCTGAACGGATTTCGGATGGGTGCAAGAATTATCATTGATGTAGTAAATAATTAAGAAATCGGATAAGCAATCAATGAAATTTGACTGCCTATCCGATTACTTTTTGCAAATTTTACTCAATACAAATTATATTCAATGCTTCTTCCTTGGAAATTTTATCCTCAAGATAATTATCTCTCGCAGTTCTCGCTTTTTCAAGCCAATCGTAATATTCCTCAAAACTTAAAGGCTTTTCCACAGTACCAGGTGTGTTAAGTGTTCTTTCATAACGCTTATACATTTTGCCTCGCTGTGTGTCAAAAGTTTTCAGCACCTCATTTCTGTTTGCCAAGATTCGGTGCTTTAATTTCGGCGCAAATTCCTTGCAAGTTTTACCATTATTCAGAACTCTGTCGCAGTACAGGGTTTTCTTTTTTGTCTTTGGCACAAAGTATCTGCCACAAAGCTGACAGCGGCAGAGGCGGTATCCGTTCTCAACAAATAAATGTAACAGCAGAAAATAATACTCTGTCAGGTTACGGATATGGTACATCTGTCTGGATTTGTTATCCTCAAAATAAAATACGGTGGAAATCTGTACGCTGTTGTAATTGAAATCTTCGTTAACATCAATTTCTATTTGATTTGATAAATCGCTGAAAAAGTGCAAAACAAAAAACTGCACGGTTTTTATCTGGTCAAGATAGCTTGCATATTCACGCAGATAATGTTCAGTTCCGTCGTTCTCTCCTAAAAAATCCTCAATCATAAGTCTGTTCAAAAGACCGTAAAAAGTTCTATATTCCGCCAATGCCTTTTCTGCTTTTGCAGTTAACTTTTTAATCAGTGCAAATCTTTCTTCACTTTCATCAGGATATGTTCTGTAAACTTTTCTTATTTCATTTTGCAGTTCAGAATACTCTTCAAAATCTTCTTCTGAGAAACTAATCAACTCATTTTTGATAGTAGTATTTTCAATTGGAATCTTATTGTTATTTTCCTGCATATAGCCGGAAATATTTCCTTTGGAATCAATTTTTAATAATAAACCTTCGTGCTTTGCCATATACACCTCTGTCCTGAAGTGAAAATTATAAAAATCACTTCAATTCATTTTGTCATATATTTTTCTTGAAAAGTATGAGATTATTGTATCACACTGGTGAAAAAATTCCAACAGCTTTTGGATTACAACTGAATAACCATACCAAAGCTAAAATATTTTGAAATCATACGAGGTATGAGTAACAGGGAAAGGAGAAAAATGATTAAGAATTTAAATTTGGAGTTGAGCAGTAAGGCAAGATTTGATTCAATCGACGGTGCAAGTCTTGTTGAAAAAGATTTGCCGAGAAAGAAGTTTATAATCAATTCACTTCTTGCAAGCGGTCTTTCGATTATAGCCGGCTCACCAAAGGTAGGTAAGTCGTGGCTTGTTCTTGACTGGTGCGTTCGGATTGCAAAAGGCAAAGATGTATGGAATCTGCATACCGACAGCGGTACAACTCTGTATCTGTCACTTGAAGATGATGAAAGCAGATTGCAGGACAGGCTGACAGCGATAACCGATGAAGTGCCGAGTGATGTTCATTTTGTTACGGATTGTTCAAAACTTGATGAAAGGTTGGAAGAACAGATTCAAACTTTTGTTGATGAGCATATGGATACTGTCTTGATAATCATTGACACGTTTCAACTTATCCGTTCTGCAAAAAATGACTCGAGCTATTCAAATGATTATCTTGAGGTACAGAAACTCAAAAAACTTGCTGATGAGTTGAAAATTGCTATTCTTCTGGTTCATCATTTAAGAAAGCAAGGCGACTCTGACCCAATCAATGAGATTTCAGGTACAAATGGTATAGCTGGCTGTGCCGATGCTCTATTTGTTTTGAAAAAAAGCAATCGCACGCAGGGCAACGCAACTTTATTTTGCACGGGAAGAGATATTGAGGACAGAGAAATTGAGCTTGCATTTTCAAAAGAGGATTGCACTTGGAAAATGACTGCAGACAGCGCAGAGAATCCGAATATGCTTTTGCCTGATGAAATGAACTTGCTCATTGAGATGATGAAAGCAGAAAAATATTTCAACGGAAGCAATGCGGAATTTCTTGAACGATATAATGCTTATTCAGGCAAAAATCTTTCTGCTCGTATTCTGAAAAGGATGATGAACAAGTGGAAGTATGACTTGAATGATAATCACGTTTATTTCAAATCGTATAAGGAAAATAACATCAGAAAGGTTGAAATCAAATATGATTTTGAGATTGATAATTCAGATAGCGAGTACGTTAGGTACGATAAGTACGATGAAAATATAGCCGTTTGATTTATCGTTTTTATCGTCCTTATCGTCCTTAATGCAGATGTTGAGCAGAATTTGGCGGTTTGTCCGACTTTCAAGAGAAAACGGATAAAGTACCCGACTTCAAGCAAAAATCAAAATTTGGGCGGTTTGTGAGCGAAAGTAATTCTATATAACGGATTATGAATTCAGCGTAAAGTTGGGGTTCACATTTTCACAGCTTTTAAGCTGTGGCAAGCAACGCATTCGGCTGGTCGCTGACCTGCCGAATGCAATATACGGGCAGAAGCCCGAACCCACTTTATTGGCAAAGGAGGAAACCTAAATGAAAGACAGAAAAATGAGCATAAGAATATCGGAATCCGATTTACAGAAGATTCACAATAAAGCAGACAAGGCAAATTTAACTTTAACCGAATATATAACGAAGGCTTGCCTCGGAAAACAAATCTTTGTTGTTGACGGACTTGATGAAATTATCCGTCAGCAAAAGGCTATCGGCAGAAACTTAAATCAAATTGCAACACTTTGCAATATGGGTAAAGTCATTTGCTTTAATCTTGCTGAACTTACAAATCAGTATGCAGAGATGAATAAACTACTTACCGATTTGCTTGACAGAAAGAGGTGGTCATAATAGCAACAGTAAAATTTATCGCAAGCAAACAAATGCAGTCACGGCAAGGGTTAGCTTCAATCCTTGCCTACTGCAAACAGGATAAGAAAACTTTGTACGATGGCAGAAAGCTGGTGAGCGGAGTGAATTGTGTAGCAGAGTCAGCGTTCAATGAAATGATGAATACTAAAATTCAATATAGAAAAACTGATGGCAGAATGTACTATCATTTGTTTCAGTCGTTCCACCCCGATGAACCTATAACACCCGAAACTGCTCACGAAATTGCTTTGAAGTTTGCACAAGAGCAATTCAAAGGTTATGAAGTTTTAGTTGCTACTCATATTGACAGAGAGCATATACATTCACACTTCATTTTAAATTCTGTCAGTGCTGAAACAGGATTGAAATATCATCCAGATAAAAATGAGATACAACGGTTGAGAGATTATTCTGACAACCTATGCAGAAAATACGGTTTATCAGTTGTAATTCCTAAGCAACCAAAAGTAAAACAGATGTCGGCAAGAGAATATCGTTCAGCAGACAAAGGTCAAAGCTGGAAGTTACAGCTTGCAATAGCTGTTGATGAAGCTATGAAATATGCAACCTCAAAGGAACATTTCATAAGCCTGATGGAGAACGAAGGCTATGAAGTTAAATGGACGGCAGAAAGAAAAAGCATTACCTACACTACACCAAATGGAATGAAGTGCAGGGATAATAAATTACACGAAGAAAAATATCTTAAGGAGAATATGGAAAATGAATTCAGAATACGGGAAGAAATCACCACAGGAATTAAAGGAACAAGCCAAAAAGCAAATGCAAATCGCCTCAAAAGCAGAACCCTGCGTAGCGGTTACGGAGCAGAACTGGAAAGCATTAATTTCAACTCAGACAGCACAGATAGATATGCTGAAATCAATACTGGACGAAATTTCAGAACTGACTACGAAAGAGGAAATACGGATATACCTCAACCGCCAGATGAATTCCTTGCAGAAGTCTATCGACAATTCCAATGCAATGGCGCAGACCTTCAAGAAGGAGCTTCAGGATATGACGAACAATTACGTCAGTCAGATAAACAATGCGGCGAAGAATGCTTCACAACAGGTTGGGAGCACGAGCGAGAAATATTCATACAGTATCAGTCAGGCGGAGGAGAAACTGAATCATCATGTGAGGATACTGTTTTTCCTGGCTTTGATACCGACAGCTATTACAGCAATAACGGAAATGATATTGCATATCTGGTCGCAAATCTCACAAATATTTTAGACAGCAACCACCCTGTAGAGGACTGCACTACAATGAAAAAACCTCGTAAAGAGAGAAAGAACATACAAGAAAATCCACAAGGCGGATTTGGTATGAAGATGTAAAGAAAGGATTGCCATGAACGAAACTGAAAATAGAATAACACCAATCACAAGAAACGATATTGCGTTTAACCGCCGTCATCTGTACGAAAGCGATAAGGTTAAAATCGGCAAAAAGACATTTTTAGTCACATCGGTATTTCCTATCGGAACCGAGAACGGTGACAACCCAAGTGCCGATGAAAAAATTAAAAATTTACTTGAACGAAAAACGGGATAAATATTTTACTGGACATTCAAACCGAGTAGGAGTATTGTTGACTTGCAATCCTATTCGGTTTGATTCAACAGAGCCTGAACGGCTCGGAAAGGATGAAAAAATTATGAAATCAAACCAACAAAAGATTACCGCACTCTACTGCCGTCTTTCTCAGGAGGACGAGTTAGAGGGTGAATCAAACAGCATTAAAAATCAAAAAAGTATGCTCGAAAAATATGCCGCCGATAACGGCTTTGGCAACTGTCGGTTCTATATTGATGACGGTTACAGCGGAGTATCCTTTGAACGCCCTGACTTCAAGCGTATGATTGCCGATATGGAAAAAGGAGAAATTGGAACTGTTATCACAAAAGACCTTTCCCGACTCGGCAGAGATTACCTTAAAACCGGTACATATATTGAAATTATATTCCCTCAGAACGATGTGAGATATATTGCCGTAAATGACGGTGTTGATTCCGAAAAAGGCTGTAATGAATTTATCGGAATCCGTAATTACTTCAATGATTTCTTTGCTGCTGACACATCCAAAAAAATCAGGGCAGTCCAAAGAGCAAAGGCAGAGCGTGGTGAAAGGATAGGCTCTAAGCTTCCTTACGGATATATGAAATCCGAAGATAACAGGTTAGTACCCGATCCCGACACTGCTCCCGTGGTAAAACGAATCTTTGATATGTATGTCAACGGAGTGGGAACCCGTACGATTGCAATGACTCTTGAAAGAGATAAAATTATGTCGCCAAGCGCATATGCCTACTACAAATACGGCAGAAAAGAAAATGGCTTGAAGCTGAATAATCCCTATCTGTGGAGTGATGTTACACTTAGAGGAATGCTTGTAAACGAGGTATATATCGGCACAACGGCGAACTACAAAACCACCACCAAATCAAATAAGCTGAAAAAGCAAATTCACAACGACCGCAAGGATTGGCTAATATTTGAAAATACCCACGAGGCTATCGTTGATAAATCCACCTTTGAAATGGTGCAGAAGTGGTTTGCAGGAAGAAGAAAACCGAATAAATCAGGTAAGACAGATGTGTTTGCCGGGTTAGTTTATTGTGCCGATTGCAAAAGCAGAATGTATCTTCGCCGAGTGCTTAAGTATCCTAAAGAAAACAACTACCTTTGCAAAACCTATCAGCGATACGGTAATAATCACTGTACGGCACACAGAATCAGCGAACAGGATTTACACGCTGTGATACTTCAAAAACTGAGAGAGGTAACGGCATATGTACGTGAGAATCCCGAAGAATTTTATGAAATAGCAAGCCGTAATGCAAGAGCCGAAGCCGAGCGTGAAATGAAAACTTATCTGAGGGAAAAAGAAGCGGCAGAACAAAGAATAGCAGAGCTTGAAAGTATCATCCGTTGTCTGTACGAAGACCGAGTGCTCGGACGAATTTCTGTTGAACGCTACGAATCATTGTCATCAGGATATGAAACCGAGCAGTCAGAACTGAAAACTAAGCTTAATGAGATGAACGCCTTTCTTGATGAGAACGAAAAGCGAGAGCAGTTGATTCAGGACTTTATTGAAAATGCAAAGAAGTACATTGACATTCAGGAACTGACGCCTGAAATTCTCAGAGCATTCATCAGCAGAATTGAGGTGCACGAAAAGGCAAAATGGCATTCAACAGAATGCGGAAATGATATTGTGATTTACTTCACCGTTGAGCGCAAGGAACAGCTTAATGTATGGCATAAAGAGATTAAAACCGCATAAATCAAGATGCCGAGGGGCGAAATTTCCCCTCGGTTGTAAAAGAAATATTTTCTGACAATAATGATATTACGCAGATGCAATGTTGTTCAATATTCTGTCGTACATGAGCAACAAACTTCTCGGAGAGGGAAACACCGTTGCATCAATAGACGAACTCTATTTGTTTCTTTCAAATTTAACAGCTATTGAGTATATACGCAACGCAATGAAGCGTGTCCGCAAAAAGGATTCAGCCGTGATTTTAGCCAGTCAGAACATCGACGATTTTCTGATTCCCAGCGTTAAGGAGTACACAAAACCCTTGTTCTCAATCCCGACTCATCACTTCTTATTCTTCCCCGGCAATATCAATCCTAAAGATTTTCAGGATGCACTGATGGTTGAACCGAACGAATACGATTTAATAAAATTCGGTGAGCGTGGCACCTGTCTGTATAGGTGCGGTAATGAACGCTATTTGCTTCTCGTTCAGGCTCCTGAATACAAAGCCGAGATTTTTGGCAGTGCAGGGGGAAGATAGTGTTTTATTGACAGTATATTTCTTTGGGTGCTATAATCATCATAAAAATAAATTACTTTCTTGAAAAATTATAGAAGGAGAAATATACAAAATGTCAAAGTTGAAATTGCCTCATAGAGTTACGCAACATGAAATTGATAATGAGGCATGCAAAATAGTTATAAGTAAATTTGATCGTAATTGGGAAATACGAGACTTAACAGGGCGAGATTTTGGAATAGATAAAATTGTTGAAAGATTTCAAGATGGTTATGCAACTAGTGAACTTCTTTTGCTTCAAATTAAGGGCACTGAAAATGAAATTGATATCAACAATCCGCGATTTTCTCTTGATACTAAAGAATTACAATACGCTGAAATGTTTACCACTCCCTTTTTGTTAGTTTATGTTTCTATAACAAATCCTCAGCAGTGTTATTATGTTTGGTTACAAGAGTATATTCGTGTTCGTTTACAATTAGATAAACTAAACTGGAGAGAACAAGATACTAATACTATCTATTTCCCAAAGGAAAATATTCTTAATTTAAATGAACGAATGGATCATATTTTATATATTACAAAGTTTCCAAAATTTGAACATAGTTGGGTGCAATATTATTTAGCATTAGACGATATTGATTTTAATCTTCCAAATATGTTTATATATGAAAATATGACTTTTGAGGATGTATGGTATACAATAGAGAATATTGAAGAAGCTTTAAAAAATGCATTATTATGTTCAGATAATATTCCAGATAGGCTAATCCCAAATTCATTTGATGAAACAATCTCATTAATTGAAAAGATTAAAGATACAAAAGAAAAGCCAACAAAAAATGAATATATTCGTATTATAAGTAATATAAGTGAAATAAAATCTTCAATGCAAAGCATCGCACTGCGATTTGATTATGGGCATTTACGTTTTCTGTATGAAAGTGAGGGTATAGCTGATTATTAAATTTCTCGTTTATTGGAATCAATTAAGTTTAATATATTTAGCCTAAGTCAACTACTCATAACATTAGTTATGGATAGTTGGCTTTCTGTTTTTTTAAAAGAAGGTGGTTTTTAATGAGTGCTACCATGGGAGCGGCACTGAAGAAAATAGCAGTTGCACTGCTCACAGATAAAAAGGTAATAAAAACAATAGGCGGTATAATAATCGGCATAATCATAATTGTGGTTATGCCGATTGTTGCTGTTGTTTCCGTTTTCAACGGAAGTATGGATATTGATACCGACAAACTCAATCAGTCTATACAAGAAAATATCTCAGCAGAGCAGATGGAAAATCTACAGCTTATCAACAACACTATGACAGAGGTTGAAAATCAACTCAAAAGCAAGAAACTGTCCGACTATAACATGCAAGCAGAGGTTATCTATCTGTTTTCCCTGTCCGATAAATCCAAGGAAAATGATTTTGTCAAAAACTTTGTTTCCTGTTACAAGAAGAATCAGTCTGATGAGGATTTGATAAAAACCGTCAATCAGAAATTCGGAACGGAGATAAAGTATGACGAGTTCCAAAAGATGATGCAGTCAATCAAGGGTGCGGAAATCAGTACCGCAGGCTTTACTGACAAGACCACGAAGAACAATCTCGACCTTGTCAAGTGGTGCGAGAACGCATACAAAAATGGCTGGAGTTATGTGTACGGCGGTTACGGTCAGGTCTGCACAAAACAATATCTCAACCAACAGGCGTCGTTGTTTCCCGGAAATAACGAGGCAGGCGGTGAGATGAGAAAGGTCGGTGAAAAATGGCTCGGCAAGAGAGTTTGTGATTGCATAGGTTTGATAAAATCATATGCTTGGTACAACTCTGACAGCGGAGAAATTGTAGCAGGTTCAAACGGGTTTACGGATTGCGGTGCAAATTCTATTTGGAACAATGTTACAGAAAGTGGTCCAATTTCAAGTATGCCGGAAACACCCGGGCTTGCTGTCTGGATGGACGGTCACATAGGTGTGTATATCGGCAACGGTGAAGTTATTGAAGCACAAGGCACAGCCTACGGAGTTGTCAAAACTCAGCTCTCAGGTCGAGGATGGACAAAGTGGCTGAAAATACCAAATATAAAATATGTAAACCAAAGCAAGAAATGACGAGGTGATTTTTTATGAAGAAAACAAGCGTAAGCATAATGTACGATGATGAAAAGCTGAATGCAATCAGACTGTATATGTCACAGCGTGATTTGGATTTCAAAGAAGAACTTGAAAAATCTGTGGACTCTCTGTACGCTAAATATGTTCCTGCAAATGTCAGAGAGTTTATTGATATGAAAGGTTCACAGGTGAAACCACCAAAGCCTAAAAAACCAAAGATTGAAAGTGAGGAAAAGACTTGAGGTCGCAAAATTTTGGCATAGAAATAGAAATGACCGGCATCACTCGCAGTACTGCGGCGAAAGTGATTGCCGGTTATTTTCATACAGAAGCAACTCATGTCGGCGGTTGTTATGATGCGTATTCTGTTCGTGACAATGACGGCAGGATGTGGAAGATTATGCGTGACGCAAGCGTTAGATGTGAAAACCGTTCGGGACAGAATGCAAGCTCTCTGTACTCGGTTGAATTTGTCACTCCCATTTGTAACTATGATGATATAGAAACTATACAGGAGCTTGTCAGAAAGCTTCGTGGCGCAGGAGCGAGAGTCAACTCAAGCTGTGGTTTGCATTGCCATATTAATGCGGCTCCGCATACCCCGAAAACACTTCGCAATATCGTAAACATTATGGCGGCGAAAGAGGATTTGCTCTACAAGGCATTAAAAGTGAATGTATCAAGAGAACATTACTGTCAAAAGATGGACACACGCTTCCTTGATGAAATCAATAACCGTCCTCCGATGTCTATGGAGCAATTCAAGTCAATGTGGTATGACGGCGAGGATTACAGCTACCGACACTATGATGACACACGCTACCACGCTTTGAATCTTCACAGCGTGTTCAATAAAGGTACAATCGAATGGAGAATGTTCAATTCAACTTTGCACGCAGGCGAGGTGAAAAGTGCGATTCAGCTTTGCCTTGCAATCAGTCAGCAGGAAATCGACAGCCGCCACTAAAGAACAGCACAGACCGCCCGAAAAGCAGAGCGTGTTAAAACATCTGCGTGAGATACAGGAACGCAACAAGCAGAAACCGCCGCAAAGACAGCATAAAAAATCCATTGACAGAGATAGCCGATAGGAAAAACACCGCACAGCGGTTACTCGCTGGCGGTGTCGTACATATTACTATTTTTATATCAGATTATCTTACTATGGTAGTCACATATCTTTGATAATATAAAAAGCCAAGCCCAAGAATCCAGATGAGAATGAACATGGTAATAACCATCACAATCATCCCCTCAATCATTATTTCCCCTCGCTCACCATTTTTCCTGTTTGCAAACAATCTGCTCATTTTGTTTTCACCCCATCATCATCCCGACAGCAACCGTTGCTATTGCAACGACCAAAGCGATTACCAGATAATACTTGAGCCATGGAGATTCCCAATTACCTAAATCATTGGCCAATGTTGCTTTTCGGGGATTCTTTATGTAGTACAGTGTAATAGTTTTCGGTATACCCATAGTTGACAGAAGGCGATAGCGATAGGACTTTCCGTTAACTTCGTAGCTATATGTTCCCATGTCTTCCATGGTCGGCATTCCAATGCCGTCGGCATCATAATTTCTAATATTATGACTTTTCAAAAGGTGGGCTTCTACAACATTTCCTTTTCTTTCAGCTTTTTCTTGTAAACTTTTACGAATAAATGGAACATAGAACAACTTCCTTAAGAGGCAAAACAATGGTGTTATGGCCAGCGAAGCCACTGGCCCAAGAAAGATACCTATAAGGACATATGCTATTATTTTTGCCACCATCATAGTTCACTCCTTTTAAAATCTCAAAGAAATCATGTGCATTTGCTCATCGGACAACCCGACAAAGCAAATTCCGTTATTAGTAAAGTATCCACCGTCAGAGTACTTGTAATCAATTACAAGCTCTCCACTGTCATCAATGAACCCCCATTTATCTCCGGATCTAACAGCTGCCAATCCGTTAGAGAAACTCATTGCTTCATCGAACTTCGGCTCTATAACAGTTTTCCCGTCGTTGTTTACGAATCCCCATTTGCCGTTTGAATCCTTATAAGCGATTTCTTCTTGGATAGTCCAACCGAGTCCAATCAACACAATTAGGACAACCGATAATATAATTCTACCTTTTTTCATAAGCCCTCATCCTCTTAATATAATGAAGCAAAGATTGTTACTAGGTATCCTGCAAAAATGAAGGGATCAAACGGTAAGGAATGCGACAATACCTTCGCTTATTGCATTGTATTCGTAATCATGAACATAATGCGGGCAGTCTAATTCTATATATTCCCCTCCATCAACTTGTGATATGTATTCTATAGGAATTTTTCTCCATGTTTCTTCATCAAAACCTGTTCCACCAGAACCGTTTGATATAAATAATAACATTGGCAGTTGAGGAACACCCATGCTATTCACTTTTTCAGCGTTTTCCTTTACGTATTCAGTTTCCTTTATCATTGTTACAGTTGCTGTTCGACTGTAGAAAACTGCTCTATAGATTTCCTTTTCAGCATTTGTTAATGTGCCATACTTTATAGCATCACTATCCGAAATGCCTGGAACAAAACGGGTTACGCCTATATTTGCCGCCTTATGCCTATGAATAAATTATCTCACGCTCTACAACTTCCCGTACACACACCCGAATGTTGTTCATTTTTTGTACCCATAAAAGTTGATTTTCCACCTTTAACCGTTCCGCCACTCCCTGCCTATCGACATATTCCATTACCAGCCGAGAAAACATATCCTGCGCCTGCCTGTCAATGTCGGCAAGGTAACTGTTCAACTTGCCGCTTGCAAGAAGCGTGATGTAAACTGCCCGTTTATGTTCCTGCAAATAGCGTTTGTGTCGCTGCCCCCATAAGCCGATAGGCTTGTGTTCTTTTTCGGCTGCTAAAGTAAGGCAAGGAATATAATAATCTCCATGCAATTCATACCAAAGACCGTTGCTTTCATCATAAATATACTTGTCCATAAAAAAATCCTCCGTTATAATATATTCGCACATATGTCACAGTTCTCCGATTGCCACACTTTGTTATATCTTGTTATGAGATTTTCTTGCCCTTGATTTTGCCCTTATAAGCAGTCAGGGAAAGAGTAAACTTGTGTGAAATCATATAAAGGGATAAGGCGAACACACTGCGATAAATCCTTTATTTTCAAGGCTTTTGGAGGATTTTATTGATAACCTATGGAAAGCAATAATCACTCATAATTTTATGGTTTTCAAATTTCAATTTGTCATTCTTTTATTTAAAATTATCATACCACATACAAATAAAATTGTCTATCAAAAAATCCATCTACCACCAAAGAGCAACTGCACCCAAACACTGACAGGTGCCTCTTGTCACAGTGATAGGAGAAAGAACTACCCACTATAAGATATTACAGCAGAAAAGAAAAATATATACAAGGAAGTGATTAAAATATCAACCTACATTCATTTTACAAAAGAACAGCGAGAACAGGCAAGGCGAACAGACCTTGCTAATTTTTTAATCAGTCATGGCGAGAAAGTCAGGAAATCAGGCTCAGAGTATGAATGGCTTGACGGCTCGCAAAAGGTTACAATCAGAGGCCACCTATGGTATCATCAGTACAAACTGAAAGGTGGTGACGCAGTTGATTTTGTCCGCAGATTTTACAACAAGGACTATGCCGAAGCGGTAGAAATGCTTTTGAATAACTGCGGCGGTCAAATAATAACCTCACCACCCATAGAAAAAAGCCACAAACCTTTTCAATTGCCGCCGAGGAATGACAGAATGAGCAGACTTTTTTCTTATCTGCTGTTTA
>ULQV01003377.1_pt1 | contig 21604 bp, 19 predicted proteins | sample 1954851 | NCBI WGS metagenome assembly ULQV01 (sample SAMEA4835665, study PRJEB28245) | human gut metagenome | biome: gut microbiome; material: fecal sample | place: Denmark | collected 2008 | reverse complement strand
GGGCCTTCAGCCCGTACTTGAACCACATGCGAAACTTCAGTAAGTAATAAGTAAAGAGAATATCTAAAAAGAGCTAGGTTATGTTGTTGGAAGAGATAGGATATGTTGTTGGAAGAGATAGAATATGTTGTTGGAAGAGATGGAATCTGTTGTTGAGACAGTTAGTATCTCCGGTCGCACAACAGCTGTTGTGCGCTTGCATAACAGCTGATATGCGCATGCACAACAGCTGATGTGCATGCGGTGGCCAACTGTTATGCGCCAACTTTTTTCCAAACTTATGGCTCATCCTCTTTTTCTTTTTATAGACTCCTAATAAGCATTCTTGTCAGGGCAGATAATGCTCTTGGCTGTCATGAAGATAATCTTGATATCAAGCCAGAACGACCAGTTCTCTATATACCAGATATCACGGCGGATACGTTCCTTCATCTGCCAGAGCTCCTTGGTCTCACCACGGAACCCTGTAACCTGAGCCCAACCTGTGATACCCGGCTTGGAGAAGTGGCGAACCATATACTTATCTATCAGGCTTCCATACACCTCTGTATGATGCAGCATGTGAGGGCGCGGCCCCACAATACTCATGTCTCCCTTAAGAACATTGAAGAATTGAGGAAACTCATCTATGTTCGTCTTTCTCATAAAGTTGCCGAAAGCAAATTTACGTGGGTCGTTCTTTATTGCCTGTGCCTTGTCTGCATCCTTGTTCACATGCATGGAACGGAATTTAAGACAGTAGAAGGTATCACCATTCAGACCCGTTCTTGCCTGTTTGAAGAAAATTGGACCAGGACTCTGAATCTTGATGATGAGAGCTATGAATGGAATGAATGGTAGAACGCACAAACATGCAAGCCCGCTCACCACGATGTCGAAGCTACGCTTGATAATGCGGTTTGACATGCTTGTTAGGGGTTCTATGCGGTTTGAATATACCGTCCTTCCCATAAAATTCTGGGCATCAAGATGCAATTTGTACTCACCAAACACACGTGGCAGGTAGTAGAAGTGTATCACATTCTTATCACAGAAGTGCATGATATTGATGATTTCAGGATCTTTATGCGACAGGCAGCAGAAAGCCTCGTCAATATTGGAAGGTTCACCATTGATGGTATTATTCATGGTAGAAGAGATAATCTCTTTGAGCTGTTTCATGTTTCCTATTCTTTTCAACCCTTCCGGATTATCAGTGATGTCTTCATCTGCATAATATCCTTTTACGATATAACCTGCCGAGGGATCTTCTGTCATCGTCTTGTACATCTCGCTCACGGCAGGATCGTTACCTACAAAGACGACGGTGCGTGAGTTGAGGCCCTTAGAGCGGAAATACTTTAGTAATTTGAGCTCGCAGAGTCGGCTTATGATGAGAGACAGATAGAATGTTATGCCGAAGATAATGCTGAAGGAGAACATCTTTCCCCCGTGACCGAGTAGTCTTGAGAATGTAAAGAAACAGAATGTTGTTGCTGCAGCCAGATATAAAGTACGCTTTGTAACCTGCAGAAACCCGATCTTTCTGACATGAATGATGGTGGAATAGAAGTATTCGCCTAGGAACAAGGCTGCATTAGCAACAAAAAAGGTAATCTTTGTTGCTTTGTCGAAATACGCGGGTATGAGTTCTTGACCATATTGGGTATAGAACAACAGTACGATGTTGAGAATAACGAAATCGGCACCTATCACCAGTCTCCTTATCATTTCATTTCCTTTATAATGCTTGTTCGTCATTTGCTTATGTTTTTTTATACTCCTAGTTATTTATATATCTTTTTAAGTTATTTGAGGTTTGCTTAAATGATATTTGGTCGCAAAGGTAATAATAATAGTTGAAAATCGGAAATAAATCAGCAAAAAAATATCGAAATAAACCAACTTGAACCAACTTGAACCAGTTTTTCTTGTTTTTAATCTGTTTAAATGATGGTTTTTCTTCCTTTTTACTTTCTTGCACATATCTAGGTATTTTTATATGAATAGGTAGTTTTTTTAGAAATTGCTTGGTGGTCTCAAAAGAAAAACGTACTTTTGCAGCCGGATTATCACGGATGATTCTTCTTTGAGACCTGTTGGCACTGGGAGTAAACTCCTGATGTGATGCAGTCTCTCATTGTTAATTTGTGAAATCTTAAGTATGAACAATAAACGATTTAGATAGTAATAATATGCAATTAATTTTATTATCGGGTGGCTCGGGAAAAAGGCTCTGGCCACTTAGCAATAATGCTAGAAGCAAACAGTTCTTGCCATTGCTCGAAAAGGAGAATGGGGAGATGGAAAGTATGGTTCAGCGCGTGGTACGTCAGGCTCAGGAAGCAAATCTGACCAACGATATTACGCTTGCTACAAACGCCAGTCAGCTGGATATCATCCAGAACCAGTTGGGAGAGCGGGTTTCTGTGGTTACCGAACCGGAGAGGCGTGATACTTTCCCTGCTATCGCTTTAGCTGCAAGTTATCTGAAACTGAAGAAGAAATGTGAGGATGATGAGGTTGTGGTTATTATGCCTTGTGATCCTTATACCGAGTTGGAATATTTCCATACCATAGCCCGTATGGTGGAATGTGTGGAGAAAAACGTTGCCGACCTCGTGCTGATGGGTATCAAACCTACTTATCCAAGTGCAAAATATGGTTATGTGGTTCCTTTTGCTGAAGGAGAGAAGTATCAGATAGTGAAGAGATTTACCGAGAAACCGGATGTGCCTACAGCAGAGAAACTCCTGGAGGAGGGTGCTTACTGGAATGGTGGTGTCTTCGCTTTCCGTTTGGGCTATATGATGCAGATTGTACGTAAGTATATGCAGAGTGAGAATTTTGAAGATACTCGTGCAAGATATAGCGAATTTCCAAAAATCTCTTTCGACTACGAGGTGGCGGAGAAGGCTGAATCGGTAGCGGTAGTACCGTTTAATGGTGAATGGAAGGACCTGGGTACCTGGAATACACTCACTGATGAGTTGCACCATGCCAGCATCGGTAATGCGGTGATGGGAAGTCATTGCGAGAATACGCATGTCATCAACGAACTCCAGTTGCCTCTGTATGTGGATGGCTTGAAGGATGCTGTTGTTGCAGCGAGTCCTGATGGCATCTTCGTCTGTGCAAAGAAATATTCCGAGGACATTAAAAAGGCGGTAGAACATCTTACTCCGCGTCCGATGTATGAGGAGAGAAGGTGGGGTACTTATCGGGTGATTGACGATTCTGAGTATGCTGACGGTAATCATTCGCTCACCAAGAGTATTACCTTGAAGCCAGGTAAGAATATCAGTTATCAGCTTCATCACCATCGTTCAGAGGTGTGGACATTCGTAGAAGGTGATGGCATCTTTGTACTTGATGGTGAGGAGAAACATGTGAAGGCTGGTGATACCGTGGTGATTCCTCTGGAGCATTATCATGCCATCAAGGCGATAACACAGCTGACTTTCATCGAAGTTCAGAATGGTAATCCACTGGTTGAGGAGGATATTGAAAGATTCGATTATCAATGGAAAATGAAATAAAACACAAGTTTTTGTGATATATTGTCAGTATTTAAACGTGTCAAAGTGTCAGTATGGATGCTTTGGCACGTTTTTCGTATACTGGCGGGGTGACGGGTAGCAATACCTGTTGGCAAAATAAATGTATAACAATTAAAATATTATAGAATCATGAACATTAAACCATTAGCAGACAGAGTGCTGGTACTTCCCGCACCAGCTGAAGAAAAAGTAGGTGGAATTATTATCCCTGATACAGCAAAAGAGAAACCACAGCGTGGTAAGGTCGTTGCTACAGGTAAGGGTACGAAAGACGAAGAGATGATTCTCAAAGAAGGTGATACCGTACTCTATGGTAAGTACGCTGGCACAGAACTCGAATTCGATGGTACTAAATATATCATGATGCGTCAGAGCGATGTACTCGCTGTAGTAGAAGAGTAAGAATTAACTCAATATTCAACATTTAACATTCAACATTAAAAAGATAAAAGAAAATGGCTAAAGATATTAAATATAATATGGATGCCCGCGACCTCTTGAAGAAGGGTGTTGATCAGTTGGCAAATGCAGTAAAGGTAACTCTCGGTCCTAAGGGCCGTAACGTGGTAATCGAAAAGAAGTTTGGTGCTCCTCAGATTACTAAGGATGGTGTTACCGTGGCTAAGGAAGTAGAGTTGGAAAATAAATTCGAAAATACTGGTGCTCAGCTTGTTAAGAGCGTTGCCAGCAAGACAGGTGATGATGCCGGTGATGGTACAACAACTGCTACTATCCTGACTCAGGCTATCGTAACAGAGGGCTTGAAGAACGTTACTGCAGGTGCAAACCCAATGGACTTGAAGCGTGGTATCGACAAGGCTGTGGCTGCTGTTGTTGCCTTCATCAAGGAACATGCTGAACAGGTAGACGATAACTACGATAAGATTGAGCAGGTGGCTACTGTTTCTGCCAACAATGATGCTGAGATTGGTAAGCTCTTGGCTGACGCTATGCGCAAGGTTTCTAAGGATGGTGTCATCACTATCGAGGAGAGCAAGAGCCGTGATACCAACATCGGTGTTGTTGAGGGTATGCAGTTTGACCGTGGTTATTTGAGCGGTTACTTCATGACTGATGCAGACAAGATGGAGTGTGTAATGGATAACCCATACATCCTTCTTTATGATAAGAAGATTTCTAACTTGAAGGAGTTCTTGCCAATTCTCCAGCCTGCTGCTGAGAGTGGTCGTCCTTTGTTGGTTATCGCTGAGGATGTTGATTCTGAGGCTTTGACTACTTTGGTAGTTAACCGTTTGCGTGGCGGTTTGAAGATTTGCGCTGTGAAGGCTCCAGGTTTCGGTGACCGTCGCAAGGCCATGTTGGAGGATATCGCAGTATTGACAGGCGGTGTCGTTATCTCTGAGGAGAAGGGCTTGAAGTTGGAGCAGGCAACTTTGGATATGCTGGGTTCAGCAGACAAGGTTACCGTCAACAAGGACAATACAACTATCGTTAATGGTCATGGCGAGAAGGCTAATATCCAGGATCGCGTAGCTCAGATCAAGAACGAAATTGAGAATACCAAGTCTTCATATGATAAGGAGAAACTTCAGGAGCGTCTGGCTAAGCTCGCCGGTGGTGTAGCTGTCCTTTATGTAGGTGCCAACTCTGAGGTTGAGATGAAGGAGAAGAAGGATCGTGTTGACGATGCACTCTGCGCTACCCGTGCCGCTATCGAGGAAGGTATCGTTGCTGGTGGTGGAACTACTTATATCCGTGCTCTCGAGGCATTGAAGGATATGAAGGGTGATAACGCTGACGAGACAACAGGTATCCGTATCGTAGAGCGTGCTATTGAGGAGCCTCTCCGTCAGATTGTTGCCAATGCCGGTGGCGAGGGTTCTGTAGTAGTAAATAAGGTACGCGAGGGCGAGGGTGACTTCGGTTACAATGCCCGCAAGGACGTTTACGAAGATATGCGCCAGGCTGGTATCGTAGATCCTGCCAAGGTAGAGCGTGTAGCTTTGGAGAATGCTGCTTCTATCGCAGGCTTGTTCCTGACAACAGAGTGTGTGTTGGTTGACAAACCTGAGCCTGCACCTGCTGCTCCTGCAGCAGCACCTGGTATGGGCGGTATGATGTAAACAGGTGAATAATTTGAGCAAACAAAGCACATCGTAAGACTGCGAGTTTGCAAAGCGAAAATATCAAATAGGGGTGATTCTCAGCGAATTATCCCTATTTTTTTGTTTTTTTAGTCATAAAGATGCAAAAAATAGCAAAATTATTTGGTTCGAATAATCTTTTTTTGTAACTTTGCATCGTAAATAAAAGAAAGTATCATCCTAAGGGATGGCAAAGATATTTTTTTGATTTGTTTTAGTAGATTAGTTTTTAAGTAGTTTGTTTTTGGAAATCGGTTGTCGTGAGACATCCGATTTTTTTTTGTTTTTATTTTGTTTTCTCAATTTAATTGTGTAATTTTGCAGCATAATAGAAAATTCATAGCATGAACAATATTGATTGGAAAAAAGCAGTGGTCTTTCTGATTGTTATCGGAGGACTCATTTATATTACAAAGGCAGAGTTGGGAATGACTACTACAAACTCGTTCCTTACTACGCTGGGTATCTTATTGCTTCTCTTTATCGGAGATAACTTCGCACAGAAGATTGATGATGATCGGAAACGACGTAAACTGAATAATGATGGAAAAGCTGATTGATCTATATAAGAAATGGGCGGGTGAAGAACCAGCTGATGTCATAAAATTGGCAGGGCAGGGGAGTAACCGGCAGTATTTCCGTATCATTGGGCATGATGGTGATACGGTAATTGGTGTGATAGGAACCAGTCGTGATGAGGATCATGCCTTTGTATATCTGGCCCAGCATTTCCAGCTCAGACAGTTGCCTGTTCCCCAGATTCTGGCGGTGAGCGATGATGAACTCTGCTATCTTCAGACAGACCTTGGCGGTACTTCGCTTTTCGATGCCATCAAGGGCGGACGAGATGCGGGCGGACGTTACAATCAGAAAGAGAAGGAACTCCTTAAGAAAACCATTCGTGAACTTCCGAATATCCAGATTCGCGGTGCTAGAGGATTGGATTGGCAGAACTGCTATCCGCAGCCAGAATTCGATGTAGACAGTGTACTCTTCGACCTCAACTACTTCAAGTATTGTTTCCTGAAGCCTACCGATTTGGATTTTCACGAACTGAAGCTCGAAGCCAACTTCCGGCTCTTTGCCAAGGATCTGACATCAGAACCGATGGATTGTTTCCTTTATCGCGATTTTCAGGCGCGCAACATCATGCTGGATGATAAGGGGAATCCATACTTTATTGATTTTCAGGGTGGTAGAAAAGGACCGTTCTATTATGATCTCGCCTCATTCCTCTGGCAGGCATCTGCTAAGTATCCGTTCAAACTGCGCAGAGAACTGGTTTGGGAATACTACCAGTCATTGAAGCATTATACCGAGGTACCATCGGTGCGCCATTTTGTAAACCGGTTGAGCCTTTTTGTGCTCTTCCGTACCTTGCAGGTTTTGGGCGCCTACGGATTCCGCGGCTATTTTGAACGCAAGAAGCATTTCATCGACAGTATTCCGCCAGCTATCCAGAATCTGCGAGATCTTCTGAAGATGGGTGACAAGGTATTCCCTTATCCTTATATGATGGATATGTTGAGAAGACTGACCGAATTGCCACAGTTCAAGGTGATAGAGAGTGTGGCGCTGAGTCGTGCAGACGGCTATAAGACTACCGACAACAATATCTATCGTGCGCATCCGCAGGACGGACCTGCCACCTATTCTAAATATGATGGTAAGGGACCGCTGGTGGTAAGAGTGTATAGTTTTTCTTTCCGTAAGGGCATTCCAGAGGATCCGTCGGGCAATGGTGGAGGTTATGTCTTCGACTGCAGAAGTACCCATAACCCTGGCAGATACGAGCCTTATAAGAAGTTGACGGGTCTTGATGAACCTGTTATCCGATTCCTGGAGGATGATGGTGAGATATTGAAGTTCCTGGATCATGTCTATGCACTTGCCGACCATCATGTAAACCGCTACATGCAGCGTGGTTTCACCTCTCTGATGTTCTGTTTCGGATGTACAGGCGGTCAGCATCGCAGTGTATATTCTGCGCAGCATCTTGCCGAACATATTCACCGGAAGTTTGGTGTAGAAGTGCAGATTTGTCATCGTGAACAGCATATTGAACAGGTTTTGCCGGCAAAACAATAGAAAAATAGCGTGCAAATTTGGCTATCTCGCAAAAAGTTAGTAAATTTGCACGCACATTTTAAAATAGCTATTTAGCAATGATGCAAGCAATGATATTCGCAGCAGGTTTGGGCACTCGCCTTAAGCCACTTACCGACCGCATTCCGAAGGCTCTGGTAAGTGTCGGGGGAGAACCTTTGCTCAAACGTGTCATCTTTCAGTTGAAGGATGCCGGTTTCACTCGCATTGTAGTGAACGTGCATCATTTCTCCCAACAAATTATCGATTATCTCAGAGCACATGACAACTTCGGTATGGACATCCGTATCAGTGATGAGAGTGAAAAGCTGCTCGAAACGGGTGGAGGTATCCGGAAGGCATGGCCGCTCTTCAACCAGTCAGAGCCTATTCTTATCCACAACGTGGATATTCTGAGTAATGTAGATCTGAAGATATTCTACCAGATGGAGAGCAGGGATATGATTGCTGCCCGCCTGATGGTGAGCGAACGCAAGACCAAGCGCTATCTGCTCTTTGATGACAGCATGCGACTGGTGGGATGGACGAATATAGAAACGGGCGAGGTGAAGAGTCCTTATCCTGATCTCAATCCCAAAGATTATAAGATGTATGCTTTCTCGGGTATCCACATGGTTGCCCCATCGCTCTTTCCATTGATGGAGGAGGAACCGGACAAGTTCCCTATCATGGACTTCTATCTGAAGCATTGCGACAAGGTGCGCATAGAGGGATATGTAAAGAACGACCTCAAGCTGATGGATGTGGGAAAGCAGGAGACGCTGAAAGAGGCGGAAGCATTCCTGAAATCGTTAGTTAATAGTTTATAGTTAATAGCGGCTATGCCGTATAGCAAGATTACTGTAAACTATAAATTGTAAACTGTAAATTAAAATTAGATATTATGCAACAGAAGATTATTATTTTGGATTTCGGGTCACAGACCACACAGCTCATCGGCCGTCGTGTCCGTGAACTCGATACCTTCTGCGAGATCATGCCTTACAACAAGTTTCCAAAGGACGACCCATCTGTCATTGGTGTCATCTTGAGCGGTAGCCCTTATTCCGTTCATGATCCGGAAGCTTTCAAGGTAGATCTGAGCCAGTTTATCGGCCGCATTCCTGTACTCGGCATCTGCTACGGTGCTCAGTTCCTTTCTTACGCCCAGGGCGGTAAGGTGGAGGCTGCAGACAGCCGTGAGTATGGTCGTGCCAACTTGGAGCATTTCGACAAGGAGAATCCTTTGTTCAAGGGATTCTTCGAGAACTCTCAGGTTTGGATGAGCCATGGTGATACCATCACTGCTATCCCTGATGATTACAAGTGCATCGCTTCTACTGCTAATGTGAAGTATGCTGCTTATGCTTCTACCAAACAGCCTGTATGGGCAGTACAGTTCCACCCAGAGGTGTTCCACTCTTTGCAGGGTACACAGCTCTTGAAGAACTTCGTGGTTGATATCTGCGGAAGTAAGCAGGACTGGAGTGCTGACTCTTTTGTTGAGACAACAGTTGCTGAGTTGAAGGAACAGTTGGGCGACGATAAGGTTATCCTCGGTCTTTCTGGCGGTGTTGACTCCAGTGTGGCTGCCGTTCTCCTGAACAAGGCTATCGGTAAGAACCTTACCTGTATCTTCGTTGACCACGGTATGCTCCGCAAGAACGAGTTCCGTGACGTGATGGAAGACTACAAGTGTTTGGGCTTGAATGTAATCGGTGTGGATGCATCAGAGAAGTTCTTTGCTGACCTGGCTGGTGTTACTGACCCTGAGAAGAAGCGTAAGATTATCGGCCGCGACTTCGTGGAGGTTTTCAATGCTGAGGCTAAAAAGCAGACTGGTGCCAAGTGGTTGGCTCAGGGTACCATCTATCCTGACCGTATCGAGAGCTTGAATATCACCGGTAAGGTGATCAAGAGTCATCACAACGTAGGTGGTCTTCCTAAGGAGATGAACCTTCAGTTGTGTGAGCCTTTGAAGTGGCTGTTCAAGGATGAGGTTCGCCGTGTAGGTCGCTCTATGGGGATGCCAGAGCACCTGATTACTCGTCACCCATTCCCAGGTCCTGGTTTGGCTGTCCGTATCTTGGGCGATATCACTCCTGAGAAGGTACGTATCCTTCAGGATGCTGACGATATCTATATCCGTGGCTTGCGTGAGTATAAGGTGAAGTTGAGTGGTGAGGAAGCTCGTCGCGTCCTGGCTGCCGGTGTTCCTGCTGACATGCAGAATGGCGAGATCGAGGTTTCTCTCTACGATCAGATCTGGCAGGCTGGTACCGTATTGCTTTCTACTGTCCGTTCAGTAGGTGTGATGGGTGATGAGCGTACATACGAGCACCCGGTTGCCTTGCGTGCTGTAACCAGTACTGATGCGATGACTGCTGACTGGGCACATCTTCCTTATGATTTCATGGCTAAGGTAAGTAATGAGATTATTAATAAGGTGAAGGGTGTAAATCGTGTATGTTATGACATCTCTTCAAAACCACCTTCGACAATTGAGTGGGAATAAACAGAATAAAAAAGTCGCCTTCAAAGAGGGCGACTTTTTTTTATTCTTATTTCTGGTTCTTCAGGAGATCACGTATTTCCATGAGGAGTTTTTCTTCATTGCTTGGCTCCGGATCCTTAGGAGCTTCTGCCGGTTTTTCCTCTTCCTTCTTCTTGGAAATCTTGTTCACCACCTTGATGAGCATGAAGATACAGAAGGCAACGATGAGGAAGTCGAAACAGGTCTGGAGGAAGTTACCGTAGTTGATGGTAGCCGCCTTCAGTTCCTCACCCGCTACATTGACGGTAGGTAGGGTGAATTTGAGGTCGGCGAAATTCACGCCGCCAATCAGCCATCCTATAGGAGGCATGATGACATCATCTACAACGGAGCTCACGATTTTGCCAAAGGCACCACCGATGATAACACCGACAGCCATGTCGAGCACATTGCCACGCATGGCGAATTCCTTGAATTCATTCAAAAATTTACTCATACTTTTATCTTTTTAATTATAACTATAGTTTGATTGTTTTTCTTTTTCTCTTTTCTTATATATATAATAAGGTATAGAATGCTGAGTTTTTTCTTTGCTTTTTGCAATATGGAGTTGTCAGTATGGCATGTAATGAGTGAAAATAATGCCAATATTAAAGCTCTACTATTCTTTTTTAACTTATTTAATACTCATTCTGGTTGCAAAGTTAGAAAAAAATTAGTAACTTTGCGCTCGAAAAGAAGAAAAAATGCTCTAGGGCGTAAAATTTTGAATGTTTCAGCATCGGATGAACGCTTGAAAGCAGTTAAAAAAGTAATTTTTATTAAACTTTTAATTTAAATATTAAGAACAATGATTAAGATTGGTATTAACGGATTTGGCCGTATCGGTCGTTTCGTATTCCGTTCTACAGTTGAGGCTGAGAACGCAAAGGAAGTACAGGTAGTAGCTATCAATGACTTGTGTCCAGTAGATTACATGGCTTACATGTTGAAGTATGATACAATGCACGGTCATTTCGACGGTACTATCGAGGCTGACGTTGAGAAGAGCGAGTTGATCGTTAACGGTAACCACATCCGTGTTACTGCTGAGCGTGATCCTGAGAACTTGAAGTGGGATGAGGTTGGTGCTGAGTACGTAGTTGAGTCTACAGGTCTCTTCCTCGCTTACGACAAGGCTGAGAAGCACTTGAAGGCTGGTGCTAAGTACGTAGTACTTTCTGCTCCTTCTAAGGCTGACGCTAACGGTAACCAGGCTGATATGTTCGTTTGCGGTGTTAACACTGACAAGTACAATGGTCAGAAGATCGTTTCTAACGCTTCTTGTACAACAAACTGCTTGGCTCCTATCGCTAAGGTATTGAACGATAACTTCGGTATCGAGACAGGTTTGATGACAACTGTTCACTCTACAACTGCTACACAGAAGACTGTTGACGGTCCATCTATGAAGGACTGGCGTGGTGGCCGTGCAGCTGCTGGCAACATCATCCCTTCTTCTACAGGTGCTGCTAAGGCTGTAGGTAAGGTTATCCCTGAGTTGAACGGTAAGTTGACAGGTATCTCTATGCGTGTTCCTACTTTGGACGTATCTGTTGTTGACTTGACAGTTAACTTGAAGAAGCCTGCTTCTAAGGAGGCTATCTGCGCTGCTATGAAGGCTGCTTCTGAGGGTGAGTTGAAGGGTGTACTCGGTTACACAGAGGATGCTGTTGTTTCTTCTGACTTCTTGGGTTGCGCTTTGACATCTATCTTCGACGCTAACGCAGGTGTTTATTTGACAGACAACTTCGTTAAGGTTGTTTCTTGGTATGACAACGAGATTGGTTACTCACACAAGGTTGTTGAGTTGATCAAGATCATGAAGAAGCACAACGGTTAATTCGTTGCCTCTTAACGATTAAGTATATGGCCGTCCAGCATTTTTTCAATGCTGGACGGCTTTTTGTTTTTATAAGTGAGAATTTCTTTTCATTTTATTTTGTTTTCTCAATAATTTCATTTAACTTTGCGGCATGAAATATTCGATGATAACCATATTGGGACCTACGGCGAGTGGTAAGACGAGTCTTGCTGCCGCTCTTGCAGCCAGGATCAATAGCCTGGGTGCCCATTTGTCGGGTACCCCTGCCAAGGGCGCTGAAATCATTAGTGCTGACAGCCGGCAGGTATATCGCGGCATGGATATAGGTACGGGTAAGGATCTGGCTGACTATACCATCCATGGCAAGCAGATACCTTATCACCTCATTGACATTTGTGAGCCTGGTACGAAATATAATCTCTTTGAATATCAGCAGGATTTTTATGATGCCTATCAGGATATTCAGAAGAGAGGGGCATTTCCGATATTATGTGGAGGTACAGGACTCTATATTGAGTCGGTGCTGAAAGGTTATCATCTCTCACCTGTTCCGCAGAACCCGGAACTCCGTGAATCATTGGCTCATAAGAGTTTAGAGGAACTTACGATGATACTGAAAGAGCTGAAGGCGAAAACCGGTTCTAATATGCACAATCGCACAGACGTGGATACAGCACAGCGAGCTATCCGGGCGATAGAGATTGAAAGCTATAATCTGGAGCATCCGATGCCCGAACGTGAACTCCCTGCGGTTGATTCGCTGATTATCGGTGTCAGCATAGACCGGGACGCAAGAAGGGAGAAAATTTCACGGAGACTGAAACAGCGATTGGATGAGGGAATGGTAGATGAAATCAAGGGACTGCTAGATCGTGGTGTTCCTGCCGAAAATCTCATCTATTATGGTTTGGAATATAAGTTTATTACAGAATATGTGATCGGTAAGACTTCATACGATGAGATGTATCGCGGTCTGGAAATTGCAATCCATCAGTTTGCCAAAAGGCAGATGACGTGGTTCAGAGGTATGGAGCGCAGAGGCTTTACTATCCATTGGGTAGATGCATTGCAGCCAATGGAGAAAAAGGTGGAGACGGTTTTGGAGCTGATGAGGAGCTAGGCTGCGGCCTGGAATCTGGCTAGGGCTGCATCCGATGGAATCGGATGCAACGGTGGCTGGGCGGAAGTAATATTTCTACAACTTTCAAATTACAAAGAAGAGACAATGGTAAACGAGAATAAATGGGGGCTGCTTTATTGCCCTAGAGGAGGCTGGCGAAGTAACAAGCGCTGGGAAAAAATAGAGAAGGTGCTCAAGCAGCAGGGCGTGGATTACGACTTTGTGCAGAGCGAGAATCAGAAGAGCGTAGAACGGCTCATCAGAATGTTTATCAACAATGGTTATAAGACCATTGTCATTGTTGGTGGAGATTCTGCGCTCAATGATGCCGTAAACTGTCTGATGCAGATAGATCCGAAAGAAAGAGAAGAGGTGGCACTGGGTGTTATTCCTAACGGACTGATGAACGACTTTGCCCACTTCTGGGGATTCAGCGACAGCGATATTGAGAAGACGGTGGCGTCGCTGAAAAAACGTCGTATCAGAAAGATTGACCTCGGTTGTATCCGCTATGTGAACAAGAAGGGGGAGAAATGCCGTCGCTATTTCCTCAACTGTATCAATATCGGACTCATCGCCGCCATCATGAACCTGAGACGAAAAACCCATCATATCTTCGGTTCACGTACCCTGTCGTTTCTCTGTTCCTTCATCCTGATGATATTCCAGCGTCTGGACTATAAGATGCATGTGAAAATCAATTCGGATGTTATCAAGCGTAGAGTGATGACGATGTGTATAGGCAATGGAACAGGATATGGACAGACTCCGAATGCTGTGCCATATAACGGACTGCTCGATGTGTCGGTGGTATCTCATCCTAAGACAACCCAGCTCTTCGAGGGAATCTATCTTTTTGTGAAAGGTAAGTTCCTCAACCATAAGAGTGTGCATCCTTACCGTACCCGGGAGGTAGAGGTGCTCGATGCCCAGCATGCCCTGATAGGTATTGATGGCAGATTGATGAATACACCGGTAGGCCCATTCCAGATTACTGTAATTCAGGAGGTTATCAACTTCCTGATACCCGTATAACCAGTATGCCCGTAATAAGGGAAATGTATCAAGAAAAACGTATAATGTAAGACATATAAATAAAAAATAGCAGAACTTTATCCGAGTTCTGCTATTTTTATGATTTCTTCTTCCTGTAAGATTTTGATTTTCCTTCCTTCAGTATTGATGAGTCCTTCTGCCGTAAAGGCTGAGAGCGTACGGATGGCATTGCTCGTTGTCATATTACAGAGATTTGCCAGATCTTCACGACTCAATCGGATGTCAAGAGTCTTTCCGTCTTTTTCTAACCCATAAGAGTCTTTCAGAAATATCAGTCCCTCGGCAAGTCGGGCACGGATATGTTTCTGGGTGAGGTTCACGGTACGGTCGTCCGATTTACCTATTTCCACACTGAGATATTTGATAAAGAAGAAGCCGATGTTGAAACTCTTGGAGATCAGTTTCATGAGAACTGCCAGCGGGAACTGGGCAACGATGCAGTTTTCCAGCGACATGGCTGCCGTCTTATATATCTCATCCGCAAAATAGGCTCTGAAACCAAAAAATTCAATCGGCTTGATAACACGGATAATCTGGCTCTTGCCACCGATACCTTCTTTGTATATCTTCACTTTTCCCGCTATGAGACATAGTGCATATTCGGGAGTACCCTCGTTCTTGTAGATGATTTCGTTCTTCTTATACTTCTTGATTTCCAGATGTTCTTTCAGTAAATCGAACTGGTCATCAGTGATGCCTCCCCATAGCTTAGCAATCAGCGTTGCTATATTTTCTTTATCGTATTTTCCTCTAGCTGCCATGTGTACAAATCTTTTAAACTGAAAACTGAGTGCAAAAGTAATGCTTTTTCTCGAAATAATCAAGCATTTTTGTCTAAAAATATGTTTTAAAACATAAAAAGACAATTTTTTCTAAAAATGGCATACAAAAAGCTTTGTTATACCACAAAAAAGTGTTACCTTTGAAAGCAATTAATTTAGTCAACAAAAATATAGAACCTTAATATAGATCTATGAGTTATCTAAAATTCGAAAAGGCCCTTATGACGAATCTTCAAGAGTCGTTGCCTAAGGAGTTGTTGAGGACAAATCGCTCGGGTGCATATTCGTGCTCAACGATTGTAGACTGTAATACCCGCAAGTATCACGGATTACTTGTCGTGCCGGTTCCAGAACTGGACGATGAGAATCATGTGCTCTTGAGTTCGCTGGATGTTACGGTGATTCAGCATGGAGCAGAGTTTAACCTCGGCTTGCACAAGTACCAGGGCAACAACTACAGTCCGATGGGCCACAAGTACATTCGTGAGTTTGATTGTGATAAAGTGCCAACTACCCTTTATCGCGTAGGTGGTGTTATCCTGAAAAAGGAAGTTGTATTCCAGCATTATGAGAATCGCATTCTGATTCGCTATACCCTGGTAGACGGCCATTCGGCTACAACCCTTCGTTTCCGTCCTTTTCTGGCTTTCCGCAGTGTCCGTCAGTTTACTCATGAGAATGCTACCGCATCTCGTGATTATGCTGAGGTAGATCATGGCATCAAGACCTGTATGTATGCAGGTTATCCTGATCTCTATATGCAGTTCTCCAAGAAGAACGAGTTTAAATTCTGTCCAGATTGGTATCGTGGCGTGGAATATCCAAAGGAGCAGGAGAGAGGTTATGCTTCTAACGAAGACCTCTATGTTCCTGGCTATTTTGAAATGGATATCAAGAAAGGCGAAACCATCGTCTTTGCTGCTTCTACATCAGAAATCAAGGCGGTCAGCCTGAAGAAGCTCTTCGACAAGGAAGTGGATGAGCGTTCGCCTCGTGACAATTTCTTCCACTGTCTGGTCAATGCGGCTCATCAGTTCCATCGTCGTGAAAAGAACGATGACCGTTATATCCTGGCAGGTTACCCTTGGTTCAAGTGCAGAGCCCGCGATACATTCATCGCTCTTCCGGGTCTCACCCTCTCTATAGAGGAAGATGACTACTTCGAACTGGTGATGAAGACTGCCATGAAGGGATACTACGAGTTTATGGAAGGCAAGCCGGTCAGCGTTCATATTGCTGAGATAGAGCAGCCTGACGTGCCATTGTGGGCTATCTGGGCTTTGCAGCAGTATGCCAAGGAAACCAGCAAGGAAGAATGCTTCAAGAAGTATGGACAGTTTATCAAGGATGTTATCAACTTTATCCAGGATAACAAGCATCCGAACCTGAAGCTTGAAGAGAACGGATTGCTCTATACCGATGGTAAGGACAAGGCTGTTACCTGGATGAACTCTACTGCCAACGGAAGACCAGTGGTTCCACGTACCGGATATATCGTAGAGTTTAATGCTTTGTGGTATAACGCCTTGTGCTTCTGTGCTTCTCTCGCTGCAACAGTAGGTGAAGAAGACAGCCAGCAGAAACTCCTGGCTCAGGCTGAGCAGACCAAGCAGGCGTTCCTCGATACCTTCCTCAATGAATATGGCTATCTCTACGATTATGTTGATGGAAATATGATGGACTGGAGCGTTCGCCCGAACATGATATTTGCAGTGGCTTTCGACTATTCTCCATTGTCGCAAGACCAGAAGAAGCAGGTTCTTGATATCTGTACACGCGAACTCCTTACTCCTAAGGGATTGCGTTCACTCTCGCCAAAGAGCGGTGGATATAATCCTGTTTATGTAGGTCCGCAGACCCAGCGCGACTATGCTTACCATCAGGGTACGGCATGGCCATGGCTCGGTGGCTTCTATATGGAGGCAAGTCTGAAACTCTATAAGCGTACCCGTTTGAGCTTTATCGAGCGTCAGATGGTAGGTTATGAGGACGAAATGTCTTCCCACTGTCTCGGTACCATCAGCGAACTCTTCGATGGAAACCCTCCATTCGCAGGTCGTGGTGCCATCTCTTTCGCCATGAATGTGGCTGAGATTCTGCGTGCGCTCGAGTTACTTGAAAAATATCAATATTAATAATAGGAGGACTGCTATATGAAAGTTTTAATGTTTGGATGGGAGTATCCTCCTCACGTATTTGGTGGTTTGGCAACTGCCAACTTTGGTATCTCCCAGGGACTTCATGCCCAGGGCGATGTTGATATCACATTGTGTCTGCCTCATCCTTTCGGTGATGAGGACCGCAGTGCCTGCAAGATTGTGGCAATGAACAGTGTGCCTATCGCCTGGCGAGATGTAAATCACGACTATGTGCAGCAGCGCGTAGGCAATATCATGAATCCGGACGATTATTTCCGCTACCGTGACCACATCTATGCCGATTTTAACTATATGCATGTAAATGACCTCGGCTGTATGGACTTTGCCGGTGGTTATCCGTCAAATCTTCATGACGAGATCAACAACTACAGCATCATTGCCGGAGTTGTAGCCCGTTCAGAAGAATTTGATATTATCCATGCTCACGACTGGCTTACATTCCCTGCCGGAATTCATGCCAAGCGCGTGAGTGGCAAACCATTGTGCATCCACGTTCATGCTACTGATTTCGACCGTAGCCGTGGAAAGGTGAACCCTACCGTTTACGCTATCGAGAAAGACGGTATGGATAATGCCGACTGCATCATGTGTGTATCCGAACTGACCCGTCAGACGGTGATTCACCAGTATCACCAGGATCCACGCAAGTGTTTCGCCATGCACAATGCCGTATACCCATTGAAGCAGGAGTGGCAGGATATTCCACGCCCAAATCATAAGGGCAAGGAGAAGGTAGTAACCTTCCTGGGACGTCTTACCATGCAGAAGGGACCTGAATATTTCGTTGAGGCTGCCAACATGGTATTGCACCGTACCCGCAATGTGCGTTTCTGTATGGCAGGTTCGGGCGATATGATGGACCAGATGATTTATCTCGCTGCCGAAAGAGGCATTGCCGACCGGTTCCACTTCCCTGGCTTTATGCGCGGCAAACAGGTTTATGAATGTCTGAAAGACAGTGATGTCTACGTGATGCCATCTGTGAGCGAGCCGTTCGGTATCTCACCTTTGGAAGCTATGCAGTGCGGCACACCAACCATTATCTCCAAGCAGAGTGGATGTGGAGAAATCCTGTCCAACTGTATCAAGGTAGACTACTGGGATATTCATGCCCTTGCCGATGCCATCTACAGCATCTGTCACAACGAGAGTCTTTTCGATTATCTCTCAGTGGAAGGCAAGAAAGAAGTAGACCAGATTACCTGGGAGAAAGTGGGAGCCCGCATCAAAGACCTGTACCTCAAGACCTTAGGGTGGAAGTAGGTTAAGTGAAGAGTGAAGAACGAAGAATGAATAATTTTGAGGCTTTACTCATCTTACAAGTTAAACGTTCAAATTTCAAATTTTTATGAAAACAATTTGTTTATATTTCGAGATACATCAGATTACCCATCTGAAACGCTACCGCTTCTTCGACATCGGTACCGACCATTATTACTATGATGACTACGAGAACGACCGTAGCATCAACGAGATTGCTGAGCGCTCTTATATGCCAGCCTTGAATGCCCTTCAGGAGATGATTGAAAAGAACGGCAAGTATTTCAAGGTAGCTTTCTCGCTTTCGGGTGTGGGTATGGAGCAGTTGGAACTTCATGCTCCTCAGGTACTGGAGAAGCTTCAGCAGCTCAACAATACGGGTTGTGTAGAGTTTCTGGCTGAGCCTTACTCTCACGGACTTGCTTCTCTGGTTAATGAGGCAAGTTTCAAGGATGAGGTGATGCGCCAGTGTACTAAGATTGAGGAATATTTCGGAAAGAAACCTACCGTATTGCGCAACTCTTCGCTCATCTACAGCGATGATATCGGTAACGATGTTGCAAACATGGGATTCATTGGTATGCTCACCGAGGGTGCCAAGCACGTGCTCGGCTGGAAGTCTCCTCACTATGTTTACCATTGCGCCCTGAACCCTAAGTTGAAGCTTCTTTTGCGTGATGTGAACCTGAGCGATGATATCTCTCTGCGCTTCAACAACAGCGATTGGGACGGTTATCCACTCTTTGCCGACAACTATATGAACCGGATTGCTGCCTTCCCAGAGGAGGAGCAGGTTATCAATATCTTCATGGAGCTTTCTGCTCTTGGTATTGCCCAGCCTCTGTCAAGCAACATCCTCGAGTTTATGAAGGCTTTGCCTCAGTGTGCCAAGGACCGTGGCATCACCTTCTCTACACCTAGTGAAATCTGCAAGAAGATCAAGTCGGTAGGCGAGGTGAATGTGCCTGATACTTTGAGTTGGGTAGACGAGGAGCGTGATGTAAGTTCATGGTTGGGTAACCCGATGCAGCGTGAGGCTTTCAACAAGCTTTACAGTGTGGCAGACCGTGTACGTATCGCAAACGATCCACGTATCAATCAGGACTGGGATTACCTGCAGGCAAGTAACAACTTCCGCTTCATGACTACCAAGCCAAGCAATGTGGGTCTTGACAGAGGTATCTATTCAAGTCCTTTCGATGCTTTCACTAACTATATGAACATTCTTGGCGACTTCATCACCCGAGTAAACGACCTCTATCCTACTGATGTTGATAACGATCAGCTTGAGAGCCTGCTTACTACCATCAAGAATCAGGATGAAGAGATTGAGATGAAGGACAAGGAGATTGGCCGTCTTCAGGCTAAGATTGAAAAGATAGAGAAGGAGGCTGAGAAGCACCATGGCGAGAAGCCTGCTAAGGCTGCTCCTGCCAAGAAGGCCGCAGCTAAGCCTGCAGCCAAGAAGGCTCCTGCCAAGAAGGCTCCAGCTAAGAAGACAACAAAGGCTGAGCCTACAGAAGAAAAGAAAGATTAGATTTTAGATTACTCATAATGATTAATCCCCCTCGCTGCATTGATTTGCAATGAGGGGGATTTTTTTGTTTCCCAAAATATTCTCAGAAATAACGCGTTAGCTGGAAAGCGTTATTTTTCGAAATGAATCCAGTCTACATCGAAGAAGGCAGCATCGTTCTTCTTGGCTGTGCGGGTGTTGAAGAAACCGAGCTTGGCACCAATCCACTTGCCTTCACGCACAGTGAAAGGATTGCCTATCTTGGTGAATTTCTTACCATCCAGACTGTAGCTCCATTCAGCGATAGCCTGTATCTGGTTGGCGATACCTTCGCTATGAACCTTCACGCGGAGCCATACATCCTGGGTAGCGATGCGGGAAGAAGGAATATCATCTACGGCATACTTCACGGTGTAAGGCTGAGGCTGCTTGCTGGTCTTGATGGCCACTTGCTTTACCACCTTCTCAGCCTTTCCCTTCTCAGCCTTCTCGCAGGTTACATATTGCAATACAACACCCTCTTCCTTGGTATCAACAAACTTGAGTGCCGCATAGTCCATGCCTTGCATAATCATGCCGGCGCTTTCGCCCAATACCTTATCTTTCTCCTTATAAGCCTCGGTGCGGTTAGGTATGAACTTCACCTTGGCAGTAGCAGTAAAGTTCTCGGTAGGGAGTTTCTGGAGCAGGAGGTTAGGCAAATCATACAGGTTCTTTACATCTTCAGCCTGCTGCACACCATAGAGACGCAACTTGGAGTTCTTGGCATCACAGAAGTACCAGTACTGACTGTAAGGACCGTTCCACTGCCATTGCAGACCTAAATCTACGCTGTTGAAATCATCCGATTCCTTAGGCTGGAAGTTACCGCTTGATGGCAGGTTTGGCTTTTTCCATTGCTGAACAGGGTCACCGCAGCCATCGCCATCCTTGTCGTCACCGATGACGAGCCAGTCGTTTACCCATTTGGCTGGTTGCAGATGAACCACACGACCATAAGCGTGCTTATCCTGGAAGTGGAGGAACCAGTCTTCGCCGTTCTGGGTATCTACCCATGCACCCTGGTGAGGGCCGTTTACCTTCTTGTTCTTTCCTTGTGCCATACCCACATACTCCTCGTAAGGACCGTATGGATTCTTGGAACGCAGTTCTACCTGCCAGCCATACTTTACTCCGCCCGCAGGACTCATGATATAATAATATCCGTTGCGCTTGTAGAATTTAGTACCCTCGATGGTTGGCTGGTCTTCATGCCCGTCATATACGATGCGTGAAGGACCGATAACCTTGGTGCCGTCAGGTGACATCGGAGCTACGAAGAGTACCGACTTGATACCGGCTCTTGAACCGGCGCATCCATGCGAAAGATAAGCCTTGCCGTCTTCATCCCAGAGAGGGCAGCAGTCGATAAGACCTTTTCCCTTCATCACCCAGGTGATAGGCTCCCAAGGACCGCGTGGGTCTTGTGTCTTGGTCATGAAGAGACCCTGGTCAGGATCGCCACAGTAGATGTAGAACCATCCGTCATGATAGCGGATAGAGGGTGCCCACACGTAGTTACCATGCTGAACCTTCTTGCGCCAATCCAGTTCGGTGCCCTGGTATTCAGGCAAAACCGGATAGA
>ULQV01016874.1_pt1 | contig 21864 bp, 13 predicted proteins | sample 1954851 | NCBI WGS metagenome assembly ULQV01 (sample SAMEA4835665, study PRJEB28245) | human gut metagenome | biome: gut microbiome; material: fecal sample | place: Denmark | collected 2008 | reverse complement strand
ATTCCATAACTGCCCGCCGTAAAGAGATGATTATCAAATAGGGATATTCCGCTTTGAGTATTGAACTTTATTTCTCCGCTTCTTGTTTTCATAAAAATAAACCTTTAAAGGATAAATTAATGAATAGAATAACTTCTTTGTTTGGAATAAAATATCCCGTCATCCAAGGCGGTATGGTGTGGTGCAGTGGCTGGCGGTTGGCGTCGGCAGTAAGTAATGCCGGTGGTTTAGGCTTGTTGGGAGCAGGTTCCATGCACCCCGAAACATTACGTGAGCATATACGGAAGTGCCGTGCGGCTACGCATCATTCGTTTGGAGTGAACATTCCTTTAATGTATCCCCAGATAGAGGAAATCATGCAGATAGTGGTAGATGAGGGGGTACGTATCGTGTTTACTTCTGCCGGAAACCCCAAGACATGGACCGGTTGGCTGAAGCAGCATGGCATTACAGTGGTGCATGTTGTTTCGTCATCGAGTTTTGCCATGAAAGCCGAGTCTGCCGGTGTAGATGCCATTGTGGCCGAAGGATTTGAAGCCGGCGGGCATAACGGGCGCGAAGAGACGACGACGCTTTGCCTGATACCTGCTGTACGTGCAGTTACCTCACTGCCTTTGATTGCTGCCGGCGGCATTGCTACCGGTGAGGCGATTCTTGCCATGCGTGCTTTGGGGGCTGAGGGGGGTCAGGTGGGAACGCGGTTTGCTTTGACCGAAGAAAGCTCAGCCAGCGAAGTGTTTAAAGAATATTGCCTGCATCTGAAAGAGGGGGATACCCGTTTATTATTGAAGAAACTATCTCCGGTACGTCTGGCCCGCGGTAATTTTCAGCAGGCAGTAGCGGCTGCCGAAGCTGCGGGGGCTACGGAAGAGGATTTACGTATCCTTTTGTCTAAAGGACGTGCCAAACGCGGTATTTTTGAAGGAGACCTTGAAGAGGGCGAACTTGAAATAGGTCAGGCTTCCGCCTTGCTCAATGAGAAAGGAATACAGACGGTAGCAGAAGTGATGGACGAACTGGTAACAGGTTATCAGCGGGCATGCGAAACGCTTGCCGCCAATGTTTGCGAGCGTTGGGACGTTTGACAGTTGATATAAACGATTTTGCCTATAGTGAAAAATCCTTTTGATGTACATTGTACCGGATTTCCACTATAGGCAAAATTATATGACAGCAAGCCTGCCTTTATCCTTTAGGGGGAATGTTCGGAGCTTTACCGCTGTTGTTGCTGTTGTTTGCTGACGGAGCATTGCCCGTGGGAGACGCAACGCTTTCGTTTGCAGTGGCCGAAGCGGTTGTTCCGGCAGTTGCCGTAGCCGTGGCGGTTTTGCCTGCCACTTGTGCAGCCGGTTGTTCTTCCCAATGGAACGGTTCGAAAGTGCTGTTAGGGTCAACCCAGCTCGGCTTCTTGGAAGCGTAGATGATGAACGGAGCAATCACCACGATAAGTGCGCCGATGATAAGTACGGAGAACCATACGGTATTACTGCCGGTAGAAATCTGGCTGGGCGGGATGAAGCTCAGTACGAATGCAAGCAGTGAGCCGCAGAAGCCGAGACCGCCTACAAGCCACATCAGGCCGTTACCGCCTTTACCGATACGGAACGGACGGTTCAGTTTCTTCATCTTATAACGCAATACGATGGCTCCGGAGAACATCAGCATATACATGATGAGATAAAGCACCACCGTCAGTTGTGAAAGAATCTGGTAGAAACTCTGTACCGAAGGCATCACCACGAACAGAAGACTTAATACGGTTACAGCGCCACCCTGTACGAACAGAATGTTCTTTTGTACACCCAGCTTGTTTGTTTTCTGGAAGAATGGGGGCATATAACCTGCCTTGCCCACGGCAAAGATACCTTTGGACGGACCGGCAACCCATGTCAGCACACCTGCCAGCACGCCGAACGCCAGTGCAACGGCTATAACCGGCGACAGCCAGGAAGCATGGATGTAACGGAAGTAATTGTCGAAACCTACCAGCAGGCTTTGTGTAAGGCTGATGTCCTTGGCCGGAATAATGACACCCAGAGCGAATGTGCCCAACACGAAGATAAGCACCGTAATCAGTGCACCGATAAACACAGCCTTCGGATAGTTTTTGGACGGATTGTTTACATCCTTCACGTGGATACCGCCCATCTCCATACCTGCATAAAAGAGGAAGATACTTGCGGCAAGCACCACATTGTCAAAGTTCGTCAGGTCGGGGAAAAAGCTGCTGTGAAAGTCCATATTGGAATGTCCGCCTGTGGCGAGGTAGATAATGCCGAGGACAATCAGTAATCCGGCAGGGATGATTGTACCTACCAGACCGCCGACTTTGGCTACCTTTCCTACCCAGCTCATACCTTTCAGGGAGATGAAAGTTGCCAGCCAGTAGATAACGAGCACCACGGCCAGCGTGTAGTACTTGTTGTTTGCCAGCGACATGTCGTGTACGTCGTTCATGCCGATGAAAGCGATGGACACAGCGCCGAACGTCAGCACTGTAGGATACCAGATTGTACTTTCAATCCACTGCACCCAGATGGCGAGGAAGCCGAGTTTCTTGCCGTAGGCTTCACCCACCCAGCGGAACACACCGCCTTGCTTGTCCTGAAACATAGCAGCCAGTTCCGCTGCCACGAGTGACGTCGGGATAAGAAAGACGATGGCTGCAAATAAGTAATAGAAGGCCGAACTCATTCCGTACACGGCCTCGGCGGGCAGTCCACGCAGGGATACTACAGCCGTTACATTCATAATTGCCAGGGTAAATACTCCCAGCTTTACTGTTTGTTTAATATTTGCCATAAGTTAAGGTTTTTGGTGAAAAATATATTCGAAATCAGCGTTTATAACAACCCTTGGGAGCAGTTGTTCCCGGCGGGTAGAGGAAAATCCCGGCTTTAACAATTAAGGAGTGTTCTTTGCAGGTTCCTGTTCTATCTTTTTGTAATAGTCTTGCTTTTCCTTGTTGCGCCGCTCTACCAGGCTCGTTACATATACTGTGAAAATGGGGAACATCATCATGCCCAACGCTGCCAGCAGCACGGACAGTACCCGCCCTGTGACGGTGACCGCTATTATATTGGAGCCTACCGTAGTCACATCCATGAATGCCCACCACAAGGCATCGCCATACCCCTTTACCAGAGGGTTGCTCCCATGTTCCATGACGTAGAATGCAAGGCTTGAGAAATAGACGGTAGCCAGCAGCATCGTCAGGTAAGATACAAACAAGCCCGATGCGCGGTTGTACGTCAGCCAGCCCACCACGATGGCCATGGCATAGCCGCCCCGTACCAGCGGGATGAAACGCAGCATATAGGTGACTTCGGGTGAGAAAGTCCAGCCCATATACGTTATGATATTCTGATAGGGAATAGCTACCAGCAGAAAGATGAAATGGGTGGCGATATAACGCTTCTTGTCTGTTGCCAGGAACCATTCCAGTACAAAGTCCGCCAGGAACAATGCGCAAATCCATAGCTGCACTTCCATGTACACCGATTGCTCGTAGAAGGGGATGCCTTTGAACGTATCGATGGAGATGCTGATAACCAGGAACAGCGAAAGCAGCAGGATGATGACATGCAATATGCCGTATATCCCTTTTTTTCGCAAAACGAATTCCGATAGAGCCATTTTCATAATGAAGGTCTGTTTTGCTACGGATTGCTGTCGGCAACCCGCAATTCATCATTAAAGAGGTTGCCCCTCAGCGCCCGTGACGCTTTCGGAGCAACCTTGGAAAAAAGAGTATGAGAGATTATTCTGTAATTGTCACATTGTCACCGTTGAATACGCCCAGGCCAAGCTTGTTCATGATGAACTTGACGGCCAGTTGCGCCTTGACGGAGTTACCGGCTTCGTCCAATGGCGGAGCGAAAGCGGAAACGCCCATCACACCGGGCAATACGGCCATTACGCCACCACCTACGCCGCTCTTGGCAGGTATACCGGCAGTGTACATCCAGTCGCCCGAATGCTCGTAGAAGCCCACAGTAGAAATCATTGAAGTGATTTTCGGTGCAAGCCCCGCATCAAATACACTTTGTCTGGTGACGGGATTGACGCCGTTGTTGGCAATCGTTCCGGCTGCAATGCCCAATTGTTCGGCTGTGATGCCCAGCGAGCATTGGCGGGTATAAAGGTCGAGCGCCACATCCGGATCGTCATAGATACGGTTGTAATTCTTCAATAACCAGGCAATGGAGCGGTTGTTGAAGTTCGTAGCCGTTTCCGATTTGTACAGTTCGTCGATGAGTTGTGGAGCAGAGCCGCACAGTTCTGTGATATTCTGTACAATGGCATCCCACTTCTTGTCCGAGTTGCCCACCGGCTGTACCATGGAGCAGGCAGAGATAGCGCCTGCATTTACCAACGGTGTAGAGGGATGGTCGTTTTCCAGCAAAATGGCAATGATAGAGTTGAACGGCAGTCCTGTTGCATCGGCGCCAATCATATCTAGCACTTTCTGTGCACCGTATTGGCGCAGGATAAGTATGGCGGTATGCACTTTTGATACGGATTCTATGCCGAAGCGGTAGTCCGTATCTCCGATATTGATGGTCTGTCCGTTCATCAGGCAGATGCTGAGGCCAAACAGCTTGGAGTCTATGTTGGCAAGGTACGGAATATAATCCGCATTCTTGCCGCCTGTTTGCTCTTTCACCTCATTGTAGGCTTCCCGGGCAACTTCCTTGATTTGAGAGATTGATATTTTCTTTTCCATAATCTATATAATAGAGAGTTTATATGGAATAAGGAATAGGAGATTGGAGTTTCAGTCTCCTAAAGCCTTATTCGACATATTTTGTTTAATGTATTAAAGCAATAAAGCAGTAGAGCGGTAAGCTGGTTTTTGCTTTATTATTTTTTGTGGTGTCTTCCACCGTGATTGAAGATTTTGCTTTCTACCGGCAGGTTCTTATCCTGTGCCATGCGGGTGGGAGTGGGGTAATCCAGTTTCTCCAGTTCGACAATGGCATTTTTGATGTCGCCCAGCAGCATGTCTGCCATGTCGCGGCTGAATCCCTGGCGGACAACGACACGCATTACTACATAATCCTCCAGTTTGGAAGGCAGTGTATAGGCGGGAACCATCCAACCCTGTTGCGAGAGTTTATCCTGCAAGTCATACAGTGTCCATTTGGCGGTCTTTGCATACTCCGGTTTCAAGTACCAGATGAACAACGGGTTCACTACTTCATCGGAATAATTCACGAACGGAGCCATTTTTCCGATTTCGTCGTGGATATACTTGGCGATTGTGAGCGAATTGTACTGTACTTCTTTGTATCCCTGAAATCCTAAACGGATAAACTGGTAATACTGTCCTAAAATCTGTGCGGCAGGACGGGAGAAGTTCAAACCGACTTGTGTGATATTGGCGCCGAGGTAATTTACGCTGAATGACATCTCTTCGGGCAGATACTCTTTGCCTTTCCAGCAAACCCAGCCCAGACCCGGATAGACCAAGCCGAACTTGTGACCGCTGACACTGATGGAAAGCACCCATTTCAAACGGAAGTCCCACTTCTTCTCCGGATACAGGAACGGGAGGATGAAACCGCCGCTGGCAGCGTCTACGTGGATGGGAATGTCGTAGCCGGTCTTGGCATTGTATGCGTCGAGTGCTTTGTCGAGCGCTTCAACATCGTCATTCAGTCCTGTCCATGTAACCCCCTGGATAGGTACGATACAGATGGTGTTCTCGTCACACATTTTCAGGGCTTCTTCAGGGTCGAGTGTGGTTTTGTCAAGAGTCAGGGGCACTTCGCGCATTTCAATCTGCCACAGTTGGGCGAACTTTTCCCATACCACCTGGAAACCGGTGGAGATAACGAAGTTCGGCTTATCGAACGGTTTGCCTTGCGCCTGACGTTTCTTACGCCAGCGCAGCCATGCAGCTACACCGCCCAGCATACACGCTTCGGAAGAACCGATGGCGAGCGCGCCTGTTTTCCAGGTATCTTTTTCCGGAGAGTTCCACAAGTTGGCAACAATGTTGATACATTTACCGTTCATTACGGCGATGCGGGGATACTCGGTTTCATCGATGTAGTTGATGTTGATGGCTTCGTTCATCAGCTTGGTTGCGTATTCGTCCATATAGGTGGTGACGAATGTAGCCAGGTTCAGACGGGGCTGTGTTTGGGCGAAGGTCTCATCCTTCACCATCTGGTAAGCGATTTCGGGAGTCGTAGGCCCGTCTGGTATTTTTTCTACCGGCGAGGGTTGCAACATACGGTTTGAGCCGAATACATCTGTCTTGGCATCTCCTTTTCTGAAATTCAAATCTTCCATATAACTGTAAGTTTTTAAAGGTTTAGGCGGCGGGGACTTTCCCCGTCGAATTTTCCACAACAACGACCCCCGCGAAAGAAAGTTCCGCCGTTTTACATTATTTGGCGTTTATTAAAAGGGCAGGGCGGAAATCCTGGCGCTCTATCGTGCTGTTGCTTTTTAATTATCACTTGTTCTATCCGAACATTCTGTTGCATCGCTTGTTGTCCTTCCACTAACTAATCCGCTTTTTAAATTATGAAGATTAATACCGGACAAGGAACCATTCCTCTTATTACGCTTATAGGTATCTGGTCTGTTTCTGCACTGACCTCATTGCCGGGCTTGGCTGTTTCGCCTATTTTGGGAGAACTTTCTACGATTTTTCCCCATGCCACGGAGTTGGATATACAGATGTTGACTTCTTTGCCTTCCTTGCTGATTATCCCTTTTGTACTATTGGCAGGTAAACTGGCGGAGAAACGCGATTTTATCCGTTTGCTGCGGGTGGGGCTTTGGCTGTTTGCAGCGAGCGGGGTACTTTATTTGTTTTCTTCCAGGATGTGGCAGCTAATGGCTGTCAGCGCTTTGCTCGGTATCGGGGCAGGATTGATTATTCCGCTTTCTACGGGATTGATTTCACGGTATTTTACGGGAGAGTATCGCGTCAGGCAGTTTGGCTATAGCTCTGCCATAACCAATATGACGCTGGTGGTGGCTACGGCTGTAACGGGGTATCTGGCAGAGGTGCACTGGCGTTTGCCTTTTGCCGTTTATCTGTTGCCGTTGATTTCTTTAGTTCTTTCGGCTTATTTAAAGAAGGATGCGGCTTCGGTAACAATCAAGCAGGCGGCGGCTATCATTCCTCCCATTCAATCTACGCCTGTAATCTCCGGTAAATATGGCATACACATACGCCATCTTGTTCAGTTAATGTTATTCTACGGGTTAGTTACTTACGTAGTTCTTGTGGTTACTTTTAACTTGCCTTTCTTGATGGAAGCGCATCACTTTTCAAGCGGTAATTCCGGGCTGATGATTTCTCTGTTTTTCCTTGCCATTATGGCTCCCGGATTTATGTTGGATAGTTTGGTGAAGCTTTTGGGGAATAAAACAAAACTTTACAGCCTTTTGGCTATTGCCATCGGATTACTGTTGATATGGATTTCGCCTACGGAATGGCTCATCGTGCCGGGATGTATTTTAGTAGGTTTGGGCTATGGCATCATCCAACCTCTGATTTACGATAAGACAGTTGATACTGCTATCCCTCAGAAGACAACGCTTGCCCTTGCCTTTGTAATGGTGATGAATTATCTTGCCATACTGCTTTCTCCCTTCATTACAGACTTTTTCCAATGGATATTCCATACCGGTTCGCAAGAATTTCCGTTTATCTTCAATCTGTGCATAACAATATTGATTATGTATTGGGCGTATGCAAAAAAAAAAGAATTCCTGTTTAGTGATTAGCGATTAGTGATAAGTGATTAGCGATGAGCTATAAGTTATGCTGAATCGTAATTCATCATTACCCCTAATCACTAATCGCTTATCACTAACCCCTAACTCCTAACCACTTATAATTCTATCTCCTCATACCTCATTCCGAACACATCTGCCACTGCCTTATACGTCACTTTCCCTTCTACCACATTCAGTCCCAATGCCAATGCCGGATCATCTTTACAAGCCTGTTTCCAACCTTTGCAAGCTAATGCCACGGTATAAGGCAGCGTTGCATTTGTCAATGCCATAGTGGAAGTAAACGGTACGGCACCGGGAATATTGGCCACCGCATAGTGCACAATGCCATCCACGACATACGTTGGTTCGCTGTGGGTAGTGGGATGGGACGTTTCAAAACAACCGCCCTGGTCGATGGCGACATCCACAAGTACGGTTCCGGGCTTCATCATTTTCAGCATCTCCCTCGTAATCAGATGCGGTGCTTTATCGCCGGGGATAAGTACCGAACCTATCACCAAATCCACGGTAGGCAGTTCCATTTTAATATTGTGAAGCGAGGAATAGAGTGTTTTTACATTCTTGGGCAATACCTCGCTGAGATAGCGCAGACGCGTCAGGTTGACATCCGTAATCATCACTTCCGCACCCATTCCCGCAGCCATTTGTGCGGCATTGGTACCGACTACGCCACCACCTAAAATAAGCACACGCGCAGGGCGGACACCCGGTACGCCACCCATTAGCTTGCCCTTTCCGCCTTGCGGCTTTTCCAAAAAGCGGGCTCCTACCTGGGTAGCCATACGTCCTGCCACTTCACTCATGGGAGTAAGCAGTGGCAAGGAATGGTCATCCTTCTCTACGGTTTCATAGGCGATACATACGGCATCGCTCTCAATCATGGCTTCGGTCAGTAATTTATCGGCTGCAAAGTGGAAATAGGTAAATACCACTTGTCCCTTTTTAATCAGTTTATACTCAGGTGCAATAGGCTCCTTCACTTTGACAATCATGTCGGCTATGGCATAAACGTCTTCAATGGCAGGCAGGATTTGCGCACCTACGGCGATGTAATCATCGTCAGAGAACCCGCTGTTTGCGCCGGCCGTTGCCTGCACATACACCGTATGACCTTTCTTCACCAACTCGGCTACTCCGGCAGGGGTCATTCCTACACGGTTCTCGTTGTTTTTGATTTCTTTGGGTACTCCGATAATCATAATGTCATCTGTTAATGGTTAAACATGTTGCAAGATAGTGATTTATCTTTCTCATTGTCATTTTGCACAGCGTGTTTTACAACAGAAAACGCCTGCTTTTTTCTTGTGTGTGACGGCAGGATTATTCTTTTTTGGTTAGGCGGAGAGAACTATTCTTTTTATATTTGCATGCATTAAAAAATAGGATATGAACTGTAAGAATATAAAATACCCGATACTTTTCTCTTTTTTGTTTTTTGCAGGCAGCATACAAGGTGGATATGCGCAAGAAGCGTCCGAGGTGGAAACCGGACCGGACATACAGCAGGCATCTTTCACGCCCCCTTTCGATTTTCCGATTGTCTTTTCCGGTAACTTCGGCGAGATACGCTCCAATCACTTTCACGGTGGGCTGGACTTCAAGACCGGCGGAGCCATAGGCAAGCCTGTACATGCTTTGGCAGACGGGCATATCTCGCGCATCCGTGTGACGCACGGTTCGGGATATGTGCTCGATGTGGACTACGATAACGGTTATTCCACTATCAACCGACACCTCAGCGCATTTGTGGGCGATATAGCCCGAAGGGTGAAAGACTTGCAGTATGAACAGGAAAGCTGGGAAGTGGAGATTATCCCCGAACCGGGGGAATATCCGGTAAAGGCGGGGCAGGTGATAGCCCTTAGCGGCAACACGGGTTACTCTTTCGGCCCTCACCTGCATCTGGATATGATTGAGTCGGCAACAGGAGATTATGTCGACCCGCTGCCTTTTTTTATGGAGAAGGTGAAGGACAATATCGCTCCCCGTGCCGAAGGCATCATTTTGTTTCCCCAACCGGGCAAAGGCGTGGTGAACGGAAAGCAGATACACCGGACTTTCCCTGTAAATCCTACCCAGCCTATTACTGCCTGGGGGCTGATAGGTGCAGGAATCCGTGCCTATGACCATATGGACGGAGTGGGCAACCGCTACGGCGTGCATACCGTTATTCTCGAAGTGGACGGTGAAGAGGTGTTCCGCAGTGTGGTAGACCGCTTTGCTTACGAAGAAAACCGCTATATCAATTCATGGACGCACGGACAGTACATGAAGTCGTTCATCGAACCCGGCAACCGTCTGCGCATGCTGCATGCTTCCAACGGCAATCGGGGACTGGTGGAAATCAACGAAGAGCGTCCTTACCGATTTGTATATACGCTAAGTGATGCGTTAGGCAACACCTCGAAAGTCCGTTTCACCGTACAAGGGAAGAACACCGAAATTCACCCTGTGGAACATCGCGAGAAGTATGCTTTCAAGTGGGACAGGACCAACTATCTGCAGGAACCCGGCCTGGAATTGGTCGTACCGCGTGGAATGTTGTACGATGACGTTTGGCTGGACTATTCCGTACGTGCCGATAGCGGGGATGTGGCTTTTACTTATCAGCTGCACAATAAGCGTGTCCCTCTGCACGGAGCGTGCGAGATGCGCATCGGCTTGCGGCGCGACCGTCTGGAAGATAAATCGAAGTATTATGTAGCCGGCGTTACGGCGCGGGGCGGAAAATACAGTATAGGCGGCACTTACGAGGACGGTTTCATGAAAGTCCGTATCCGCGACCTGGGCACTTATACGGTAGCGGTAGATACCGTGCCGCCGGAGATAATTCCGCTCAACCCCGGACAGTGGGGGCGTACGGGGCGCATCACCCTCAAGGCCAAGGATAAAGAAACCGGAATAAACAGTTACCGCGGAACGATAGACGGGAAATACGCTCTGTTCGGTAAGCCCAATTCCATCAGCGGCAATCTGGTCTGCGAACTCGACCCGAAGCATGTAAAGAAAGGTGGCAGGCACACTGTGGAAATGACCGTAACCGACGGCCGTGGCAACCGGACTACCGAAGAGTTTCATTTTGTATGGTAACTTTTCACCTGTGACATTGCATTATCAAACAAACCATATAATAACAGAAGTATGAAAAAATTAACTCTCTCCGTCGCATTAGCGGTGGCAACTGTGGTAAACGCATTTGCCTGTACCAACCTCATTGTGGGTAAAAACGCCTCTGCAGACGGTTCTACAATTGTTTCCTATTCTGCCGACTCCTATGGATTGTTCGGCGAGTTATACCATTATCCCGCAGGCATGCACAAAAAGGGTACATGGATTGATGTGCACGAGTGGGACACCGGCAAGTACCTCGGCCGGATAGAACAGGCGCGCCAGACCTACAACGTCATCGGTAATATGAATGAATTCCAGCTTACTATCGGCGAGACAACCTTCGGCGGCCGTCCCGAACTGGTGGATACTACCGGCATCATTGATTACGGAAGTCTGATTTATCTCGGTCTGCAACGTTCCCGTACCGCCCGAGAAGCCATCAAGGTAATGACGGAACTCGTACAGGAATACGGTTATTACAGCAGCGGCGAGTCTTTCACGATTGCCGACCCCAACGAAATCTGGATTATGGAGATGATAGGCAAGGGTCCCGGTGTGCGTGGCGCTGTGTGGGTGGCTGTCCGCGTGCCCGATGATTGCATCTCCGCACATGCCAACCAAAGCCGTATCCACCAGTTCGATATGAGCGACAAGGACAATTGCATGTACTCTCCCGATGTCATTTCCTTTGCCCGCGAGAAAGGTTATTTCGATGGAGTAAACAAGGACTTCAGCTTCGCTAAGGCCTATGCGCCGCTCGATTTTGGCGCTCGCCGTTATTGTGAAGCCCGCGTATGGAGCTATTTCAATATGTTTACCGCCCGAGGCAACGAGTTCTTACCTTATATATTAGGCGATACCGATACACCGATGCCGCTTTTCGTGAAGCCCGACCGTAAAATCTCCGTACAGGACGTAAAGAATGCCATGCGCGACCATTACGAAGGTACTCCTCTCGACATCAGCAAAGATTTCGGCGCCGGACCGTATCACACCCCTTACCGCCTTTCGCCCCTTTCTTTCAAGGTAGGCGACAAGGAATATTTCAACGAACGTCCCATTTCCACCCAGCAGAGCGGTTTCGTGTTCGTGGCGCAGATGCGCTCCACCTTGCCCGATGCCATAGGCGGCGTACTGTGGTTCGGTACGGACGATGCCAACATGACCGTGTTCACTCCCGTATACTGCTGTACGGATAAGGTTCCCGTATGCTATTCGCGTGCAGACGGTGCGGACTACATCACATTCTCCTGGAACTCTTCTTTCTGGATTTTCAACTGGGTTGCCAACATGGTATATCCCCGTTACGACCTTATGATCGGCGATGTGCGTGCCACGCAGGCCGAACTCGAAAACACTTTCAACGATGCGCAGGAAGGTATCGAGTCTGCCGCCGCCAAACTTTTGGAGAAAGACCCTGCCAAAGCGAAAGCATTCCTGACAAACTATACCAATATGACGGCGCAGAGTACTTTCGACACCTGGAAACGTTTGGGCGAGTTCATCATCGTGAAATACAACGACGGAGTTGTGCGCAAGATGAAAGACGGAAAGTTTGAGCGCAATGCCATAGGCCAGCCTGCCGGCGTGGAACGTCCGGGTTATCCGAAGGAATTTCTGGAAGAATATGTAAAACAAACGGGCGACCGCTATAAAATGCCCGATTGATTAGGATATTCAAACTTATTCTTTTACATTTGTGACAGAACAGAAAATGAAGTATTAACCTTTAATATATAAAAAAAGTCTTATGGAAAATCAAGAGCTGATTAAACAGGTGACTGAGAAAGCCGAAAAATGGCTTACCCCGGCATACGATGCCGAAACTCAGGCTGAAGTGAAACGAATGTTGGAAAATCCAGATAAAACCGAACTGATAGAGTGCTTTTATAAAGACCTGGAATTCGGAACGGGCGGTCTGCGCGGTATCATGGGCGCAGGCAGCAACCGCATGAATATCTATACGGTAGGTGCGGCTACCCAGGGATTGGCAAACTATCTGAACAAATGCTTCAAGGACAAAGGACAAATCTCCGTTGTGGTGGGTCACGACTGCCGTAACAACAGCCGCAAGTTCGCCGAAATCTCTGCCGATATTTTCTCGGCAAACGGTATCAAGGTTTATCTCTTCGACGATTTGCGTCCTACTCCGGAAGTTTCCTTCGCTATCCGCCACCTCGGTTGCCAAAGCGGTATCAACCTGACTGCAAGCCACAACCCGAAAGAATACAACGGCTACAAGGCTTATTGGGATGACGGTGCACAGGTACTTGCTCCGCACGACACAGCCATTATCGATGAAGTAAACAAGGTAACCGTTGAGGACATTAAGTTCAAAGGCAACAAAGATTTGATTCAGATTATCGGTGAAGATGTAGACAAGGTATATCTGGACAAGGTTCATATCCTTTCTATCGACCCGGAAGTAATCAAGCGTCAGAAAGACCTCAGCATCGTTTACACTCCGCTTCACGGCGCGGGCAGAACGCTCATCCCCGCTTCTCTGAAAGAATGGGGCTTTGAGAATGTACACTGCGTGCCCGAACAGATGGTGAAGAGCGGTGACTTCCCGACAGTGGTTTCTCCGAATCCCGAAAACGCGGAAGCGCTTTCCATGGCAATCGAACTTGCCAAGAAGATAGACGCCGACATCGTGATGGCAAGCGACCCGGATGCCGACCGCGTAGGTATGGCTTGCAAGGACGACAAGGGCGAATGGGTGCTGATTAACGGTAACCAGACTTGCCTGCTCTTCCTGTACTATATCATCAAGAACCGTATCGCAACCGGCAAGATGCAGCCTACGGACTTTATCGTAAAGACCATTGTGACTACCGAACTTATCAAGGCCGTTGCCGATAAGAACAAGATTGAGATGCTCGACTGCTATACCGGTTTCAAGTGGATTGCACGTGAAATCCGTCTGCGCGAAGGCAAGCAACAATACATCGGCGGCGGTGAAGAAAGCTACGGCTTCCTTGCCGAAGACTTCGTTCGCGATAAAGATGCCGTTTCCGCTTGTTCATTGTTGGCGGAAATCTGTGCATGGGCCAAAGACCAGGGCAAGACGCTGTATGACATCCTGATGGACATCTACGTAGAGTACGGTTTCTCCAAAGAAACTACCGTCAACGTAGTGAAGCCGGGTAAGAGCGGCGCCGATGAAATCAAGGCTATGATGGATAATTTCCGCGCCAACCCGCCGAAAGAAATCGGTGGCTCTGCCGTTTCTTTGACTAAGGACTACAAAACGCTGAAGGCTACCGATGCCAAAGGCAATGTAACCGCTTTGGATATGCCCGAAACATCCAACGTGCTTCAGTACTTTACGGAAGACGGTACGAAGATTTCCGTTCGTCCCTCGGGCACGGAACCTAAGATTAAGTTCTATATCGAGGTGAAAGGCGAAATGGGATGTCCTAAGTGCTATGCCAGCGCAAATGCCGAGGCTGAAAAGAAAGTGGAGGCAGTGCGCAAATCACTCGGTATCTAAGACTGTTTGATTTTCATATATGGAAAGGTGCGGGTGGCAGGATGCTGCTTGCACCTTTTATTTTTGTAGCAGTAAGTAGGTGATAAGCCGGAATGTATTAAGTTTCTTTTATATTCTTTATACCGGTTGGCAAATCAATTCCCGTTAAATGCTGTTCTTATATGCAACAGTAGCCTACAGTTAACAGATAGTACTACAGATTGCGGTTGCACGCCGATTGGTTGATGTGAATGAGAGTCGTTTCATTCGTAGTTGTTCGTTTGCGAGTGCGTGTTTTCCGCAATCTGTTTTTTTGTCTTTTCCTTTAATTATTAATCCGTCCTTTCAATTATTCTCCAGCCACCAGTCAATCAGTTTTCTTGCAATGCTTAGTTTCCGGGGTATTTCCGGCAGGTTGTCTTTGGAATAGAATGCGCCGGAGCTGAGTTCATCGGCTTGCAGTTTGATTTCCCCGCTTTCATAGTCGGCTATGAATCCTACCATTAATCCGCTGGGATAAGGCCAGGGCTGGCTGCCGAAATAAGTGATGTTTTTCACCCTTAGCCCCGTTTCTTCCATAACTTCCCGCTCTACGCATTGTTCCAATGTTTCGCCCGTTTCGAGGAAGCCGGCTACCAGCCCGTGGAACGTGCCGCGGAAGTTGCGCGCATGTACCAGCAATATTTCTTTGCCTTTCCGTATCAGCACGATGATAGCCGTAGAAACGGGAGGATACATCTCATTGCCGCACTCCGGGCATTTCTTCATGATAGGAGTCTGCTGTTCCATAGGAGTGCCGCATACGGGACAGAAACGGCTGTGGCTGTCCCAATAGAGTATTTGGAATGCTTTTCCCGCTGCCTGATAATCTGCCAATGGCAGGGAGTCGTAAGAAGCGCGCAAGCCTGTCATTACCCATTCTTCGGTTTCGGGTACAGGCTGTCCAAGTGCGCAAGCCTTTACTTTCTTTCCGCCGGTCAGAGTTACCTCGTGTATTTTGCATCCCGCTGCGGGTGTTACAGGAGGGGTTACTCCATAAGGTATACCGTATTTGTTCTCTCCGTTTGTTGTGTACTCTTTCTTCAGCAGCAGTTGGTCTTTGAAAAAGACGAACCACTGCATGGATTGTTCCATTTCCGTAGTTTCCATTCTTCTGTTAATGCTGAATATTATTTATATAAACTGTGGAGCGGCTTATGCCCCGGCGCCGCAGGATACCTTGCCGGATGAATTTGTTCAGTTCATCGATGGCTGCATGCCTTGTCAGCCCGGTCAGGTGAATATATTCGTTTTTGGTGATGCAAACATTCTCCTGCAGGAACAGCATCAGCCTTTCTTTCCTTGTTTCTTCTGTCGTTTCCGTTTTCTTCGATTTCTTAGTCGGAGAATGTGTCCTTTCCAGTTTCATTTTCTGTCTGATTTTCTTGCGGAATGTGTTGCTGATACGCAAATGCACGTTTTGAAAACGGACAGATTCGGACCTGATTTTCTTTTTCTCATCATCGGTATCCTGAGTGCATTTCAATGAAGTGCTGAAAAATCCCAACTCTCCGAGTTCTACAATGTTGCCGTTGGCAAGCAGGTCGCACAGTTCGTCGATGCAAGCGTCCAGTGCCGCCCCTATAATGTTCTTGGGCAGATGCTGAAACATAGCAACGTGTTCTACAAACTCTTTTTGGGTATAAGTTTCTTTAGGACATATACGGGCATGGAGAGATTTTTTTTCCTCGCTTCCGTTAGGAGAGGGAGTTTCGTAAAGGTCATAGTATGCACTCATGAATAAATTGTTTTTGCCACTGCAATGAATAATTTCCATCCCTGCAATGAGTTGTTTTTTTTCTTACTAAGAAGTAATCGTCCGATAGCAGTTTCTCTTTCGTCCGACAGGTGTGTAATTTTCGTCCGACATCTGTCGGACGAAAGAAAGACAGATGTCGGACGGAAAGTCCTTACTATGCAAAGATATAGTTTTTAATGATAGGATAACAGTTATTGGGAGAGTATTATTTTATTCTTAACACTCTGATTCCTGTAAACTTCTTATTCCTTTTCAGCATCTGTGCCAATGGCTCTTGGGAGACGACTACCATTTTCTGTGTAGAGGAGGCATGGAGCAGTTTCAATACTCCCTTTTCATAGCAGGCAAGTCCCAGGTGGACAACATCCAGCCCGGGAATGTTGGTGGTAATGGCTATGATATCGCCATCCTTTATCCACCCGAATCCTTCATCGGGCAGTTTGTTTTTGGGGATATAATGGAACAGTTGTCCGGAGAGTGACTTTTCTATTTCTTCAATCTTGCTGATGTTTTCGGGAGAAGACTCCAGGTGTTTGTATGCTTTGGGGTGCGTAGACATGAAGTTGAGGGACAGCCTTACCGTATCGGGGCTGTTGGCAGCGGTTATGTCTTCCATGAAACCATGTCTGACACCGTTGTTCACCCAATCGGCAATGTAGTGCAGGCGGGAAGTGTAACCGTTGATTTTGCCGTCGCGATAGCGGATGCTTTGCAGGGTGCGTGCGTAGTCGGCATTGTCTATCGTGCCATTCTTGACGGGAGAAAGTGCCAGGGCAAGCACATACTCCACAAAAGTGGTGCAATCCACTTCGTCGAAGTTGACTACGAGTTTCTCTTCTTCATTTACTTCCAGCGTATGTGCCACGTAGGGAGTCTTGAGGAAATTCAAACCGTATTTCAGCATGGCATTGTCCGTTTCCTGTGCGGAAACGGACGATGCTATTGCCAAAGTACAGAAAACGCAAGGCAAGGTACGGAATATACAGTAGAACCTGTTAAATAAAATCTGGGATATGCCGGATAACGTTTTCATAGCTGGACAGCTTTAATATCTATATATCAAACTCTTGAAATCCGTTCCCTTGTCGAACGGTACAATCGCGAAACCGTAGCTGACGGCATTCTGCCTGCCGGGGCGTATCAGATAAGGTTCGTGCGCCAAAGCTCCCCAACTGTCGTCACCGCCTACGCCCATCATGCGGTAGTCTATGAAGAGGTCTACGGAGGGTTCCGGTTGCGGGTCGGTGAGATGGCGGTGATTGGTCTTTTCGGTACGGGGAGAGCCGTTCTCGATAGAGTCACCGCTATCCAGGCTTTCCAGCGGATAGTTGGATACGTTCATTTCGAAAGTGCGGTCGGCAACAAACAGCAGACCTTCTTTTGCTTTGCTGGTGAGGGTGCACCAATAGATGTCCGTGCGGTGGTTGTTTTCTTGCGGACGGACATAAGGCTCGTACATATCTTGGATACCCGATGTGTATTCGCCGATGAACTGTGAGGTGCGGCGGTCGCGGTAATTCTCTTCCGGACCCCGGCCGTAGTAGGTCAGCGAGGTGATGCGGGCAGGTAGCTGCATACGCAGTCCCACACGCGGTATCATCGGTGTTTGGGCGTTCTCTGCAACGAAATGGTTGTCTACCTTGATAACGCCGTTGCCGTATACCTTATACGTTATATCCCAGCGGGCATCGGTCTGCGGGAAGCGGTAGGTCACTTTTACCGCCGTAGTATCTTTGTCGCGCACTACATTGAAGCTTTCGGCTTCCGGCTCCTGATAGCTGGCCTCTTTCCACGCTTTCAAACGTACAGGAAGTTTGGCTCCGTAGTCATTGTCGGTAGGGGCGCGCCAGAAGAAGGGGCGGGGACCTTGCCCGTTATGGATGTATTCCTGCTTCTTGTATCGGTAAGATACCAGCAGGCCGCTTTGCTTGTCGAAGGTTGCCTTGAAGTGCGGACCGGAGAAAACGACTTGCCGGTCGTCTTCTTCCGAACCGGCGAATGCCTGTTTCGGGGCATCTTCCTTATGGAAAGTATGCACATAGGTCTGTTCACGGGCAATGACCGTACCCGCCGGAAGGAACGGTTCGGGAGTACGGATAGCGGCATAGAACTCTATGCGTACGTCTCCGGTCGAGCTGTTGGTGGCGGGAATGCCGTTGAGGAACGGACTGGTGACGGTCTGTCCCGGTTCGGCCTTGATGTCTTTGATTCGGCCTTTGTAAATCTCTTTGCCGTGATGGCGGACGATGTAATGGAAGTTGTATTTGTCGAGATTGGTGAAGGAGAAATCATTGCGTATCTTTACGGCAGAGGCTGCCGGGTCGAAGTCGAAGAACTTGATGTTCTGATACACCTTTCCCATTTCCTCGGTCTGCGGCTTGACGCTGCGGTCGGGATATACTATGCCGTTGATACAGAAGTCGCCGTCGGACGGGGTGCCGTACTCGCCGTAGTCGCCACCGTATGCCCAGTATTTACGGCCGTCAGCGGTCTTGGCGGCAAGTCCCTGGTCTACCCAGTCCCAAATACAACCGCCTTGCAGGATGGGGTATTTCTCGATGATGTTCCAGTAATCCTGGAAATTGCCGAGGCTGTTGCCCATGGCATGGGCATATTCGCAGAGGATAAGCGGGCGGGTCATTTCGGGGTTCTGTGCGTATTTCTCGATGTGGGCGGGACTGTGGTACATGGGGCAGAAGATGTCCGTATTCCATTCCAGCAGGGCGCGTTCGTATTGTACGGGACGGCTGTCCAATGCTTTCAGCGTATTGTAGGTGACGTAGAAGTTCAGACCGTTTCCCGCTTCGTTGCCAAGCGACCAGGTGATGATGCAGGGATGGTTCTTGTCGCGCTCGTACATGTTCATGGTACGGTCCATATGCGCTTTTGTAAACAACGGGTTATTACCCAGCGTGCCGCCTACGTTCAGATTGTAGCCCATTCCGTGACTCTCGATATTGGCTTCGTCTATGACGTAGAAGCCATATTGGTCGCACAGCTCATAGAAACGTTCCTGCTGCGGGTAGTGGCAGGTACGGATCGTATTTATGTTGTACCGCTTCCAAAGTTCGAAATCTTTCAGCATAAGCTCTTCGGGAACGTAATGGCCGGTGTATTCATTATGCTCGTGATAGTTGACGCCTTTTACGAGGATAGGTTTGCCGTTTACCATCAGTTGCTTGTCTTTTATCTCTACGGTGCGGAACCCTACTTTGCAACCGGTGGCCTCGATAACGTCACCGTTGGTATGTTTCAGACTGATGACAAGCGTGTAGAGGTTAGGCGTTTCGGCTGTCCACAGCAACGGTTCTTTGATTGTCTTTGGGGTGAATTTCACTTCCGTCTGACCGTAACTTACACGGGTTGAGGATTGGGCAATCAGTTTGTCTTTGCTGTCCAGCAAACGATAGCTTACGAGGAACGGAGTCTCTTTGCCGGTTTCGTTGGCAAACTTCACTTTCAGCTTCAGGATTCCGTTACGGTAATCTCCGTCCAGGGGAGTCTCCGCCTTGAAGTCCGTCAGGTGTATTTGCGGCTGGGCATACATGTAGATGTCCCGTTCGATGCCGCTGATGCGCCAGAAGTCCTGGCACTCCAGATAATTGCCGTCGGAGAAGCGGTGCACCTGTATGGCAATCACGTTCTCGCCTCTGCGGGCAAGGGAAGTGACGTTGAAGCGTGCGGGAGTCTTGGAATCTTTGCTCATGCCTGCAAACTTGCCGTTGAGGTAGTAGAATGCCGCTCCGCGCACTCCGTCGGCGCTCAGGAAGATTTCTTTGTTGTCCCAGTCGGCAGGCAGGGTGAAGGTACGGCGGTAGGTTCCCGTAGGATTCCACTCTTTGGGAACGTAGGGCGGGTTGGGTTTGTCCCAATAGGGGACATAGCCGGGAGAGCAGAACTCGTACGGCTGGTTGACGTAGATAGGCGTGCCGAAACCTTGCAGCTCCCAATTGCCGGGAACGTTGATGTCCGGCCATTTGCCTACGTCCGTACGGGCATCCATAAAGTCGGTAGGACGGTCGGCGAAGTTCTCCACATAGTTGAATTTCCACTTGCCGTTGAGGGAGATGCGGAATGTTCCGTTCTTACGGTCGTTGACAACGGCATCCGCCTCGTTTGTGTAAGAAGTGAAGGTGCTGCGGGGCTGCTCTTTGTTGATACTTGTGAGTTTGGGATTGGTAATTTGCGCATACCGGTCTTCCTGCGCCGCAAGGGCGACAGGAAGAAAGGCAGCGGCAAGCAATAGTCCGTGTATTTTCATGGTAAGTAAGTTTTAAGGTTTGAACGGGTTAATGATGATTGGTGTAAATAGCTGCTACGGAAGTGTTACTTCTCCGGAAAGGTCAGCCCTTCTCTCAGCCATTTTTCCAGCTCGCCGGTCCATTGGCGCTTGTAGGTGAAGCTGTCGCGGAAGTCCCAGCCATGACCGCCGGTGGGATAGACGTGCAGTGTGGCAGGCACTTTCTGTTCGCGCAGGGCGAGGAAGTAACCGATGCCGTTGATGGGCAGTACGGTTGCGTCATCTGCCGACAGCATGATGAAGGCCTGCGGCGTTTTGGGAGATACCTGCCTTTCGAGCGAGTATTTCTGTTCCAGTTCGGCAGTAGGAGTCTCTCCGATAAGGTTTTGGCGGGAACCGCTGTGGGTCACGCCTTTCAGCATGGAGATGACGGGATAGAACAGTATCTGGAAGTCGGGACGGGTAGCGTCGCTGCCGTATAACGTGGCTAGGGAAGCTGCCAGATGTCCGCCTGCGGATGCTCCCATGATACCGATACGGCCGGGGTTGACACCCCATTCTCCGGCATGTTTGCGTACCAGGCGGATGGCTTGCTCGGCATCCGACAGGGGAACCTCGTTGTGCCCGTTCGGCATGCGGTACTTCAGTACCGCATACGTGATGCCTTGCGTCGTGAACCAGGCCGCCATGTCGTGCCCTTCGTGGTTCATGGCAAGACGGGCGTAACCGCCGCCGGGGCACATAATGACAGCCATACCGTTGGGCTTTGCCGGACGGTAAACGGTTATGGAAGGATGGGTCACGTTGGCAACGCGGCCGCCTTTCAAATCTTCCTGTTCACCGGTCAGCCCGTTTGTATTGGGAGTTCCGTCAGGCCACAACGGCAGTTCGGCGGGACTCTGTGCGGACAACATCGTTGCGGCAAACAGAAGGGATAGAAATAGAATCTTTCTCATGGTGAATATTGTTTTGTATTATCTGAATTTGTTTCAGTATCCCCGCAGCTTATTTCGTTTTCATCGAAGCCTTGACGAGATAGAATATCAGGATGACATAAGCGCCCAGCGCCAGCACTTCAGACCATGTATTGCTGAGCCATGCGTCGTTCACCATATTGACACCGCCGAAGCGCATTGCCGCGCTTACCACACCCATCAGCGCACCGCCGGCAATGAAACCGGACGCCAGCAGCGTACCTTTCTCGCCACGTTCGGCATTGAGGGCTGCATCCTTGCTGCGGCTGGTTACGTACCAGTTTACGGCACCGCCCACTACCAGCGGAACGTTCAGCTCCAACGGGATGAACATGCCCAGTGCAAAAGCCAGTGCAGGAATCTTGCAGGCATTCAGCACGATGGCCAGCACCGCACCGATGCCGTAAAGCAGCCACGGTGCACCTACACCGTTCATCAACGGTTCGATAACCGCCGCCATTGCGTTGGCCTGCGGAGCAGCCAGTTGTCCGCTGGTAAATCC
>ULQV01033532.1_pt1 | contig 22465 bp, 20 predicted proteins | sample 1954851 | NCBI WGS metagenome assembly ULQV01 (sample SAMEA4835665, study PRJEB28245) | human gut metagenome | biome: gut microbiome; material: fecal sample | place: Denmark | collected 2008 | reverse complement strand
CTCCCTGCCTCTGGCCCGCGCGGAGCGCAAGCCGCTTGACCTCAAGAAAAAACATTCCCCGCGCCACCAGCGCGCACGCCAGCCGAAAGAAAAGTCTGCCCCCGCACCTGCCCAAAAGCAAGAATCCTGTCATAAATCGCTGCCCAATCGAAGAAAGGATGCCCATTATCATGGAAAAAAATATCGCTGTCATCTGGGGCGACTGCTCCAGCCCCGAGATCGTGAAGCAGACCCTCCGCGTTCTCGATAAGGTGGCCGAGAAGTACGGCCACACCTTCCACTACACCGACGCCGCAATGGGCGGCGAGGCCATCGACAAGTACGGCGACCCGCTGCCCCAGCACGAGCTGGACAAATGCCTTGCGGCAGACAGCGTTCTTCTGGGCGCAGTGGGCGGCCCCAAGTGGGAGGGCCTGCCCGGCGAGCAGCGCCCCGAAAAGGGTCTGCTCCGCCTCCGCGCCGGGATGGGCCTCTACTCCAACAACCGCCCGGCAAAGATCTGGCCTCAGCTGGCCCCGGCCAGCCCCCTCAAGCCCGAGATCGTGGCCAAGGGCATCGACTTCATCATCGTGCGTGAGCTGATCGGCGGCGTCTACTTCGGCAAGCACGAGACCTATACGCTGGAAAACGGCGAGAAGCAGGCCGTGGACTCCATGCCCTACTCGGAGCACGAGATCGAGCGCATCGGCCGCATCGGCTTCGAGACGGCGATGAAGCGCCGCAAGAAGCTCTGCTGCGTGGACAAGGCCAACGTGCTGGACACCAGCCGCCTCTGGCGTGCCGTCATGCACCGCCTGCAGGCCGAGTATCCCGAGGTGGAGTACAGCGAGATGTTCGTGGACAACTGCGCGATGCAGGTCGTGAAGGACCCCAGCCAGTTTGACGTCATCGTCACCGAGAATATGTTCGGCGACATCATCTCCGACGAGGCTTCGATGATCACCGGCTCCATCGGCATGATCCCCTCGTCCAGTCTGGGCGACGGCACCCGGGGCCTGTATGAGCCGATCCACGGCTCTGCTCCCGACATCGCGGGCAAGGACATCGTCAACCCCACCGCCTGCATCCTCTCCGCCGCCATGATGCTGCGGTACTCCTTCGGCATGACCGAGGAGGCCGACGCCATCGAGAGCGCGGTGAACAAGGTGCTGGACAAGGGCCTGCGCACCGCCGATAATATGAGCGAGGGCTGCACCTGCCTCGGCTGTACCGCAATGGGCGATGCCATCCTCGCGGAGATCTGAGCCAGAGCAGGCAATGTACGAGCGCCGCAGACGGCAGAGCACAATAGGCTGTTCCGGCAGGCACTGTCTTTGAAACTTGCGATAAAATAAAATGCACCGCCGCCTCTCACAGTTTCGTGGGAGGCGGCGGTTTTTGTATCCCAGAGATAAAAAGTATGTCTTATAATTTTAACAAAATGCCGAAATCGAAAAAATAGGGTAGATAATATTGACGAAAGTTGCCCGAAAATGTATTATTGTGATATGGAGGCGAAACGCTTCCTAAATTATAAGGAGGAATTTTTTATGATGTTGCGGTTCAGAAAAATGATGGCAGTCCTGTTGGCGGCGGCGCTGACACTGACGATGCTTACTGCCTGCGGCGGCGGTGGCAGCGGAAGAGGAAAAGCGGTCAACGAAAAGGTCGAGCTGACAAAGAGCGTGAATGAAGCCTTAAAGAAGGATAAGTATAGAGTAAGTCTAAACTACAATGCAGAATTGGATGACGTTGCATCTAACTATCATATAAATGATGTCGGAAATACAAATGCTGATTAGAAGAACAAGAAACTCGATCGCGAAATGTTCAGAGTGGATATTCCGGAAGTAGAAAAAGCGGATAGCGCAAGTAAAATTGCCAAAGAAATAGAGCCTACTTTGACAAATATGAAAGACTACGAGTGGAGCATCGGATACTACGTAGAGCCTAAGGAGAATAGAAAAAAAGAGGTAGTAAGCAGAGAGTTTACGATTATTTTGGAGTGGAAAGAAGTTACTAAATAATAAACCCTGCATAGATTGAAGTAGGAATAGAACCGCCGCCTCTCACAGTTTCGTGGGAGGCGGCGGCTTTGTATTGTGCTTTGCAGGATTTTGTGTTATTCTGTAACTAATGCCAGCAATGGCAGGAAAAAGGCGCTGTGTCTAAAACGCAGGCGGCTGACTCCTTACCGGCACCTAAGCGCCGGGCAAGGCAGTTTTTCTTGAAGTTGCCACTCCCCGGATGCTCAAGGGCAGGAAGGGGGTGTGGTTCATGACGTTCTCCGATGTTGCAATTTTACTGACGCTTCTTGGCGGAGCAATTTTTGTTACATTTCAGATCACATGGACGATCGCACATGAGAACCATGACGATAAAAAACGCAAGAAAAAATGACCGCCTCACAGTTCCCCAACTTGGTCGGTCATTTTCTCTTGACTAATCTGGTAAGGAGCTAGTCGTTTTGCAGACACAGCGCCTTTCTATATGTAGTATAGTCAAATTTCTTTGGGTTGTCAAGCGGGGGCGGCATCCTGCACAGACAAATACAATGTTTGCAAATTCCGCTTTCGGCCTTAAAGTGTGAAATAGATTCATTTGACAAATCAAATTATGTAAACTATACTAAGTCCTGTCTTTAACGATGAAAAATACCCCGTGTGCCGGGATGGATAAAAAGAGATAGGATGGGAAAACCGATATGCTGACACTGGATAAGATCTACCACGCCGCCTTTGTCCTCAAGGATGTAGCACGCAAAACAGACCTCATCGAAGCCCCCAAGCTCTCGAAGGACTGCCAGCTCTACCTCAAGACCGAGAACCTGCAGGTGACCGGCAGCTTCAAGGTGCGCGGCGCTTATTATAAGATCAGCCAGCTCTCCAAGGAGGAGAGCGACAAGGGCGTCATCGCCTGCTCGGCAGGCAACCACGCACAGGGCGTGGCGCTGGCCGCTACCCGCCGGGGCATCCGGAGCATCGTCTGTATGCCGGACGGCGCACCCATTATGAAGGTGGAGAACACCAAGAACCTCGGCGCGGAGGTCTGCCTCGTGCCCGGCACCTATGACGATGCCCACGACAAGGCCGTCGAGCTGCAGGAAGAGACGGGCATGACCTTCATCCACCCCTATGACGACGAGCAGGTCATCGCCGGTCAGGGCACCATCGGCCTCGAGATCCTCGACCAGCTGCCCGATGTGGATGCCGTCATCGTGCCTGTGGGCGGCGGTGGACTCATCTCCGGCGTGGCCTTCGCCATCAAGAGCCTCAAGCCGGAGGTCAAGGTCTACGGTGTGCAGGCCGAGGGCGCACCCAGTATGTACCGCTCCCTCCACGAGCACAAATATCAGACCCTCTCTGCCGTCTCCACCTTTGCGGACGGCATTCAGGTCAAGACCCCCGGTGAGCTGACCTACAAGCTCTGCGAGGAGTATGTGGACGACATCGTCACAGTCACCGAGGACGAGACCGCAGCGGCCATCCTCTCCCTGATGGAGAACCAGAAGCTGGTGGCCGAGGGCGCGGGGGCTGTGCCTGTGGCGGCGGCACTCTTCCACAAGCTGCCCATCGAGGGCAAGAAGGTCGTCTGCCTCATCTCCGGCGGCAACATCGACGTGAACATCCTCAACCGCGTTATCACCCGCGGCCTCGTCATGAGCGGCCGCAAGGCCAACCTGACCATCGCGCTGGAGGATAAGCCCGGCCAGCTGCAGCAGGTGGCCAACATCGTCTCCCGCTGCGGCAGCAACGTGGTGTCCGTCCTCCACGACGGCTCCGACCCCAATATGCCCATCTCCAGCTGCTTCCTCAAGCTGACCCTTGAGACCCGCGACAATGCCCAGATCGAGCAGATCCGGAAGGAGCTTGCCAAGGCGGGCTTCCAGCTGGTGGCAGAGCGCGTATAACGAATCAGAAGACACAGAAAAGCCGCCCATCCGGGCGGCTTTTCTGCGGTTTGTCAGCCGATGATCTCGTACTGGAAATATTCGCACTTGAGCTTGCTGCCTACGTCGATCTCCGGCGGCAGGAGCGCCAGCGCCACTGGGTTCAGCTCGTCGCTCTCGATGTCGGTGCGGCGCAGGTTGACGTAATCGCCGTCAAAGCTGACGACTTCATAATACCAAGGCCCCATAGGTGAACTCCCTCTCTCGTGTCAGGTGTCGTTTTCTTTTTCCTGTTTCCGCCAGTGGTAGTACGGCCCGAGGATGCAGACCGCCGAAAGGATCATCACGGCGAGGAGGATGCTGGTGACGGTCGGGTCGTCGGAGAAAAGGCAGAACAGCACCTGTACGCCGCCTACGATAAGTTCCAGCACGCCCAGAAGCCGCTGCCAGAGGCGGCGGCCCTCTTCGCTGGACGATTCCAGCCGCCGCGCCAGCACGCCGGGCAGCTGGACGCGGAGGACGTCTGCAATGCCCCAGACGAGGAAGATAACGCCGATGACAAGATGGTGCACCATAAGCCGCGCTCCTTTCTGCGCTGTGCGCTGAACAGGAAAAACTTTTACACAGCAAGTATACCATATCCGCCGTCCCCCGGCAAGGATAGGGAACGGGCGGAATAGAATAGAAAGTTTTTGCGGAAGCTCCGGCGGCTCTTGTGGAATCCGGAAAAATATGCTATACTATTTTCTACCGATGCGCCATCGCCAAGCGGTAAGGCAGGGGACTTTGACTCCCCCATCGTAGGTTCGACTCCTGCTGGCGCAACTGTATGAAAAAGCCCCCGGATGCATTGCTTTCAGTGCACCCGGGGGCTTTTTATCTTATCTTACAGGATGTCGATGTACTCGCCGGCCAGAGCTTTGTTCATGCTGCGGACGGCGCAGAACTTGCCGCACATGGAGCAGGTGTCGCTGTGGTCATCCTCGGGCAGGCGGGCGTCACGGATGGCCTTTGCGGTCTCGGGGTCGAGGGCACAGGCGAACTGTGCGTCCCAGTCCAGCACACGGCGGGCGTCGCCCATCTTGTCGTCGATGTCCCGGGCGTGGGGGATGCCCTTGGCGATGTCGGCGGCGTGGGCGGCGATCTTGGAGGCCACGATACCCTGCTTGACGTCGTCCACATTGGGCAGAGCCAGATGCTCGGCGGGGGTGACATAGCACAGGAAAGCCGCACCGCTCATGGCTGCGACAGCGCCGCCGATGGCAGCGGTGATGTGGTCATAACCGGGGGCGATGTCGGTGACGATGGGGCCGAGGACATAGAAGGGCGCGCCCATGCAGATGGTCTTCTGGATCTCCATGTTGGCGGCGACCTGATTCAGGGGCACATGGCCCGGGCCTTCCACCATGACCTGAACATTGTGCGCCCAAGCCCGCTTGGTCAGCTCGCCCAGACGGACCAGCTCTTCGATCTGGCAGACGTCGGTGGCGTCGGCGAGGCAGCCGGGACGGCAGGCGTCGCCCAGAGAGATGGTGACATCGTGCTCCTCGCAGATGTCGAGGATCTCGTCGAAGTGCTCGTAGAAGGGATTCTCATTGCCGGTCATGCACATCCATGCAAAGACCAGAGAGCCGCCGCGGCTGACGATGTTCATCTTCCGCTTGTGCTTGCGGATCTGCTCGATGGTCTTGCGGGTGATGCCGCAGTGGAGGGTGACGAAGTCCACGCCGTCCTCTGCGTGCAGACGCACCACGTCGATGAAGTCCTGCGCGGTCAGGGTGGCGAGGTCGCGCTGGTAGTGGATGACCGAGTCATACACCGGCACGGTGCCGATCATGACAGGGCACTCGTGGGTCAGCTTCTGGCGGAAGGGCTGGGTGTTGCCGTGGCTGGACAGGTCCATGATGGCCTCTGCGCCCATGTTGACCGCGCTCATGACCTTCTGCATCTCGATGCTGTAGTCCTTGCAGTCGCGGGAGACGCCGAGGTTGACGTTGATCTTGGTGCGAAGCATGGAGCCGATGCCCTCGGGGTCGAGGCAGGTGTGATGCTTGTTGGCCGGGATGGCCACCTTGCCCTCGGCGACCAACTGACGGATCTCCTCGACGGTGCGGTACTCCTTCTTGGCGACCGTCTCCATCTGGGGTGTGACGATGCCCTTGCGTGCGGCATCCATCTGTGTGGTGTAAGTCTGCATGGTTCAAATCCTCCGAAAATACACTCTTTTATTTATCCTGTACAGCGTCTGGGACGCCGTGCATCCAGTTTTCGACCCCTGTGCCGCCCAAGGTGTGGTCCAGCGGGCCGGAGCCTTGGCCCAAGTCGAGCTGAGCGTTCAGCGCGTCGGTCAGATAGGCCTTGGCCCGGGCGATGGAGTCCGCCAGCCCGAAGCCCTTGGCGAGGTTTGCCGCGATGGCGCTGGACAGGGTGCAGCCGGTGCCGTGGGTGTTGGGGTTATCGACCCGCTGCCCCGGGAACCAGAGCAGCTGTCCGTCCCGGAGCGCCAGAAGGTCGTCGGCGTCGGTGTCGCTGTGGCCGCCCTTCAGCAGGACGTTGCAGCCGTAGCGGCCGGCGATGGTCTGCGCGGCACGTACCATGTCATCGCGGCTATGGATGGACATTTCTGCCAGAACTTCCGCCTCGTGGCGGTTGGGGGTGATAAGCGCCGAGAGGGGGAACAGCTCCCGGCAGAGGGTGCGCACAGCGTCCGAGGCGATGAGGTCAGAGCCGGAGGTGGCTACCATCACGGGGTCTACGACGATGTTCTCCGCCTTGTAGAAGCGGAGGCGCTCGGCGATGGTCTCGATGAGCGGGGCCGAGGACACCATCCCGATCTTGACCGCGCAGGGGCGGATGTCGGTGAAGACAGCGTCGATCTGCTGGGCCAGAAACGCGGGGCTGACCTCATAGATGCCGGAAACGCCGGTGGTGTTCTGGGCCGTCAGGGCGGTGATGGCGCTCATGGCGAAGACGCCGTTCATGGTCATGGCCTTGAGGTCGGCCTGAATGCCGGCGCCGCCGCTGGAATCGCTGCCCGCGATGGTAAGTGCAGTTTTCATGGGTTTGCTCCTTTAAATGATTCGCTCCGCCAGCGCCTTCAACTCCCGGCACTCGGCTTCGATGTCCTCGGCACCGAAGATGGCGCTCACGAGGGCCACGCCGTCTGCGCCAGAGCCTTTCAGCCGGAGGATGTTGTCCTTATGGATGCCGCCGATGGCGACGACCGGCACATCCACAGCGTCGCATATCTTTTTCAGCTCGCCCTCGGGCAGGACGTCCACATCCGTCTTGGTGTGGGTGGAAAAGGCTGCGCCGACGCCGAGATAATCCGCGCCGTGGGCCACGGCCAACCGGGCCTCCTCCACCGAGTGGGCCGACACGCCGAGGAGCATATCGGGGCCGACTTTGGCCCGGACATCGGCTGCGGCCATGTCCTCCTGCCCGACGTGGATGCCGTCCGCATGGCACTGGATGGCGATGTCCACGTTATCGTTGATGATGAAGGGGACGCCATAGCTGCGGCAGAGGGCGGAAAGCTCCATGGCTTCCTGTAAAAATGCCGCGTCGTCCAGCTCTTTTTCCCGCAGCTGGACGCAGGTGACGCCGCCCTTCAGCGCATCCTCCACCTGCTGGCGGAGGGTCTCGCGGCCCGTCCATGCCCGGTCGGTGACGGCGTAGAGAAGCATGGTGTGTTTATCGCATTTCATAGCGTGCTCCTTCCTCGAGCTGCTCGGGGGTCATGTTGTAGATGGCGTCGATGATATAATTGCGGTAGGTGGCACTGCCGTCCCGCTTCGTAAGGCGGCTGTGGGCCACTTCACCCGCAAGGCCCATGGCGCAGACAGCCGCTGCCGCGGCCTCCAAGGGCTTGTCGGGGTTGGCAGCGCAGAAGGCCGCCGTCAGGGCCGAAAGCTGACAGCCGGTGCCGGTGACGGCGCTCATCATGGGGTGGCCGTTGCGGATGCAGAACGCCCGCTGGCCGTCGGCTACGATGTCGATGGCCCCGGTGACGGCGATGACCGCCCCAGTGCGGGCCGCGAAGGACTTGACGAAGGCCACAGCCCGGTCCAGAGTCTCTTCCGTGATCTTGTCGGATGCGTCGGCGTCCACGCCCTTGGTGGTGCCGCTGCCCACCGCCAGTGTCCGCATCTCGGAGATGTTGCCCCGGATGACGGTAGGCTTTACCTCCCGCAGCAGCCGCAGGGCTGTCTCGGTGCGGAGATGGGACGCTCCCGCACCCACCGGGTCCAGCACGACGGGCCGGCCCAGCCGGTGGGCGGTATGGCCCGCCAGAAGCATGGAGGGGATGGTGCGGCTGTTCAGAGTGCCGATGTTCAGGTTCAGCCCGGCACACAGAGAGGTGATGTCCTCTACCTCGGCAGCATCGTCCGCCATGATGGGGGACGCGCCGCAGGCCAGCACCATGTTGGCGCAGTCATTGACGGTGACGTAGTTGGTAATGTTATGGACGAGGGGGCTTCGGGCCCGGACGTTGGCGAAGATGCTCTGGAACATGGGTCGTGTTACTCCTTCCGCTCAGCTCAGGCTGGCCTGCATGGCGCGGAGGGCGCCTGCACGGGAAAGTGCGGCCAGCAACACGCCTGCGATGACCGCGCCGCCTGCGGTAGAGACAAGGAAGGGCACGATGTAGGCGTAGAAGGCGATGTCACCGGCGCTCTTGCCCATCAGCAGGATGGCGACGGGATAGGCGCACAGACCGCCGAGGATGGAGGTGCCGAACACCTCGCCCACGAGAGTGGGCAGCAGCTTCTTCGTCTTGTGGAAGACGAGGCCGCAGAGCAGCGCACCGAACATACTGCCCGGGAAAGCCATCAGGCTGCCCAGACCCAGCAGGTTGCGCAGCAGGGAGGCCACGAAGGCTACGCCCACGCCATAGTAAGGCCCCAGCAGGACGGCACAGAGGATGTTGACCATGTGCTGGACGGGGGCGCATTTGCTGCCGAAAACGGGGAAGGAGAAGACGCTGCCCACGACGGCGAGGGCGCAGAACATACCGGCCAGGGCCAGCTTTTTTGCAGAGTAGTGTTTCATGATGAGTGCTCCTTTTCAATAAAAATATCATGCGGGAGCAGACAGACCGCCGCCCCCGCACACGAACAGAACCGGCACCCGCGCAGATGCCAGAAACGGAAGAAGCGGTCGAGGCTCATTGGCCTCCTCTCACGCCGGAACACGGCTTCCCATCGCAACATATAACCCAGACTCAGGGCGCTCCCCCTCAGCCGGTAACACGAGAAGCCGTTTTCTAAGCGCTGCACGCCGCCTGAGCGGCCTTTTTGCCCGCTTACGAAAACAGCTTCTAACAAAAAACAGGAGACGCCCTCTGCGGCGTCTCCTGTAAAAATCCATAAACAGCGTTATGACTTCCTACGGCGGCATTATCCGCATCAGGTGCAGAGGCTGTCCAAAGACAGCCTCCAAGGGTCGAAGTTCGAGAACTTCCTCTCAGCCTGCGTTTACAAGCTCCCCTGTATTTGTTTGTCGGGAGTATTCTACACCCATCGGGGAGAAAATGCAAGGGTTTTCTTTTTTCGCCGCCTGTTTTGTGGTATACTGAGGGAAAGCCCACGCGCAGAACAGCGGGCAGAAAAAGGAGATATGGCTTATGGGTCTTGTCAAAGCGGCATTGGGTGCAGCATCCGGAGTGATGGGCGACCAGTGGAAGGAATACTTTTATTGCAGCGCTCTCCCGGCGGAGGTGCTGGCCGTCAAGGGACAAAAGAAGGTCTCCGGGCGCTCTTCGAACCGTCACGGCACCGAGAACGTCATCACCGATGGCTCCATCGTGGCGGTGGCCGAGGGCCAGTGCGCCCTCATCGTGGAGCAGGGCAAGGTGGTGGACCTCTGCGCCGAGGCGGGCGAGTACACCTACAACACCGGCACCCAGCCCTCTCTGCTGAGCAAGGGTCTGGCCAAGAACATCGACGAGGTCTTTGCAGAGATCGGCAAGCGGTTCAGCTTTGGCGGTCAGGCCGCCACCGACCAGCGCATCTACTACATCAACACCAAGGAGCTGATGGGCAACAAGTACGGCACCCCCAGCCCGGTGCCCTTCCGTGTGGTGGACCAGCGGGCAGGCATCGACATCGACGTGAGCATCCGGTGCTTCGGCGAGTACAGCTACCGCATCGTCAACCCCATCCTGTTTTACACCAACGTCTGCGGAAATGTGGAAAATGAGTACACCCGCGACGCCCTCGAGGGCCAGATGCGCACCGAGATGATGACGGCGCTGCAGCCTGCGTTCGCCCGCATCAGTGAGATGGGCATCCGCTATTCGTCCCTGCCCGGCCACACCGCCGAGCTGGCCGAGGCCCTGAATCAGGAGCTTTCCGAAAAGTGGAGCAAGCTGCGCGGCATCGAGATCGTCTCCCTCGGCGTGTCCGGCGTCAAGGCCAGCGAGGAAGACGAGCAGATGATCAAAGAGCTGCAGCGCAGCGCCGCCTTCATGGACCCCACCCGCGCTGCCGCCCATATGGTGGGCGCACAGGCCTCGGCCATGCAGGCCGCGGCGTCGAACATCTCCGCCGGCCCGGCCATGGCCTTTATGGGGATGAATCAGGCCGCAGCCGCCGGGGGCATCAACGCACAGGCCCTCTACCAGATGGGCGCACAGCAGCCTGCTCCCGCCCCTGCCGCCCCGGCGGCGGGCAGCTGGAGCTGCTCCTGCGGACAGACCGGCAACACCGGCAAATTCTGCACCGCCTGCGGCAAGCCCCGCCCCGAGGCGGGCTGGGTGTGCAGCTGCGGCACACACAACACCGGAAAATTCTGCTCGGAGTGCGGCAGGCCCCGCCCGGCGGCCAAGTGCCCGAACTGCGGCTGGACGCCCGCCGACCCCACGAATCCGCCGAAGTTCTGCCCCGAGTGCGGCAAGCCCTTCGGCGCCTGAAAGGGGGGCCTGAACGATGGCAGAAAACACCACGAATTACCAGTGCCCGGCTTGTACCGGCCCGCTGCGGTTTGACAGCGCCAGCGGCAAGCTCTGCTGTGATTACTGCGGCTCGACCTACGATGTCGCACAGGTAGAGGCCCTCTACGGCGAGAAGCAGACACAGGCCGACAAGGCCGCCGAAGCAGCCGAAAAGGCTGCGGCCAATGGCCCGGTCTGGGGAGAGCGGGAGGCCGGAGGCCTCAGCAGCCGCACCTGCACCTCCTGCGGCGCAGAGCTGGTCTGCGGCCCCGAGACAGCAGCCACCACCTGCCCCTACTGCGGCAACCCCACCGTGCTGGGCGGACAGCTTTCCGGCAAGCTCAAGCCGGAGTACATCATCCCCTTCAAGATGGACAGGAAGACGGCCATCGAGAACCTGAAGAAGTATTATAAGGGCAAGGCCTTCCTCCCCAAAGCCTTCAAGGACGGAAACCACATCGAGGAGATCCAGGGCGTCTATGTGCCCTTCTGGCTCTACGATGGCCGGATGGAGGCCCGGGGCGCTTACAAAGCCGAGATCAGCGAGAGCCACCGCGAGGGCGACTATGTCGTCACCACCACCAAGCATTTCGATGTGGCCCGCGTAGGCGATGCGGACTTCGTCCGGGTGCCGGTGGACGGCTCCAGCAAGATGCCGGACACCCACATGGACGCCATCGAACCCTTTGACTACAGCGCCCTCAAGCCCTTCTCCACGGCCTACCTGCCCGGCTTTCTGGCCGACCGGTATGACGAGGACGACAAGAAGTGTGCCGCCCGCGCTCTGGGCCGGATGAAGCACAGCGCCGAAGCGGCCCTCCACGGGACGCTGGGCGGCTACACCAGCATCCAGACCCTCTCGGAGCAGATTGACCCGCGGACCCTCGAGCCGCACTACGCCCTGCTGCCGGTCTGGATGCTCCACACCCGCTGGAAGGAGCAGGACTTCCTCTTTGCCATGAACGGCCAGACCGGCAAGCTCATCGGAGACCTGCCCGTGGATAAGGGCAGGGTGGCCGCGTGGTTTGCCGGCATCAGCATCCCGCTGATGATCCTGACGGCCCTGTTCATGCTGCTGTGAGAGGGGGAGACGGGAATATGAAACATTGCAAAAAACTGTTTGCCCTTCTGGCGGCGGCCCTGCTCTGCATGGCCCTGACCCTGCCGGCCGGGGCAGCCGCCCCGCTGGTGCGGGACGAATGCGGCATCTTCGACGCCGACACGCTGGCCGACCTCGAAGAGGAAGCTGAGAGCGCCTCTGAGGGCCACGGCGTGGATGTCTATTTCCTCGTGGTGGACAGCATCGGCGACGCAGACCAGCGGGAATACGCCAAGAATTATTACATCTCCAACGGCCTCGGCTATGGTGATGAGCAGAGCGGCATCCTCTTCCTGCTGGCCGTCGGCTCCCGCAAGTATGTCACCATTACCTACGGCGGGGGCGTCACCGCCTTTACCGACTACCGCATCGAGCAGCAGGAGGACGAGATCGTCCCGCTGCTCTCCGATGAGGAGTGGGAGGACGCGGCAGATACCTACATCGAGATGTGCGATGAGGCGCTGGACTACTACGCCGACCATGGCGAACCCATCGACATAGACAATGACGTCGGGCTGGGAGACCTGATGGTTGCCATGCTCTTTCCCCTCGGCATCTCGGCCATTATCTGCTTTGTCCTGTACAGCCAGATGAAGACGGCCAAGCGGAAGATCCGGGCCGATGAGTATATGCCCGGCTTCGCCCTGCGGGTCAAGCGCGACCGCTACACCCACACCACCCGGGAGCGGGTCTATGACCCGCCCAAGAAGGAGTCAAGCTCCTCCGGCGGCTCGTCCACAGACTCCGACGGCTTCGGCGGCTCGTCGGGAGGGTCGTTTTGAATAACCTCTCAGTCTCGCATTCGCTCGACAGCTCCCCTACCGAGGGGAGCCTCTGGCGAAGAGATGAAGCTTTCCGCCATGCCAAGGCCTCCCCTCGATAGGGGAGGTGGCACGCCGTCAGGCGTGACGGAGAGGTTGAAAAAAGCACCATGCTGCGTTATGCGGCATGGTGCTTTTTCGATCTCGGATTTACAGCATCTTGGAAAGGAATGCCTTCAGGCGGGGATGCTTGGGGTTGGTGAACAGCTCCTGCGGCGGCTCATCCTCCTGAATGCGGCCCTCGTCGATGAAGATGACACGGTTGGAGACTTCGCGGGCGAAGCCCATCTCGTGGGTGACCACCAGCATGGTGATGCCGGTATGGGCCAGCTCTTTCATCAGCTCGAGGACCTCGCCGACCATCTCGGGGTCGAGGGCGCTGGTCGGCTCGTCGAAGAGGATGACGTCCGGGTCCATCGCCAGCGCACGGGCGATGGCGATGCGCTGCTGCTGGCCGCCGGACAGGCTCTTGGGGTAGGCGTTGGCCTTGTCGGCCAGACCCACGCGGGCCAGAAGCTCGTCGGCGCGGGCAGAGATGGCCTCTTTGTCCTTGAGCTTGAGCAGGCTGGGGGCCAGCTCGAGGTTCTTCTTGACGGTCAGGTGGGGGAAGAGGTTGAAGTGCTGGAACACCATGCCCATCTTCTGGCGGACGGCGTCAATGTGGTCATCGTCCACCTCCACGCCCTCAAACTTGATGCTGCCGCCGGTGGGGATCTCCAGCCGGTTCAGGCAGCGCAGGAAGGTGGACTTGCCGCAGCCCGAGGGGCCGATGAGGCAGACCACGTCGCCGCGGTAGATGTCGATGTCGATGCCCTTCAGCACGTCGAGGGTGGGGGTGGGCTGCTTTGCGCCCTTCCTCTTTTCGCCGCCGTAGGTCTTGGTCAGACCGCGGACTTCAAGGATCTTATCGGTCACTTTGTGCCAGCCTCCTCTCAAACTTTGCGAGCAGCCATGTGAACAGCATCACCAGCACCAGATAGATGAGGGCGACGCCGCACAGGGGGAACATGGCCTCGTAGGTGCGGTTCATGATGCCCTGTGCCGCATACAGCAGCTCTTTGCCGCCGATGACGGTGATGAGGGACGTATCCTTCAGCAGCATGATGAACTCGTTGCCGAGGGCGGGAAGCACGGCGCGGATGGCCTGCGGGATGATGATGACCACCATCGTGGTTATGTAGTTGAGGCCGAGGCTGCGGCCGGCCTCCATCTGGCCGGGGTCAACGGCCATCAGGCCGCCGCGGATGATCTCGGAGACATAGGCGCCCGAGTTGATGCCCAGCGCCAACGCGCCGACCATCGTGAAGTTGCGGCTGTTGGCAAAGATGACCATGCTCATGATGAGCAGCTGCACCATCATAGGCGTGCCGCGGATGATGGTGGTGTACACCTGACACACCGCGTTGAAGAAGCCCAGCACCGGGTTCATGCGGCCGGTGCGCTGCTGGTCGTGGGCCACGCGCACCAGCGCCACCACGCTGCCCAGCATGACGCCCATCGCCAGCGCGATGGCTGTGACCAGCAGGGTGGTGCCCACACCGTTGATGTACTGGAGCCAGCGGTCCTTCAGGATGAATGCCTGATAAAACTTAAAGAAAATGTTCTGCCCGAAGCTGAGCGGCGTCCCGCTGTTGAGAAGCTCTTTCAGCAGCTCGTATTGTGCGGCCATTCGCATCCTCACCTTTCTTTTTGTAAAAATTTTGTAACCGGTGGATTTCAAAAAAGGGGAGGAGCCTTTTCAGGCCGCCTCCCCCTGACGCGGAAAGAAACGCGCTGATTATTCAGCGGTGATGTACTTGTCCACGATGGACTGCAGGGTGCCGTCTGCCTTCAGCTCTTCCAGAGCAGCGTTGACAGCGTCTTCCAGAGCGGTGTTGCCCTTGGCCATGCCGATGGCGTAGTCCTCCTCGGCGTAGCTGGTGTCCAGAAGGACCAGACCGGGGTTGGCAGCGACGAACTCCTTGGCGGGGGCATTGTCGATGACGACAGCGTCCACCTGACCGTTGTTCAGAGCCTGCACAGCGGTCAGACCATCGTCGTAAGCCACGACTGCCTCGTCGCCGAAGTCATCGGAGCAGTAGATGTAGCCAGTGGTGCCGCGCTGGGTGCCGATCATCTTGCCGGCCAGATCGTCGGGAGAAGCGATGTCAGAACCCTCGGGCACGATGATGGACTGGATGCCGGTAGCGTAGCTGTCGGAGAAGTCCATGACGTTCTTGCGCTCGTCGGTGACGGTGACGCCAGCCATGGCGATGTCGGCCTTGCCCTGCTGGACGCTCAGAAGAGCAGCGTCAAAGTCCATGTCGTCGATCTGCAGCTCGAGGCCCAGCTTGTCGGCGATGGCCTGAGCGGTATCGATATCAATGCCCTCAAATGCGCCTGCATCGGTGGTCATCTCGTACGGAGGGAAGGCGGCGTTGGTGGCCATGGTCAGCTTGCCAGCCTCAACGGTGGTCAGCTCAGCGGCGGCAGCGCTGGTGGAAGCAGCCTCGGAAGAAGCAGCCACAGAGCTTGCAGCGGAAGAAGCGGTGGAGGCAGAGCCGCCGCAGGCGGTCAGAGCCAGAGCAGCAATGGTCAGGCCGGAAGCAGCGAGAAAGCTGCGGCGAGAGATCTTTTTCATATTCAAACACTCCTCTTTATGTGCATATCATTTGCAGTTCTCTGCTGCGATGCGATTCATCGAAAAATCAGAGAGCGTGTTTAGTATAGGTTGTACAATTTGAAAAGTCAAGTGTTGTGCAAAAATTCCATCAAATTGAAACCGAATTGCAAACAATTATGCAGAATAAAGCCGAAGAACGATGTATATATGCAGAAAGCAAGCCGCCCGGGAGCCTCTCCCTTTGGGAGAGGTGTCACCGAAGGTGACGGAGAGGGCAAGGACGCTGACGAGAAAGCGCAGGCACGGCGATAGCATCGCTTTGACAAAGGGGCTGCTTATCGCTGCATGACGGCTCTGTCGTAGTTGGCTTGCCCTCTCAGGCGCTTCGCGCCAGCTCTCCCAAGGGGAGAGCCTTAACGAGAGCCATCACACGCTCCGCGCCAGCTCCTCCCTGCTCCGCTTGGGCACACAGTAGTTGCGATCCTCGTCCAGATAATATTTGATGCCCGTCTCTTCGGTCATGGGCACGACCTTGGCGGTGTGGGCGGGGTAGCCAAGCGCCACCATGAAGGCCAGCTTGTCCGGCTCGGCGATGCCCAACAGCTCGCTCAGGGCAGGCTTGTTGATGGCACCCATGATGCAGCTGCCCACGCCCTTGTCCCACGCGGCAAGGGTGATGTTGGCCAGCGCGATGCCGGTGTCGGTGTTGAGGTCGCCGGGGATGGCGCTGTCCTGCACGACGGCCAGATACATCACCGGCTGCTCGTCGGCTTTGGGCGTGCCCTGCTCCGGCGGCAGATAACCGGCCCACTTGACCAGCGGGTGGACTTTCGCCACCATCTCAGGGCTTTGTACCACCACCAGCTTCACGGCCTGACGGTTCGCGCCGCAGGACGAAAGGCGCAAAGCCTCGACCATATCCTCCACCACATCCTGCGGCACCGGCTTCTGGGCGAAGCGGCGGTAGGTGCGGCGGGCGGCAAGCGTTTCCATAATAGACATCAGCGGACACTCCTTTACTATATAAGTACAGCCTGATTATAGCATAGGCGCAGGCGCAGTGCAAGGAATTTGGATGCGGCAGAAAACACGGATAAGACACGTCTGCGAGATGAAGAAATAAGAGAAAAATCCATAAACTTGAGATAAAAAATGATGATATAATGTTAATGAACGCTAACATACTGGAAAAATATTGACAAAAAGCATGAGATGACCTATCATTAGTTATAGCAAACTAACCGCCTTTTGCGGAGACGCGCAAAGGAAAACAAGAAGAAACAAAACAGTTTATGAGGTGCAAGAAAATGACTAATATGACTCGTCGTAATTTCCTGAAGAGCGCTGGTGTGATGGCTCTGGCCGTGGCAGCAGCGGGTGTTCTCTCTGGCTGCGATAGCAGCAAAAATCCTGTGATGGCAGATGTTGAAGTCCAGTACTGGTATGAAAGCGCTCTTTTGGGTCAGAAGCAGGTTGACGACGGCTCGTATACAGAAACCGTCAGTGTTGTAAAGGGCGGCAATGTCAAGAAGGAGCAGATCGAGGAGACTCTGAAAAAGATTCGTACAAATCAAGGCTTTAAGCTGAAGAACGAGGGGCTGACAGAGTTTGACGTTGACTGGACGGCAGAAAAGCCAGTTGCGAAAATTGAGATGGTCATTGCATAATTGAAACTGCGCGATAAAGCGCATTTTTGAACAAAGAAACACCCGCAGCACGTTTCCATATCATGGGGAAACAGCGCTGCGGGTGCTTTTTGCTGTTACAGCTTATTTGCTCTTCCACCTATGCCCCTTCGGCATGGGCAGGCCCAGAACCAGCGCGATGCCCACGGCCAGCGCGACGGCGACCTTGAAGGTGGAGATGCCGTTGGCCAGCGAGAGGGCGTTTTCGCCTTGGATGAAGTAGTAGGCCGTGTAGTAGATGCCTGCGCCGGGCACGAGGGGGAAGATGCCGGTGAGGAGAAAGACCGTTACCGGCGTTTTGAGCAGGATGGCGAAGAGCCGGGACACCAGCGTCAGAGGGATGACCGCGATGAGGGAAGCCGCCGCGGCATCGGCCCCATACAAGACCGCCAGCTCATAGACGAACCAGCCCGCTGCGCCCACCAGTGCACAGCAGGGGAGGGTGCGCCGGGGGCAGGCGAAGAGGATGGCGAAGCTCAGCGTCCCCGCCCCGGCCAGAAAGAACTGGGCCACCAGCTGGCCGATCTGGGCATTTGTCAGCGTCATCATACCACCGTCACCCCCGTCAGGATCGAAGTAAGGCTCAGCACGAGACCGGTGCCGATGGCGATGCTGGCTGCGATCAGCAGGGCGTCGATCATCCGGATGGTCCCCGAGAGGTAGTCGCCCTGCACGAAGTCCCGGATGCCCATGGTAAAGGCGATGCCGGGGGTCAGGATCATCAGAGTGCCGATGATGGCATGGCTGGACTCGATGCCCAGCAGGGAGCACCCGACGATGCAGACCAGCGTGATAAGGGCCGCCGCCGAGATCTTGCGGAAGCCGCTGGATAACCCCCTTTTCTCGCAGAGCAGCAGATAGCCGCTGACGAGGAAGCCGGCCACAGCCGCCGCCAGCGCCGAGCGCACTGTGCCGCCGAAGATGAGGGCGAAGCAGGCTGCGCCGCTCATCCCGGCCAGAAGCTGGGTCCGGCCCTTGGGGAAGGGGATGCGCCGGGCCTCGGCCAGACGGCACTCGGCCTCGTCCAGCGTGACGCCCCCGGCGGCGATCTGGCGGGAAAGGGCGTTCACCGCCACCACCCGGCCCAAGTGGGTCGTCCGCACCGGTACGTTCCGCACCTCGGCGATCTCCGCCGTGCCTGCGCTGGCGAAGATGCCGTTGGTCAGCACATAGACGTGGAACTCCCGCAGATGGAAGCTGCGGGCCATGATCTCCATCGTCTGCTCCACCCGAAAGACCTCCGCTCCGTTTTCCAGCAGCGTCTCGCCTGCCGCCATGATGAAATCCATGATGCGGCGGCGCTGCTCGTCGGTGGGGTATAACTCTCTGCTGTCCATTCCGGCCCTCCTTGTCCTGCCTGTCAGAGGCGGACCTGTTCTCTCCTGCTATACTTTATCACAATTCCCGGAGCTTGCAAAGGCGTCTTTTCACATTTTCGCACAACTTCCGTCCTTGCCGTCGGGGGCGCAGTGTGTTACACTGATACTGACTATGAAAATGTCGAAAACGACAGGAGGAAAATGACTGTGAAGCAGAGTCTGAGTTTCGCGCGCCGTCTGGCGGCGCTGGTGCTGGCAGCGGCGATGCTGTGTGTGGCTGTCCCGGCGGTGTTTGCCGAGGATGCCGCGCCCGGGGCCACCACCATCGGCGGCGCAAACACCACCCTCGTCCCGGGGGAAGAAGAAAATTGTCTGAGCTGGCTCTTCGGCTCCAAAGATAAAATCACCATGCCCTATCTGAACATCAAGGGCAAGGGCCTGCGCAGGAACGTGACCCTCGACCTCGTGGACTGTCTTGTGGGCATCACCTACACCGAGCTTGGCTCCATCGGCAGCTATGTCAGCGCCAGCGCGGCGCAGGAGGCGTGGAAAGCGCAGGCCGTGGCCATCCACTCCTACCTCGAGTACCACAAGCAGTACGGCTCTTCGGCCAACGCCCTCATCTATACCCCGGTGGAGGACATCCCCGCCTCGGCCCGCTCGGCCATTCGTAAGGCGGTGGAGTCGGTGAAGGATGAGGTGCTGACCTACAACGGCAGCGTCATCGATGCCGTCTGGTCGGCCAGCGCGGGCTATAACACCCAGACCGGCGTTTACGGCACCTGCTCCAGCCTCGATGCGTGGGGTTCGGATGTGCCCTACCTCAAGAGCGTCGAAAGCCCCTACGAGCGTCAGTACCACGAAAAGCTCCGCCGCGTCATCGGCAAGGACTACGACTACACCGAGTACAAGGACAGCCGCACCGGTGAGCCTTACCAGAGCGCCGATACCACCCACAAAGACCTCGGCGGCTTCGTCCAGTACAACACGCTGGTGTCCAACGGCCGCAGCTACCGCTACATCAACCAGTTCGTGTCCTCCCGCTACTGCTTCGATTTCAGCGCAGATGCTGCGGGCGTGCCCTGCATGAACTACTATGGCTTCGGCCACGGCGTGGGCATGAGCCAGTGCGGCGCGGTGGGCTATGCCGCCGAGGAGGGGATGGGCTACCGCGACATCCTCAAGCACTACTACTCCGGCGTTTCCATCCGGACGGTGGGCAGCGGCAGCTCTTCCGGCGGCGGACTGTTCAGCTGGCTGCGCCGCCTGCTCGGGATGTAAAAAACGAAAGGAATTGCGCAAAATACTTCTCAAATGAGGCGCGATTTGGTATACTGTACACGTTTGTACTCAAGAAACGGCTCTTTTGCGCTTCACGTCCCGAGATCGCTGGGACGATACGATAAATGATATTAGGTGGAGAGAACGGAATGCAGTTGGAGAAGGAAAAGAAAGAAAAGCAGGAGCGGGAGCGCTGCCGTGCACTGGCGCAGCGCATCGCGGAGGAGGCAGCTGCCGCCTCGGCGGCCCTGCTGGGGGAGCAGAGCCTTCTGCTGACCAAGGCGCTGCGCCGGGCAGGCGTAGCGGCAGAGGCGTGGGCGGAAGGCTCGGAGGCAGAACTTCTGGTCGTGGTGGACCCGGCCTATGAGACGCTGCCGGAGAAGCTGCCCGCCCGGGTGCTGCTGGTGAGCAGTGAGAGCACCGTCATGGCGGGCTGGGCCGAGCAGCTGGCGCAGAGAGGATATTTCCGCGACTTCGGCTGGCGCAGCAAGGGCCGCGCCCAGCAGTCCGCCCTCTTCTGCGTCTCCCAGCCCACCGGATATAAGATGGTGCGGGGCTATGAGCTGGAAATGGACATCCTGCGCGACCGGATGGTGCGCGCCGAGCGCACCTGCGGCGAGGAAGCCGAGCTGATCGCCCGGCTGCGCAGCGACCTTTCCCTCAGCCGCAGCCACGAGCAGCAGCTGGAAAAGACGCTGGCCGAAGTGACCGGCTCGACCTTCTGGAAGATGACATGGCCCATGCGCTACGCCGTCAGCAAGAGCCGCCAGCTCTGGCACACTCTGCCCCTCTTCGTCCTGCTGCGGGAGCTGCGCCGGGGCGGGATCGAGGGCGTGCGGGAGCAGGCCCGCGCCCGCCGCGAGTATGCCGCCCTCTTCCCGGGCAGGGTCATGCGTGCGGACCGCTTCGCCTCGGCGGAGCTGCTGGTGCATCAGGCGGAAGATCAGCCCGCAGGCCCCAAGATCAGCATCGTGGTGCCCCTGTACAACACCCCGCTGGACTTCCTCGAGGAGCTGCTGGACTCGGTCGTGAACCAGACCTACCGGAACTGGGAGCTTTGCTGTGTGGACGCCGGCACCGCCCCGGGCGTGGGGGAGATGGTCCGGCAGCGTGCCGCCGCAGACCCCCGCATCCGCTACCAGAAGCTGGAAAAGAACGAGCTGATCCCCGGCAACACCAATAAGGGCATCGAGATGGCCACCGGCGACTTCATCGCCCTGCTGGACCACGACGACATCCTTCACCCCTGCGCCCTCTGGTATGCCGCCAAGGCCATCGCCGAGCAGGGGGCCGACTTCGTCTACACCGACGAGGCGACCTTCGAGGGCAAGGTGGAGAATGTGGTGCTCTACCACTTCAAGCCCGATTTCATGCTGGACAACCTCCGCTCCAACAACTATATCTGCCACCTGACCCTCTTCAGTCGTCGGCTGATGGACGCCGCAGGCGGCCCCGAGCGGATGGAGTACAACGGCAGTCAGGACTACGAGCTGTTCCTCCGCCTGACGGAAAAGGCGAGGAAGATCGTCCACATCCCCCATGCCCTCTATTACTGGCGCTCCAGCCCCGGCAGCACGGCCAGCGACATCTCCGCCAAGACCTACTGCATCGACGCGGGCATCGCGGCCCTCAAGGCTCATTATGCCCGCTGCGGCGTGGCCGTGGACGATGTCTCCCTCATCCCGGGTACGCCGGGCTATTACAAGACCGACTACACCATCGCCCATCCGGGCCGGGTGAGCATCCTCATCCCCACCTGCGACCATATCCACGATCTGGAGACCTGCGTGGAGTCCATTTATGCCCGCACGACCTATCCGGATCTTGAGATCATCCTCATCGAAAACAACAGCAAGGCCCCCGAGACCTTCCGGGCCTACGAGCGGATGCAGAAGGAACACCCCGACACCCTCAAGGTCGTCACATGGGAGGGCAAGGGCTTCAATTACAGCGCCCTGAACAACTTCGGCGAGAAGTTCGCCACCGGCGAATATCTGCTGCTCCTCAACAACGACACTGAGGTCATCACGGCCGCATGGCTGGAAGAGATGGTCATGTACGCCCAGCAGAAGCGGGTGGGCTGCGTGGGCGCAAAGCTGCTCTACCCGGACGATACCATCCAGCACGCCGGCGTCGGCTTCGGCATCGGCGGCGTGGCGGGCCATCTGCACAAGTATTATCCCGCCAGCTCCGACGGCTATATGGGACGGCTGAACTATGTACAGGACGTCTACGCCGACACTGCCGCCTGTTTGCTCATCCGCAAGGAGATCTACGACGAGGTGGGCGGTCTGGATGAGAGCTATGCCGTGGCCTTCAACGATGTGGACTTCTGCGTCCGTGTTCGTCAGGCAGGCTACACCAACGTCTTCACTCCCTTCGCCCAGCTCTACCACTACGAGAGCAAGAGCCGCGGCGTGGAGGACAACCCCGAAAAGCAGAAGCGCTTTCAGGGTGAGGTGCTGCGTTTTCAGGCCCGCTGGGGCGACCTGCTGGCTGCAGGCGACCCCTGCACCAACCCCAACTTCGACATCCAGCGCGAGGATTTCAGCCTGAAGATCCTGCCGCTGGAATAAACAAAAGAGGAACAACCTTTCCGTCTCGCTTCGCTCGCCAAGGCCGGGTTGTGGCTCCCAGCATCCGCAGTGCTTCGCTTGCGTCTTGCTGGCCGCTGCCCCAACAATGACTCCCTGTTTCCGCCACTGGCGGCGGTCGTCATTGTTGCCCCATCGAGGGGGAGCCTTTGGCATGGCGGAAAGGTCTGAGCCATAAAACAAGGAGCATAAAACTTGGAACTCTCTGCTTGCATCGTTGTTTATAACGGCTGCGACGAAGCCCTCCGGGCGGCGCAGACGG
>ULQV01048115.1_pt1 | contig 22544 bp, 17 predicted proteins | sample 1954851 | NCBI WGS metagenome assembly ULQV01 (sample SAMEA4835665, study PRJEB28245) | human gut metagenome | biome: gut microbiome; material: fecal sample | place: Denmark | collected 2008 | reverse complement strand
AAAAAACAACTATTTATGAAATAATTTCATTAAATTTGCAGCGTCTAAAAGCTCCACTTGTAAGTGAACGCAAGATGATGATAGTCAAACTACCAAAACGATAGTCAAACTACCCCAAAAAGAACAACGAGCTGGAGGACAAGAATATAAGTAAGTGATATTAATCAGAAACTGAAAGTACAATTTAAACTTAAATAGATATGAAAGTATTCAATTCTAAACTTGCTGCTATCGGTTTGGCAGCATTCGTATTCGCATCATGTAGCGACAGTAACAGTGATCCTGCAGATGGTTCAAAGATCAACGTAGTTGACCGCACTACAATTACGCTTGCATCACAGAATGTAGATAACAGCCGTGTTGTAAACTACAAGAACACAACAGCTAAGGCAAGAAAGTTCTTCCTTAACACAAGAGTAGAAGACAGCTCTATTTTTCCTGTTTTCAAAGATGCTCCTGAAGAGGAAAACGCAAAGCCGCTCAACAATGCAGCTGACCTTACAAACAAGAACTATGCAATTACCAGCAATAAGAGCCTTAACTTCGCTGGTAAGACTATCGAGGGTGCTACTATCTTTGTACACGGAGGCTCTACTTTCGAGTACGATAATACAACAAAGATGACCAACACTACCATCGTATTGCAGAGTAGCGCTACATTGAAATATACCGGCAATGGCGAAATGATAGCTAAAGGCAACACCGTATTCTGCACAGATGCCAAGAACAAATTTGTTGCTACTGGTGACATCAACATCAATGGTGAACTTTACGCTAATTTTAAAGGCACTTCAAGCCAGGGCAAGGATTTGACAACAGGTCTTGGAGCTATCAAAGAAACTACTGCTGCAGAAAAGGCAAAGAGTATCACTCCTACTCAGAAGGTTACTTTCGGTGCTAATGCAAAGGCTTACATCAAGGGTTCTATCCGTGCCACAGTGTTGAACATCGAGAATGGTGCAAATATTTACACCACATCTAATATCTTCAGCAACGGTACTGTAAACATTAAAAGTCAGTTAGGCATAGAGGGCTTCCTGAAGGCTCAGGACCTCAACGTAGATGGCTACTTGGCCGCTGGCAAAAACTCTGCCATCAGAGTATTTGGTACTATGAACGTAAATGGCGGTGCTTACATTTCTGCCAACTACATCAATGTCACAAACAACACGAAGGACGAAAAGGGAAAAATTGTCGCAGGCAACGCTACCCTCAACCTGAATAAGAATTGCTTGATTCGCTTAAGCAACAAGAACGTAATAAACGTCAACAACTTGGTAACAGACAACAGCAACCAGGGTCAGATTGAGTTGGCAGAAGACAACGCTGTAGCAGTAATCAAGGCTGATAAGTTCGAAAACAATGGCAATGAGAGAATCCTTTCATTCAAGACCAGTGGCAATAACTCATGTTTTCTGTTCCAGTTTACGAAGTGCTTCAATGGCTCTACAGAGTTGAATACATTCGAGGATCTTGCTATCCAGGCTACATATATCGACTATGACAAGACTACCCAGAACGATATGGTTGACTATAAGGATGAAAACAACAAGAACTATGGTTATGAGTGGAAGGGTGATGCTTCACTGTTAGTCGCTAGCAAGAAGCTCGATTTGATTGCATCTTCAGAAGATCCTAGTGACGGTCAGTCTGCAACATGTATTCAGCCAGCGAACGGCTTGCTCTACGTTTCATACCATACTAATGGTAACGATGTAGCAGGTGGCAACATCGAGGTTGCCAGAATGACTGAAGGCAACAAAAAGTTGACTATCGAGCAAAGCAAGAAGGCTGACAGAATCGACTACAACCACCTGATTGTTGATGGAAACAAGCTTTACCTCGCTGGTAGCCAGCAGGGCAATGGCTCAGCAGAAGGAACAGCTGTCGGTGCTTTCATGGGTGAGATTGAACTTACTGGTTCAGGCATTAGCGACAATATGGTACTCAATGCTGTTGACAAGAAGAACAGCAAGATAGATGCCAACTGCGTTGCAGCATTCGGTACAGACCATGTATTAGCAACAACCAAAGGTTTCTACGTATTCGACAAAGATGGCAACGCTGACCTCTACGGTTCCTCTGTAGGCAAACACGTTGTTACAGTAAACAGCAAGCTCTATGCATTGACAGAGGATGGCACGTTGAACGTTTACAACAGTTCTAATATGGAAACTGCTGAGAAGACTTACCAAGTTGGTGCTGTTGAGCCAAAGGGTAACAAAGCAGTTGTAGCTGTTGACAATAATGGCGACATCTACGTCTGCAAGGGTAAGAACGGTGTAGCTAAGATTTCTGGTAGTACTGTAAATCAGGAGTTCTTTAAGTGCCCAACAATCTCTAACTCTGCTGATAAAAAGCATCCAGGAGAGGTAGAGGGTTGTGCCAACGGCATTGCAGTTGATGGCAGCTACGTATATTTGGCATGCGGTAGCTATGGTCTCGTTGTATTAGACAAGAGTACTGGCACAAAAATCTGCCACCGCAAGGCTCCTAAGGAAAAGTCAGCCAACTATGTAGCTGTTGATGGTGAGAATATCTATGTAGCATACGGTAAGAGCCGTATCCAGGTATTCAAGCTGACAACAACGAAAGAATAATAACTTTTTTGTTCTTCCCTCACTCTCACATTTGAGTGAGGGAGAACAAACCTTATTCCAAGCTTAACTAGCATATCAGAAACAAACTAGCTAAAGCTAACTTTAAGGTTATCCGCTAATTATCAATAAATAACAACGAAACAGAAAGCTAAAATGAAAGCATTTAATATCAAACTTGCAACATTCAGCTTTGCAGCATTGCTCCTCGCTTCTTGTAGTGATAGCAATAACGATAATGGAACAGAAGGATCATCAATCATGAATCCAAAAATCGTTGGTAGCACCGTTGTTTCAACTACAGATGCACAGACACTTGCTACTCAGGTAACCAATTACAAAAAGAAAGCTGCAAGTACAACTAAGGCTACAAGAACAATTGATGCCAGCAATACTGATATTTTTGAGGGCGTAATTGATATGCCGGCAGAACCAGTTGTTCCTGCAGAAGCAATTGACTTGGTCTCAGCTCCACAATGGACAGCATTATCTGGTAATGTTTTTAAAATTTCATCTGGAAACATAGCTCTTACCAATCAATTCCAGATGAGCAATACCGCAACCATCTACGTAGAAAGCGGAGCAACCCTTACCTATAATTATTGGGATGGTGGCTACAAAATCATCGTATTGAAGGGCGGAAAGCTGGTTGATTCATACGGAAATGCTACCAAGCTCTGTGACATAGACAACTATGGTACAATTGAGTTCTCACAGGACAGAATAGATATAAACCATACATTTAGAACATCAAAGAATTTGAATGTAGCTGGCAAATACCTTGCGATATCAGGCAAAGCCTATTTCGGCGGAAATGTCACTACGAAGGCTCTCTATCCAGGAGGCTCAACCACCAATATCAAAGGAGATTTGCAACTGGGAGAAAATGAAGGATTGAAACTAGATGCTGTAAATAATGTGCCAACCAAGATGAATGTGGATGGAAAGATTACAGCAAAAAAACTGGAATTGACAAACGGTTCTATCCTCTACTCAGGATGTGGTGCAGTAATCAATGAGGAAGTGAACCTCAACGATGGTACAGCTTTACACGCCAAATACCTGGAGTGTTCAAAATTCATTCAGAGTTCAGGAGCCAAACTCATCCTGTCTGACCAGAGTTATGTCAATTGTTCTGGTGAATTTGCATCATATAACAACGATACCAGTTATAGCATTCTGGAAGGCGATGGTGCCAAGGCGGTTATAAAGGCAGATAAGTTCTTCTTCAACAACGGTGCTCCACAGAAAGATGATGCCGGTGAGACTTACTATGAGGTAATGATGTTCTCTACGCCAGGCAGCCACAACCCACAGATTGTGGCAGACGGAACATTCTATGTCAACGGGCAGAAAGCAAATGTAAGATTCACAGATGCCAATATGTTTGTTACAAACGGAGTAACCAAGAACGAGGTGGTTATCAACCCAACAACAGATTGCGGTAATCCTGGATGGACAAATCCAAATCCAAAACCATCTCCAGAACCGGAGCCAGAACCAAATCCTACTCCAACACCAAAACCAGAGCCAACACCAAATCCTAAATCAGGTTTGGATCTGATTACAACTGTGGAACCGGAACATACACATAATATTTCTGCAACAGGTATCATGCCTCTGAATGGATATCTCTATATGTCATACCACACCAACCAAAACCAGAAAGATAATGCAGATTATTCGCATGGTGGATGTATTGAGGTGATGTCACCAGTTAAAGATGACCAGGCTGAGCTGAAACAGTATATTTACGATTCGGCAAGAGATCTCGACTTCAACCATATCCTGGCAACCAAGCTGAACAGCGACGAATATAAAATCTTCCTGCCAGGAAGTTCAAACAAGAAGGGTGCTATGCTGGCATACATGGATATCAGAAAAGATCACATGCTGGCTGATGAATCGATGGAAATAACCAGCAAGGAAGGCGACGAAGTGACCATCAAGCAACCATTGAACTATATACAATTGAAACCTGCAATAGGAGACTATAAGGGTTACGATGAAAACTGCGTGGTATATAACGACAACACCAACCACCTGATTGTTGCAACAACCGAGGGGTATACTGTATATGACGCAACCACAATGAACGAGGTTGAGACATATAGCAAACCAGGAAAGGCAAAGCATTTGGCTATTGGTAACGGTAAGATTGTTGGTCTCTATCTGAATGAGAGAAACAAAGATACCAAGATAGGTCTCCCTGCTACGATTGAAATCATAAACGAGAAGACAGAGGACTTCAACGACACCAAGACATTCGACACCAACGTCAAGATTGAGCCTAATGATGGCAAGAATGTAATTGCTGTTAAAGACAACAAGATTTATGCTTGCCTCAGTTCTGCCGGCCTCTATGTTTATGATATGAATGGCAACGAACAATGGCACTACCAGATGCCAACTCCAAAGAATCAAGAAGGAAAATGGAAGGCTCTATGCAATGGATGTTTCGTTGACGACAACTATGTATATCTGGCATACGGCTCTTACGGAATTGTTGTAATCGACAAGAATACACATAAAGTAATTGCACATAGAGCACTTGAAAAGTCTGCCAACTATATCACGGTTTATGATGGATACATCTATGTTGCATACGGACGAAGCCGCATGCAGGTATTCAAATTGAACCTAGGCAAATAGTCAAAGAATGATTGCTCAAAAGGCAATAAGAAATAAAATAAGAAGACACAGATGAATGCAGCTGCAACAGCTCGCAGCTGCATTCATCGTGTTTAATAACTCATTATGAAGCGAAAAATAATACTATACTCAACTACAGCTCTGCTACTTCTCATGGCAGCACAAAGCTCTATGGCTCAGACGAAAGGCAAAAAGCCGAAAAGTTTCAGCCCTAAGATGCTCGTATATGAGAACCTGAAGAACGATAATGTACTGAGACACTTCAAACAGCGCTTCGCACAACTCGACACTCTCATCAAAAACCCTATATGGGTAAAAGCTCCAGTCATAGAACTGGGACTCAATAAACAGCATCACGCTGATATCAACAAGACCGACTCTCTGTTCTGGTCGAAAACTGCACATGAGCACCTAGCGCTCAACAGACACAACGGTCTGGAAGTGACCGGACAGGTTTATGCCCGACCTGACGCGTACTTCGATTCTGATGAAGACGACGCAAAAGAGGTATCAAAATATAAGATGAAGGTTCAAGCCGAACTGGGTTGGAACATCATCAACTCGAAGTTCTACCAAGGCAAGGAGAAAAGAACTAAGATTGCTCTTGCCAATGAACTCGACCGCTTGCAAATAAAAAAGCGCCAAACTGCAGACATCTATGAAAAGGCAGCCGATGAGCTGACCGAACAATATAATTTCTATATCGGTACTGTCATAGCACACAGACTGGACAACCTCGACATCATGAACGAAGCGTACCAGTTTATGCTGGAAAAAGACCGAATCAGCAACGACAAGATGCTGAAAGTGATGAACGATAAGCTGGAGGCTGAATACGACATCTCCGTGCTCTGCACAGACAGAGATATCAGCAACAAGCCTATCTACCGCATCAAACCAACCAAGATTGTGGTAGACACAACAGCCCTCTGGAACCATCTGAACCAGGAAAGTCTGGATGCACGCATCATGATGGTGAAAGAACAGATAGCTGACAACGACAGCAAACTGACCAACTATTTAAGCACTACCCGACTCACACCATTCGCAAGATGGTCGAGCTACTGGCAGAGCAACAACAAGATTTCGAACAATGCCGACGTGGGCGTGAGATTCACCATTCCTATCTGGAACGAAACGCCACGCAAACGACAGGCACTGGAGACCCAGAAGGAAATCATACGCAGCAGCCGCGGTACCGATGTGAAGGAAATAAAACAGTCGGTAGGCATCCTGCTCAAGAAGATAGACAACCTGAACAAGGCTATAGCCACCGAGGCTTTCCATATAGACCAGACCGGCAAATATATAGAAATGCGGCGGTTTGCCTACCAGAACCAGAAACAGGGATACAACTATCTGATGCGTATGGACGAATATACAGGACTCCTGGAAAGTATGGAGCGTATGTACAAACTGATGCAAAACCGCGCACTCGCTATCATCAATATCGAGAAAGCCGTGAGCATCTATGACAACAACAACATCTTCAAAGAAATAGAACTTTGAATGTAAGGAAACTAGAATATGAATGAATTCCAATATAATGGCACGCCACAAGAACAGGCGATGGCAGACTTGCTGAAGACGCAGGGTCACCGCCTTGCCAGACAGCAGATCGTCTTTGCCCTGATCTTCCTGCTGGTTATCATGCTTGCCGCCTACTATATTGTCACTCGTATGATATGGGCAACCTTCGACGGTTATATAACCCTCGATGAAAACCATATCAGTGCCGTTGACGACATCTATATCCTTAAGGTGAACAAAGAAATGGGTGAAGTGGTGCATAAGGGAGATACACTCTACTCTTATGTACTGCTAGGTAATATTGTGAACCAATACGACCCGAACATCCTGCCTTCTGCCGTAAAGGAAACTCACGACATGGAGGTACAGGCTAAACTCGCCCAGCAGGAGATTCCGGTGCTGCGTACCCGACTTGCCGAACTGAGAAAACAGAAAGCATCTGAAAGTTCGGACATCTACTACGGCCTTACCGACAACACCAAGCGAAATGAACTGGATGCCGAGATTGCCGAGGTAGAAGAAGAACTGAGAAAGCAGGCTAAGAAGGTGGAAATCTACGCACAGGCTAAGAATACCACCTATAACTTCATGAGCCGCAGAGGAGCCGGCAGAGCAAATGCTGCCATGCCTTACTCCAACACCAGCATCTACAACCCGGGTCTGATACACTACTGCTGTGCACCAGCCGATGCCTACATCTCAAAAATCAATGTGAGCGACAAGACACTGGTGTTCAAAAGCGAGGAGGTGATGGTTATCCAGCATACCGACTATGCAGACTGCCATCTGGGAGTAATCGCATACGTACCCAACGACATGGTGAAGTATATGGAAACCCCTGACGATGCAGACATCATCATCAACAAAGACCTGGAACTGAAGGCTAAGTTGCAGATGGTAGGTCTGAGAGTAGAGGAAATACCAAAGCATCTGCAGAGTAACTTCTCGCATGATGCCAACGCAGTGGTTGCCGTCTTCACCCTGAACCCGAACCAGAGAGTTCCGGCATGGGTAATGAGCAACAGACTGCCGGTAAGAATAAGAGTGAACAAGATTGGTGCCATGCTCGATCCGAAGCCGCTGCCGATGTACACCGTCCCAGTGGGCAAGAACGAAAACGTGAAGCGAAGCAACATGATTTCGAGCGACACCAATAATCATCAAGAACAAAAGAAATAAAGAATGATTGGACTTAGAAGAAACAAACGTGGAGATATGGTGCTCACCATCGATAGCTATATAGATATCGACTCGACACCGGACATCCAGCCTGACTACTTCGATTGTATTTACATCAATACGAAGAGTGAGCGTGCGTTCCATGCTATACTGTTTGGAGCCAGTCCAATCTTATCGTGGAAATGTAGCTACAAACCGATATTCGTCAATACGGCGTTATCGGGAAAGGGACAGATCATCGACTATATCGTCGATGCCTATGTGAGCGACATGAACAATGAAAAGGTATATGAGATTATAGACAAAATCAAGCTGGCAAGACAGAAGTTTGGTGTAAAAAGCGAAACAAGCCGTCCTACACAGCCTAACCAGATCTTTGCCAACATCCTGAAATACCTGCTCTCAAGAGACCAGCGAATCATGGGACACCGACTGCTGGAGAAATCGTCTTTGGGATATATCAACCCAATCTTCGAGCACTATCACAGTATGAGTCTCTTCCATCTCAACGAGATGTTCATGTTCATCGACACTATGGTGGAGTTCGGAGCACTGCGCATTCACCGCTTCCTGCTCAAGGAGCACCTCTGCCCTAAGTGTAACCACTCTCACCTGCTCTATACGGAATGCTGTCCGAAGTGCGGAAGTTCGAACCTGAAGATTCAGAACATCATCCACCACTTCAGCTGCGCCAACGTATCGCCGGAAAGCAGCTACAATGTGGGCGGTATGCTCATCTGTCCGAAGTGTCACAAGAAACTGCGCCACATCGGTGTTGACTATGACAGACCAGCCGTGGTATATACCTGCAACGACTGCGAGAACTCGTTTACCTCGCCTATCACCAAGGCAACCTGCTGCTACTGCGAGAGCACCTTTCCGGTAAATGCCCTGGTGCCACGAGACGTAGAGGACTACGAGATAACGGAAGAAGGAATCAGAACGCTGACCAGCGGCAACATCATGTTCAGCAACATGGTGAACATCTATGATAACTTCATGGAATATTATCTGCTGATGAACCGACTGCGACGCCAACTGATGGAAACCTACCGCAAGGATGAACTCTCGGTCATGGTAGGCAAGATATGGATTATAGATGAAAACAAGGATACCGTAAAGATAAAGGAAAGCATACAGGGCAAGCTCTGTAGAATATTCTCCAATCACAAGGTGTCTTACAACAACAATATCTTCTACGTATCCTCTACCATCTATGAGCAGGGAGAAACGGTGGAAGAGGCTCAGCAGAAACTGAGCAAGGAGATGTCGGTAGCCATCAGAAAGGTGGCCAACTCGATAGAACCGGACGAGATTATCTGCAGCATGCTGGAAACCAAGGCGAAGACCATCGCCAACAACTATGACGAGTTCTTCAACAAACTGCAATATGTGGATATGACTCCAGACGACTACTGCCGCTACTCAGAGGAACCTCTGATGAAGGAAGAAGAGAAAGAGGTGCAGCCGCAGGAAGAGCTGCTTGATACGGAGCCGAAGGAAGATGAAAACGACAAGATACAGAAGCGCATCGTACTCTACAAGAAACTCGTTGCCATCCTTGTCACCATCGCAGGTATACTCATAATCATGGCCCTCTTGGCGCTCACCGTGCTGAGATAAGCCATCAAGAAGAAAGGGAAAAGCGTATGTTTAGCATAGCAGAACATCTGAACGATTTCTTCGACTGGATCAGCACGCTATCGTTTAGCAGTATCGTGAATACCTACTGGTTCCTCTTCTTCATCGAGATGCCAAGATATTATATCCTGGAATATCTCGTAATCGGAAACCGACTGATGAAGAGAAACCAGTTAGATAAAGAGAAAGAATATGCCAAGTACTTCCTGTACCGCGAGAATCCGCTTATCAGCATCCTCGTACCGGGAAAGAACGAAGGCAAACATATATTCAAAATGGTGAACTCGCTGGCTGAGCAAACCTACCGCAACTACGAAATCATCGTGGTAGACGATGGTAGCGACGACGACACCAAACTGATTTGCAACGACCTCTACCGAGCCGGGTATATCACCCACTACCTGAGGTTGGATACAAGAGGCGGTAAAGCTGCCGCCAGCAACTATGGAGCCCAGATGGCAAAAGGCAAATACATCGTATGCCTGGATGCCGACTCTTCGCTCGACCGTGATGCACTGGAGAAAATTCTACTCCCCTTCTACATCGATGGAATGGTGAAGGGTGTAGGCGGATGTGTGAAAGTACGCAACTACAAGGAGACCATCTGCTCATCGCTGCAGGCTTTCGAATACCTGAAGCGAATACAGGTGGGACGTATCGTAACCAGCGAACTGGGTATCTACCACATCATTTCGGGAGCATTCGGAGCCTTCGAAAGAAAGACGCTGAAGGAAGTGGGCTATTGGGACATAGGACCGGGACTGGACGGTGACCTAACACAGAAGATCCGCAAAGCCGGATATAAAGTGAAATTTGCCGAAGATGCCATCTGTATGACCAATGTTCCTACCAAATGGTACAAGCTGTATCATCAGCGCATCAGATGGTCGCGCTCGCTCGTGAGATTCCGTCTACGCAAGCATGCCGACATTCTGCTGCCTACCAAGAACTGGAGTATCCTTAACTGGTTATCCAACATGGAGAGTGTGGTTTTCGACTGCTTCCTCAATTTCCTGTGGTTGTGGTATATCATCAAGCTCGCCATCACGTTTAACACGCACATCATCGAGGTGCTGGCACTGGGCTACTTTATCAGAGTATGCTTCTCACAGCTTGCCTTCCTCCTGGTGCTGATGGTTTCAGAAAGAAAGAAAGACGTGTGGTTCCTCTACAGATATCTGCCACTGATGTCGCCTTATACAGGTTATTTCCTGCGTATCGCCCGTCTGTCGGCTCATCTGCAAGAAATCTTCTTCCGCCGTTCTTACAAGGACGCATGGAACCCTGAGAAGACTTCGCGCTATGCTCAGCTTGAAGGAATCTAAAAGACCCGAGTTACTTGCTGTAACGCAAACACAGCAGGGAGCTCCCAATAAAAGAAATAACATTATAAAACATAAACAATATAGTATATGATAAACAAGTCTTTTGAGTTTAAGATTGGAGTAATAGGATTGGGGTATGTAGGTACTCCACTAGCATGCTTATTCTCAAAGAAATACGATACATGGGGTTATGACATCAAAGCTGAGAAGGTAGCCAAGTTAGCCAAAAGCACGATGGAAGACAACAGACCTGTATCCAAAGCTTTGGAACAGGGACTGAAACTGACCAGCAATATTGATGACCTGAAGAAGTGTAACGTGTATATCATCGCTGTACCGACACCGGTGAACAAATCGAACAAGCCAGACATCAGTTGCGTGCGCAATGCTACAGCTGAGGTTGGCAAGATTCTGAAAGAAGGTGATATCGTAGTCTACGAGAGTACCGTTTACCCAGGTCTGACAGAAGAGGTCTGCGCCCCATTACTGGCATCTACATCAGGATTGAAGTTGAACCAGAGTTTCTTTGTAGGCTTCTCGCCAGAGCGCATCAACCCGGGCGATACTGTTCATACCATCGAGAACATCGTGAAGGTTACCAGCGGTTCTACACCCGAAGCAGCAGCTATCATCGACAGCCTCTATGCTTCAGTACTTACCCATGGCACCTACAGGGCGAAGAGTATCAAAATAGCAGAGGCATGTAAACTGATGGAGAACTGCCAGAGAGACATACAGATAGCCTTCTTCAACGAGATGGAAAAGATTTTCGACAAGATGAACATCAACATCGAAGACGTAACGGCGGCAGCTAGCACAAAATGGAACTTCGTGCCAGCTACTCCAGGACTCGTTGGCGGCCACTGCATCGCGGTAGACCCATACTACCTGATTAACAAGGCACAGGAGGTTGACGTGGTACCATCGCTGCTCTCTACAGCCCGCGAGGTTAACGAGCAGATGGCGGTATGGATGGCAGGAAAGATAAAGAATGCATCTGAAAGCAGAAAGTTCAAGGCTCCGGAGACTAACGTGCTGATTCTCGGCTTCTCGTTCAAGCCAGACAGCGATGATATCAGAAATACAAAAGTAGCCGATCTCTATATCAACCTGGTAGGAGCAGGTTACAAAACTACACTCTACGATCCATTGGTAGATGTAAAGGAAGTAAAAGAAGAATATAACATCAAGGTGACAGATGATCCTAAAGTTCTGGAAAAAGAGTATCAGATTGTGGTAATCGGTACTCATCACAAGATGTTCGACAGTATCGATATGAACAATCTAATCACTGATAAAGGATTCATATGCGACATCTATGGCATTCACAAGCCAAGAAACTAGATCTTCAAGATCGGAAAGAACCTATATAATAAACCAGTGAAAGATGGAAAAGAACAAAGTGCTAATCGTCGATGATATTTCAGAAAATATTGAAACTATCTCTGAAATGATAAAGGACTTCGACATCGACGTGAAAACTGCAAATGGCGGAAAAGAAGCCATTGAACTGATTGACTCATTCAAGCCGGACGTGATACTGCTCGACTTGATGATGCCACATGTAAATGGGTGGGACGTAATAGACCATGTACGCTCTAAATACTCGAAAAGTGAAATGGTCATCATCGTGGTTTCCCTGTTAAGCAACAAGGATAATGTGGATGAATGCTACGAGCTTGGAGTAAACGACTACATCACAAAGCCTATCATCAAAGCCCGTCTCACCAGTTCGCTAGACGCTCATCTAAGCAGTCTTGCAAGAAGCTAAAGTGCCTCTTGCAAGATTGCTTCTGCATGAGCTATGCGATCACTAGTAGGAGGATCTATGCCTTCCAGCGGGTAGACAATACCTAGTTTCTCATACTTGTAGATACCCATCGTATGATAGGGTAAGACATCTATTCGCTCAATGTTTGAGAGTGTAGAAAGAAAATCACGCAACTGATAGAGGTATTCATCCTTGTCGGTAATACCTGGAATCAGGACGTGACGAATCCATACTGGTTTGTGTATCTCGCTTAAATATCGTGCACAATCCAGTATGTTTACATTAGAATGGCGGGTGAGTTTACGATGCTCTTCATCGTTGATATGCTTGATATCAAGAAGAACAGTATCGGTGACGGCCATCAGACGCTCGAATTTATCGAAGAAAGCACCCTCTTTCCTAAATGGTTGCGCTGATGTATCAAGACAAGTGTTGATGCCACGCTGATGGGCTTTCTCGAAAAGTTCGATGAGAAAGTCTATCTGCATCAGGGCTTCTCCACCACTTACAGTAATACCGCCCTTGTCACCCCAATAACTCTTGAATCGCTCTGCCTTATCCAGCAGGTCATCGGCACTCCATTCCTCTCCTACTCCCATCTTCCATGAATCCGGGTTATGGCAGAACTGGCAGCGCATCGGACAACCCTGCAGGAAAATCAAAAATCTGATGCCTGGTCCATCTACTGAACCAAAGCTCTCTATGCTGTGAACAAATCCTTTATGCATTCTTTTGAAGATCATATATTCCCCACAATGCAAAAAGACTCATAAATAAGGCTATAACGCCCAAAAAAAGAAATACGCCCATATTATTTTATCTTTTTAGAAATGATTAAAAACAAGAAGCCCAAAAAGGTAAAGAATAAGACTATAAGAACTCCTAACATATAAAGAGTTACTTTATCTATATCTTCCTTCATGATGCTCGCCAGAAGAACACCACCAATAACTAACTTAGCAATGTCCAAACAGAACTTACTCGCTTCAGCAAATAAAGTCCTTTTCCCATCTTTTGATAAATTCATACTGCAAAATTAGTAAATTTATCAATATCTTGCTCCATTTTGCAGTTAAATAAGCTAAAATGCCCGCTAAATATCCTCGGAAAGAAAATCTAGCGGGCAATCTATATGTTACAAAGAGACAAGACAATTCTTCACTCTTCCCTCTTCATTCTTTACTTCCTTAGAGTCTCTCGTGAGCCTGACGAGCGATTACGTCGAGCTGCTGCTCACGTGTCAAGTCGATGAACTTAACAGCGTAACCACTTACACGGATGGTGAAGTTCTGGTACTCTTCCTTCTCTGGGTGCTCCATCGCATCCTTGAGCTTGTCGATACCAAATACGTTCACATTCAGGTGGTGAGAACCCTGGTTGAAGTAACCATCCAATACACCTACCAATGTCTGGGCACGCTCCTCATCGTTGTGACCGAGAGCACCTGGACTGATGGTCTGAGTATTAGAGATACCATCGAGAGCATACTCGTATGGCAACTTAGCTACAGAGTTCAATGAAGCCAAAAGACCGTTCTTCTCTGCACCGTAAGATGGGTTAGCACCTGGAGCCAAAGGAGCACCGGCTGGACGACCATCAGGCATGTTGCTGGTGTACTTACCGTATACTACATTTGATGTGATAGTCAGGATAGATGTAGTAGGCTCTGAATTGCGGTATGTATGATGCTTCTTGATCATGTTCATGAAGGTCTTGAGCAACCATACTGCAATCTCATCAGCACGCTCATCATCGTTACCGTAACGTGGGAAGTCGCCCTCGGTCTTGAAACTGAGAGGGAAACCGGTCTCATCACGGACGATGTTTACCTTGGCATACTTGATAGCTGAGATAGAGTCAACTACGTGGCTGAAACCAGCGATACCTGTAGCGAAAGTACGACGAACATCTGTATCGATGAGCGCCAACTCTGCTGCCTCGTAGAAGTACTTATCGTGCATGTAGTGGATGAGGTTCAATGTCTTCACATAAACGCCAGCCAACCAGTCCATCATATCCATGAAACGTGGCATGAACTCCTCGTATGTCAATACATCACCCTCAACGGCGCGATACTTAGGACCGCACTGCTCGCGTGTCTTTGAGTCAACACCGCCAGATACAGCGTAGGTCAAGCACTTAGCCAAGTTGGCACGTGCACCGAAGAACTGCATCTCCTTACCCGTCTGTGTAGCAGATACACAGCAGCAGATGCTATAGTCGTCACCCCAAACTGGGCGCATTACGTCATCGTTCTCATACTGGATAGAGCTTGTCTTTACAGAAATCAGAGAAGCGTAGTGCTTGAATGCCTTTGGCAAGCGAGAGCTATAGAGTACAGTGAGGTTTGGCTCTGGTGAAGGACCCATGTTCTCCAATGTGTGGAGGAAACGGAAGTCGTTCTTGGTAACCATTGAGCGGCCATCCTGACCCATACCACCTACTTCGAGAGTAGCCCAAACTGGGTCACCGGTGAAGAGTTCGTTGTAAGAAGGGATACGGGCGAACTTAACCATACGGAACTTCATGACCAAGTGGTCGATGAGCTCCTGAGCCTCATCCTCGGTAAGAGTACCCTCGTTCAAGTCGCGCTGGATATAGATATCGAGGAATGTAGAGATACGGCCTACAGACATCGCAGCACCATTCTGAGTCTTCACAGCTCCGAGGTAACCGAAGTACAACCACTGAACAGCCTCGCGAGCGTTCTTAGCAGGCTGGCTGATATCGTAGCCATACAACTGAGCCATCTCCTTCAAGCCCTTGAGCGCCTTGATCTGCATAGCAACCTCTTCACGAAGACGGATAACGTCGTCGATCATCTCACGGTCGCCCATGTTAGCGAGGTCGTTCTTCTTCTCCTCGATGAGGAAGTCAATACCATAGAGGGCTACACGACGATAGTCACCTACGATACGTCCACGACCGTAAGTATCAGGAAGACCGGTAAGAATGTGGTTATGACGAACGAGCTTCATCTCTGGAGTATAAGCATCGAATACGCCATCATTATGAGTTTTGCAATACTTGTGGAAGATTTCGTGGAGCTTCTCAGATGGCTGATAGCCATATGTTGTACAAGCCTGCTCCGCCATCTTGATACCACCGTAAGGCATGAAGGCACGCTTCAAAGGCTTATCGGTCTGAAGACCTACCACTTTCTCCAAAACCTTAGTACCCTCACCAATATAGGCAGCACCGTAAGCTGTCAATCCTGAAACGATTTCTGTTTCCATATCAAGCACACCACCCTTGGCGCGCTCCTCCTTCTGGAGTTCCTTCAACATACCCCAAAGGGTGTTAGTTGCCTGAGTTGGTTCTGCAAGGAACGACTCATCGCCGTCATAACAAGTGTAGTTGTTCTGAATGAAATCACGAAGATTCACTTCACTCTGCCACATGTTTCCTTTGAAACCTCTCCATTCTGTTTTCATCATTTTGATACCTTTTTTTTATAAAGTTAATAATTATATATTTTGCACACACTATCTATTTTGAGTTGGTTTTACACCTATTATATATAGTAAAATAAAAAAGCCCGAACACGTTTGTGCCCGGGTTTTTAAGCACCTTTATCTGAAGGTGCGTATATCATGATGTTCTCGTTCTTTCCGACAGCATCTGTTTTTCCTATATTTCCTAAGTAAATTCCCACTATTAATTTCATGTCTTTTAAATTCATTATTTGTAATTGGCTTGCAACAGTTTTGCAATGCAGGTGCAAAATTACAACAATAAAATGAGAAAAGAGAAGAAAACCGAAACTTTCTTCTCTTTTCTCATGCAAAATCATCATTTATGAGTATCATTCTACTGATTCTCAAAAAAATGATTGAGATTTTCGATGAATAATCCGAAACACTTGTCATGAATCTGACGTGTCATGGTAACAGGGTTCTCAGCATTCAGGATGGTACCGCTCATTGCCACACCGATGCCCAATTCTGCAAGCGGATCTATATCGTCTGGAGTCAAACCTCCAATGGCTACCATAGGCAGAGAGATTTTATTCTCCCTCATCTGCTCAATAATCTGGCGATAACCTTCTATACCCAACACCGGAGAGAGTTTCTCCTTGGTAGTAGTATAGCGGAACGGACCACAACCGATATAGTCAGCCCCCTGTTCATGCAAACGGCAAATATCATCAAATGTATTGGCTGTTCCTCCGATAATGAATTCATCACCCAGGAACTTACGGGCCTCATCAACCGGCATATCGTTCTTGCCAAGATGTACACCATCTATCTGTAACTTCTTCACCAGTTCTACGCGGTCGTCGAGGATAAAAGTTGCACCGGCACCCTCACAAGCCAACTTCAACTTACGGGCTATAGGCTCAACCTCTTCATCGGTAGCCCCCTTCATGCGAAGCTGAACCCAATCACATCCTCCGATAAGTGCCAGATAGGCTCCTTCGAGATAAGAGAAGCGCTCGTTCTGATGCGTGATAAACTGAAAGCTCGTCTGAAAATGAGCTAATGCTAAAGACTTGTTCATACGTTCTAAAATATAAAATCCGCTTGCAAAGGTACTACATTCACACGACAAAATCCTACAATTTACCTTTTTTAAACTTCATCATTTGGAAATGGGCGGTCTGCCTTGGTGGCTTTAAAAGAAGAAGGATATTTTATTTTGTTTTTTTATACTTTCTTATTTTAATATATGAATACTTTTCTGTACCTTTGCACCACAAAACTATTTATTTTATGTTAACAGATATTGAAATAGCTAAATCAGTAAAATTGCGCCCTATCAATGAAGTGGCAGCAGAACTTGGAATTCACGAAGACCAAGTGGAAAACTACGGCCGTTACATCGCTAAGATTACTACGGACAAGATTGACAGAAACAAGTTTAAGAACCATCATCTCATCCTCGTTACCGCTATCAGTCCTACCAAGGCTGGTAATGGCAAGACCACCGTATCCGTGGGTCTCGCCCTGGGTATGCAGAAGATCGGCAAGAAGGCAGTAGTAGCTCTTCGCGAACCATCCCTGGGTCCTTGCTTCGGCATGAAGGGAGGTGCTGCAGGTGGCGGTTACGCCCAGGTTTTGCCTATGGATAAGATTAATCTCCATTTCACTGGCGATTTCCATGCCATCACAGAGGCCAACAACATGATCTCTGCCCTTTTGGACAATTACCGTTTCCAGCACGAGGCAGAGGGATTCAAACTCAAGAAGATTCTCTGGCGCCGCGTGATGGACGTAAACGATAGAGGTTTGCGCCGCATCATCACCGGTATAGGAGATAAGAACGGCATCGAGACAGAGTCTGGTTTCGATATTACGCCAGCTTCTGAGATTATGGCTATCATGTGTTTCGCAACAAGCATCGATGATCTTCGTCGCCGTATCGATAATATCCTCCTGGGCATCACCGAGGACGACAAGCCATTTACCGTAAAGGATATGGGTGTAGGTGGCAGTATCGTAGCTCTCCTTCTCGATGCTTTGAAGCCAAATCTGGTTCAGACAACAGAGGGTACACCAGCATTTGTTCATTGCGGTCCTTTTGCCAACATTGCTCATGGCTGCAATTCCGTCATGGCTACAGCTGCTGCTCTTGAGTATGGCGACTATGCCATTACAGAGGCAGGATTCGGTGCAGATCTCGGTGCAGAGAAATTCTATGACATCAAATGCCGCAAGACAGGTTTGCAACCAGACCTCACCGTTCTCGTTGTTACCCTCCAGGCGTTGAAGATGCATGGTGGTGTAGCTCTGGAAGATATCAAGAAGCCAAACATCGCAGGAATGGAAGCCGGTTACTGGAACCTCGACAAGCACGTAAAGAACCTGCAGAGCTTTGGTCAGACTGTAGTGATTGCATTCAACAAGTTTGCAACCGATACAGATGAAGAAATTGAAGTATTGCGCAAGCATTGCGAGGAGATGGGTTGCGGTTTCGCCGTAAACAGCGCCTTTGCAGAAGGCGGAAACGGTGCCATTGAACTTGCCAACCTCGTAGTGAAGACCATTGATGAGCGTCCATCAGCCCCTCTCTATTTTGCTTACGATGATAACGATAGCGTTGAGGAGAAGATAGAAAAGGTTGCATTCAATCTTTACGGAGCAGGCAGCGTGACATTGAGCGATTCTGCCAAGGCGATGATTGAAGAGATCAAGAAGCTGGGTGCTGAAAAGTTCCCTATCTGTATTGCCAAGACTCAGTACAGTTTCTCTACCGATGCCAAGGCATACGGTCCTACAGAAGGTTTCGAACTCCACGTTCGCGACATCACCGTAAATATGGGTGCCGAGATGATTGTAGTCATCGCTGGTCCTATCATGCGTATGCCGGGCTTACCAAAGAGCCCACAGGCTGAGCGCATTGATGTAGTAAATGGTGAGATTACTGGTCTTTCTTAAGCACTACAGATTTCACAGATTCATATGAAAAAGCCCAGGGCGTGATGTCCTGGGCTTTTTCATTTATCTCATACTGAATTCGCAACCACAATATAACTGATTATAGAATTCATTGATTCTCAAGAGTTCACCTCGGCGATTCTGCAAACCGCCCTTCCGCCAATTCATATCCCACCATTCTACATCAGGATAAGCCTCAACGGCAAGATGACCGGCAGTATCTATCTGCCTGATATTCTTCCAGCGCGAAGATGCCAACGTGGTAGTAAGAAGGTGAAATCCATGCTCCTGCGCATACTTGGCTGCATGAGAGAGGCGGAACTGAAAGCAGACAGAACAACGGCTGCCACGCTCGGGCTCACCCTCTAAACCCTTGATAACAGAAAGCCACTCCTGATGATCATACTCATCCTCTACATAAGGTACATTCTGGGCTTCCAGGAATCGTTTCAGTTCATGTTTGCGTACATCATACTCCTGCTGAGGATAGATATTACTGTTACTGAAATATACAGTAGGCTTCATGCCATTACGAAGCATACATTCTACGATAGCCGCCGAACAAGGTGCACAACAGGCATGCAACAAGACAGCCTGACCTTCAGCCTTGCTTCCATCCGGGAGAGTAAGTTTTACGTATTTATATTGTTCTTCTACAGGAATCTTCATTGTTTTCAATGTTAAATGTAAAATTAAAATGTGAACAGCTACTTCTGTTACGAAGTATTTTCGCCTTACTTCAAAAAAACAAATGGAGTACAATCTCACGACACCCCCCATTTGCCCAAATATATGCGAAAACTAGTGCAAAGGTACAATATTTATTCGAACCACCAAATTTTTAACACGTTTTTTTCATCACAATGGTTCAAACGGCTAATATTTAACTATGTTTTAACACTTAAACACCAGTTTTTTTATCTTTAAGAACTATAAATCACGTTTCAGCGTGATAACAGTCAGTTCAGGCCATGCGCCTAGGCGGAAAGGGAAAGAACCACCAATACCCGATGATACATAGAGCATCTGCTCACCAATCCGGTAAGCTCCGCCCCACTCTTTGAAAGCCATGCGGGCAGGCGTCCATTTACCTATTTTCAATTGTCCGGCATGCGTATGTCCCGCCAGAGTAAGTTGTATCTTCTTACCAACTACTTCTCTGCGCCAATGGTGAGGATCATGACTCAAGAGGATTTTAAACATATCAGGATTCAACCCCTTCATCGCTTTCTTCAGATTACTGCGATTGGTGAAAGGAGGCTGACCGGGATTCTCTACACCTATTACAGCGATAGATGCCATACCATGACTCACCACATGATGTTCGTTCATCAGCTGATGCCACCCCAGACTTTCCTGATAACCATAGAGCATACGGCGGTTTCTCTTCAAAGCGCCAATAGAATGATTGTTGCCATATTCACAATAATCATGATTTCCCCAGATAGAATAGATGCCATCTGACGCATGAAGCTGCCCCAGCGTATCCAGATAAGGCTCCACTTCGCTGGCTTGGTTATTGACCAGATCGCCCGTAAAGAGAATCATATCGGGTTCTTCATTGTTGGTCGCATCCACCACCTTCTGCACGAAATCATTGCCGGGAGGAAACGAACCGAGATGAAAGTCGGTAATCTGTACCAGACGGTAACCATCAAAATAAGGTGGCAAATCGGGCGAGGTAAAGGTAATATGTTTCAGTTCTAACCGCTTCCAACCCTCTATAAAACCGAAGGCAAACCACCCCATTACACCCAAAGCAGGAATCAGAGCAAAGAACCAAGGAAGAAATGCATCGAACAGGATGAAGACAACCTTAGGAAATGCCGAGAAAAGTATGGTAGTAAAGAGTACACGGACTGACAACTTATGGAAGAACCCCATCTGCAACCCCACTTCGGCAAGAACAAGTAACAACGAGGGAACCCACCATAAGATGGCTAGCAGCAAAGGCCACTCACTCACCCCGATATGCCAAAGCCAGAAGTCGGGCAGGAATGCCAGAACCGACATGACTACTATATAGAATATGGATCTTAATACCTTTTTTAATACCTTCTTCATTGTTTTTCTTTATAACTGGGTACAAAGGTACGATAATTCATAGACAATACAAAATAAATTTAAATATATTTTCAATGTTTTGTTATTTGAGAAGATTGCAGTATCTTTGCACATAGAAAAATTAAATAAAATGGCACGACGACTAAGAAAAAAACGCATAGCAATCATATTGCTTACCTTTACAGCAATCGTAGGATGGACTACACACAGCTGTGTATCTCGCTGTACATCAGCATCAGACAAGAACAAGGCGGCAGATTCGCTCCCTAAAGTTCATATCAACGATTCCATCTCAAATGCCCTGACAGAGGGGAAGGAATATCATGAGATGGACTCGGTAATAGAAAGGTATCTCAAGAGATGGGAAATCAATGGAGCCCAACTCGTCATCACCCGCAACGACTCGCTACTCTATGCCCGCGGATTCGGAATGGCGGATAAGGAGCGAGGCATCAGAATGGAGCCTAACATGCTGATGCGCTTCGCCTCGGTATCGAAACTGATTACAGCCGTAGGTATCATGAAGTTGCAGGAGATGAAGAAACTCAAGCTGAACGAGAAGGTGTTTGGCGAAAAGGGAATCCTGCGCGATACCGTTTATAACAACAGCATCAAGGACAAGCGATATTACGACATCACCGTAGAACAGTTGCTGCGCCATCAGGCTGGTTTCAACAATTATGCCGGTGACCCTGTATCTTCCACCCGCTACATCATGATGCAGAACCATCTCAAAACGCCACCTGACCACCCTACCCTGCTCAAGATTCTCTTGAAGCGCCACTTGGGTTATACTCCTGGCGAAGGCAAATGCTACAGTAATCTGGGCTACATGATTCTCTCCATGATTATAGAGAAGAAGAGTGGCATGAAATACGAGAACTTCATGCAGAAGTATGTGCTACACCCAGCCGGCTGCTACGACATGCACATTGCCGGAACTTACTTAAAGGACCGCCGCCCCAACGAGACGAAGTACTACATGCACCAGGGCAGCATCCCTGTGTATGAATACAACAACAGTGGACGACTGGTAGAGAAATGCTATGGAGATACCGACCTCCCTCGCCTTTCAGGTGCAGGTGCCTGGTGTGGTTCGACTGCAGAGTTGAGCCGCTTTATTGCCAGCATCGATGGTTTGCCACATGTCAAGGATATCCTCAGCAAGAAGAGTATCGAGTTTATGACGCGCGAGCAAGCCGACCACCAATACTCTATCGGCTGGAACTATACACCAAAGAGCAACAAGCCATGGATTCGTACAGGTTCGCTGGCTGGCACATCAGCCATCGTCCTGAAATATCCGGATAACCAATGCTGGATTCTCATCACGAACACATCCACCTGGAAGGGCCACGGCTTCTCTAACGATACAATGGCTTTCTTCGAGAAACTGAGAAAGAAATAT